>JGI24158J21664_10005007_pt1 | contig 17213 bp, 8 predicted proteins | sample Ectturendosymbi3_FD_21664 | JGI IMG/M metagenome (IMG submission 21664)
TATGCCTTCATGGAAGCATTAGAGAGGGTTTTAAAACAAATGACACATTGGGGCAACTGCTCATCACCTCTCTCTATGAAAGTGAATCCATAGTCGAAAAAAGTATCGTTATATTTTCTCTTAGCTTTAGCCATTGCTTTCTCTGCAATTGAAAATTTAGCTTGACAAAAACTTTAACTGTACACTTGGCTATACTAGCACACACAACTCTACCTTAATCAACACACAGCTCTGGGTTGTTTTTATAGCTTTCTCGCATAATCTAGACTAGCCAGCATAGCAGCACGAAAAATCTAACTGTTACGTCACAAAAATTTGGTTACAACACGAGATAATAAATATCACTATGTGGAAACAAGTCTCAAAATACTAGATTGCTGGAAGGAATTGTAAAAAGTTAAAATGAAAGCAAATGATGACAGCAAAGCTTAAAAAGAAGAGCACCTGCAACATTGTTTGTTACATCTATAATTCAAAATATTTAGATCTGGCTAATTACCCACTTTCTGCCCTGTCATTACCCACATGTGTGGGTAATTACCCATAGGTTAAGAACCCATGATATAGACTCTGAAGAAGAGTAGTGAAAGCACACATCTTTGTCGGAGTCCAACCCCACTGCAAATGGTTGTGATTTAACTCTGTAACAATGTCTGAGCAATATCATAAGTGAAGTAGTTTTTGGGTCATTTTGGCTCATGTTACCTGGCCTAGGGACCAACCACTAGGCCAAAGTATTTTGCTGAAGTTTTCATTGGAAACTAAGCTCGAGTCCAAGTCTTTTGAGCCTTTGATTTTCTAGCATTTCTGGTTCAAAAGTTACGATCTAAAATAAACAAACTAATTAATTAGCTAATTAGTCACATATTTTGGATCATAACTTTTTAACCCGAAACCCCAGCAAATCATCCAAAGTATCGAAAGACTCGGATTGTAGCCTAGTTTCTAATAAAAACTTCAGCAAAATACTACCATATAATGATTGGCGCCCAAGGTCTAGGTAAAGTGGGCCAAAGTGGCCTAAAAGTCCTCCACTTATGATGTCATCAAAAAATAACATCCCCCAAGCAAAAATTTTTTTTTCGAGTGCAGACTAGAAGACTTGCTGCGTCTTTTTGAGCCTTTCACCAGGTCTGTAGCGCTGACCGGACTGGAGAAATTCCTGTGCAAAGCCACGTGCGTTTCAGTGTTTTTTCCTCAAAAATCCTCGAAAGCGGCCAGACGCCAAAGTGTTAATGTGGATGAAATGTGCATAGACACATCTTTGGCATATTCCCAAGATTACTGAAAAATTTGCTGGTGAGTGAGAATTTGGTCTGTAGTGCTATGCCCAGGATGAAAAGCACACTGGTATGAAGTTTTGGTTCAACTAAGTTGTGACATCTGTTTTCTAGGCATTTGGCATGCACTTTTCCAGTGAAGCTAAGGATAGAGATCCCTGGTAGTTAGTGCATTACCTCCTGTCTCTCTTGTGTGGGAGGATGGCATTACCTTCTGTCTCTCTTGTGTGGGAGGATGATAACCCCAGTTTCCCAATCTTTCGATCCCTTTCCAGAATACCAGTCTCTATTTGACACAAACAAGTAAGCCAAGGAACTCCTCTTTTCAAGGCTTGGAGCATTTCAGTTCAGATTTCACCACAGCCTGTAGCCTTCCCATCCTTCAATGTTTTGACAGCATGGAAATCTTCAGCTGCAGTGATATTTTCCTCTTGCAAATGCACCTCCTGTATGTCCAATGGTGTGGAAGTAACTGGGTTCAAAAGGTGTTTGAAATCCGCTCTCCATATGCCAAGGTGGCCTCATTGCTGAGTAAGACACCATTTTGGTCTTTGATAGATCTGGCAATTACTGTTTTTACAGTAAAGGTGCCAGTAGTGTTGCCAGAATACTTTGTTAAGTTGACACTAATTGGAATGTAGTTTGTGCCGAAACTTCATCTAAGATTACATTTTGGTCTGCTTGTCTGTGATGGCTGTGTACTTTCATACTTCAGCATAACATGAATGCCAGGAAGATTTGGCTATATTTTGAAGCCAGGCCTTGCAGGCTACTTCCTTTGCTTGAATAGAATCTTTCACTTCCTGGTTCCACCAAGGATAGTATTTTTGCAATTGCCACACTGAGTCACCTCTATTCTGGGATCTGTCATGAAAAGCAACATACACTGTATGTAAAAGTCTTTCTTATATCCTTATGCATAGGGCCTCTCACTTTATACAAGACGTCCTAGACATGTGCATTTGTGTAGACAAGGGATGAGGAAGCTGCGGTCGGCATGAACATTTGATATGGCTCACATCAGAATTTTCATTACCTAATTTAGAGTACAAAATCACATCAAAATCAAGCTTTGTGATAAGCAGGTACTTAATGCCTTTGCTGCCAGTGTACAAATGTATCATACCTGGAAATCATGCATAAGCCACTATTTTCCCGCTACTTTGGAATTCCATAACTCGCCGGTAGATTGTGCTAAAAAACTGTTCGAACACTCAAAAGACTCATGAGTCTGCACTGAAAAAAAAGTTTGGTGTTGGGTGCGTTTTTTTTGTGGGTGAAGATATAAGTGGAATAGGCTTCAAAGGCATTTTTGGCCAAGGTCATCAGGCCCTAGGCCCAAACCATTTGATTGACGTACTTCGCTCATGTTTTTTGTGGAAATTGGGCTAAAATCTGGGTTATTTGAGCCTTTGATTGACTTTCTTGGGTTTTGGGTTCAAAAGTTATGCCCTCAAAAGCTATAAATTTCACGAAAAATTAAAAATTGATATTTTGTCAAATTGATGGTTTTGGGGAATAACTTTTGAACCCTAAACCCTAGAAAGTCAATCAAAGGCTCAGTAGACCTGGACTTTAGCCTAGTTTCCACTAAAAACATGAGCGAAATACTTCCATCTAGTGGTTTGGGCCCAGGGTCTGATGACCTCAGCCATAAAAGCTTGAACCTACTCTACTTGCTATGTCACCCACAAAAAGCGAAACCCAAAACTAAAATTTTTTTCATTGCAAACTTGAAAACTTGCCAAGGGTTTGAACAGCTCTCTAGCACAATCAGCCAACAAGTTATGGAGTTGCTAAGAGACGTTAGAAACTGTGGCTCATTCGAACTGTCGCGGCAGCGAAGGTACTAACGTCTAAATATGCTAAAAAATACTGATTCCATGTCCGTGCAGTGCCACAAAATCAAAGAAACATGTAGTTACAAGAACTGCAGAGTTAGTTTCAGATGACATGAGACCTTTTTCAATATCGGATGGCAAAAGTATATAGGAGTCTTAATTGTCACCAACTGCCAATGTATATAGGAGTTAAATGAATTTTTCAGGTTTTGTGCTTGTCAGCTGTCACTTCCCAGATTATATACTTACTACCAAAACTGTAGTCTTATAACTTAATTTGCAAAGATCTATATAAGATCCTACAGTATATTTCTACATGGTAGGCAGAAATTAAATGGCAACAATTTGTAGCAACACACATGGCTTGCACCTCTACCCCAAGGTCTAATTTGGGTGAGTGGTATGAAAACAAAGATTGACTCAAATGACATGGTAGTCAGAAAAGAAAAATGAACCAAGAACTGTGTTGTATGGAACAAAATGGTTCCAGTTCTGATGTAATGCCACATCTATAATGAAATTTGTTTCCATATCAGTGATCAGGACACAGTTTGAGTGAATGGAATTGGAACATCAATTGTGAATTATACTTTTAGTCCTTCTGCCCATCACCCTTTAAAATATGTTGACAGATAGATTTATTATTTAAGTTATTTGTATCAATTTGTATTTATTGACAGGAAGAAGAGGAAGAAATTAAACTGGAAATAAACATGCTTAAGAAATATTCAGACCATCGAAACATAGCTACGTATTATGGTGCTTTTATCAAAAAGACATCACCAGGCCATGATGATCAGCTCTGGGTATGTTTAGTTAAAAACCATGTGGATGGCAATGGTTTAGCCTACTTATTTGCAGTTAGGCCAGCTATGTTTAACTTGCAGCCCGTGGTCGAAAGATTTGTACCTCCCAGTTTAGGTTTTCACTGTAGTAAATGTATCCCATAAAAGTATAGTAAAAGTATCCCATATACTGGCAACCTGTCCTTATTTTGATTATCTTGAATTTGACATTTTTGATGCAGGTGATCTTCAGTGCGACTCTATCACCTCTGTTACCATTGCAATAAGGATTCGAATGCTTTCAGTACATTAGCTGAAGCTACATTTAGTTTGCTAAGATCAAAGTAAGCCATTCAATGTGCGGCCCTCATTAACATGCCATTCAGTATGTGGTCCTGGTAAAGATAGTGACATAATTTTTGGCTCAGTAAGTCGTTTGGGTTGGACATAGCTGAGTTGGCAAACGTTCTGAGTAAGTAAAATTGACACTGTGTAGTGTGCAACTTCTGCTTCAGCAAATTGGGGTAAATATGTTTAGTAGTACTGCATTTGGTTAGAATTCAGCTTTTAAGTGTTGATAGTATTCACAATTTATTTTAAATAATTTTAGAAATCCATTTTTGTGAACTGACCACAAATTTTCTAAAATACTGTTGACATAAACCAAATCAGTGCTGATTTTGCTGATAAAACAATTTATGGGCAACCTGGCAAATGTAGATTTGGTTTTGTGAAATTGCCAAAAAATGCGAAGTATTATATTACAAGTCATGTTTCAAATAAGCACAGCCAGTTAAATTAAGAGAAGATACCTCCCAACAGATTGTACCCAACTATTGGCAGTGATGACCTAACTGTGAGAGTTTGAGTAAGCTTTTTAATGTTTGTTCCATTCTCTGCTTGTCAACATATCTGTGTTTTTTTAAAGGAAAAATACACATAGGGTTCATTCCATGTCAACTGTCCCAGCCAGTCAACCCACCATCTCAGATTTTCCTCAAATTTGATAAGCAGATAGAACTTTTCATACTGATTCCAACAAACTAATTTTTTTTGAAATTGATTAGCACCTTTGGAACCAGTTGTGCNTTGCTTTAAAAGGTATAATTTGCCCATATTGGCCAAGTTTTGCAACTCCATAACTCATCAGTTGATTGTGCTAGAGAGCTGTTCAAACCCTCAAACAACTTGGCGAGTCTTCTTGTTTGCAATGAAGAAAAATTTTTTGGTTTTGGGTTTCAGTTTTTTGTGGGTGTCATAGTGGGGTATATTTAGGCCTTATTGGCTGAGGTTATCGGGCCCTGGGCCCCAACCACTAGATGGAAGTATTTCGCTTAAATTTTTTGTGCAAACTAAGCTAAAATCTGGGTCTGATGAGCCTTTGAATGGCTTTATAGCGTTTCTCGTTCAAAAATTATGGCCAAAAAAACATAAAATTGAATATTTTACCAAAACTTTGTAATTTTACAAAAATTGGCACTTTTACCCTAGCTCTTGAACCAGAAACGTTAGAAACCTAATAGAAGGCTCAAAAGACTCAAATTTTAGCCTAGTTTCCAATAAAAACTTGAACAAAATATTTCCATATAGTGGTTGGACTCAGGGCCAGGCAACCTCAGCCAAAATGGCCAAAAACCTGTGCCATTTATGAGGTCACCCACAAAAAAATGACACCCAAAATCAAAATTTTTTTTCAGTGCAAACTAGAAGACTCACCAAGTCTTTAGAGGGTTTGGATAGCTCTTTAGCACAATCGACTGGTAAATTATGGAGTTCCAAAGTGGCACGAAATTAGGAGCTTGATCCATGATTTCAAAGTACGATATACTCATACACAGGCTGCCAATGTGTTAGGGTTTCGCGAAGTTATTGGCCATACAAATGACTTCTTTTTGTTGTCAATGAAGTGCAATGACTAGCAAGAAAATCATCGACTAATTTTGAAATTAAATCATTCTCAATGTAATCATTTAATTGCTGTAAAAACTTAGAGGTTGTCCCAAGTATCTTATCTTCACTTGTGAAGAAACATTATAAAAAATCCATGCACTTACCCTAATTTTGGGGTAAAGAAAATGGACAGTCATAAAAATCACTCACACGTGACTTACATTTTGAATGCTAATAACTCAACAAGCACACCTGCTATTGGCATCTGCAATACATCATCTAAAAGCCCTCACTGAGGAGATTTTGGTCTCAAAATATCCTCATTGCTTATTTAATAAATTATTGCCTATGGGATTTCCCTAATTTTTTTCAGTTTTTTGGCCATGACTTTTGAACCAGAAATGCTAGAAAGCTAATAATCAAACCCTCTAAAAATTCGTAATATAGCCTGTGTCTGGTTTCCAATTTTCCAATAAAATTCAAGTCAAAAACTTGGCTCCTGGTGTTGGCGTGTAGGGCCTCATAACGTTATCCAAATAGCATGAACTTACATTATGATGTCATCAACAAAAAAACAAAAATCCAAAACTTTCCAATTAAAAAAAATGAAATTACAGACTTTCCACATCTTTAGTGTTTGAACAGCTCTCTAGCTCAATCGGCAGGCGAGTTGTGGTGTACAGCCTAAATGGCCAAGGTTACCTTTTGAGGACTTGATTTTCTAACAAAATTTGGGTTTTTGAGCCATAATTTTGGATCCAGAAATGCTAAAAACTTGATCAAGGGCTCTAAAGACTCGAATTATAGCCTAGCTTCCAATAAAACCTTGAGTCAAAAAGTAGGGTTGGCAACTCGGCCCAATGACCTTGGCCAAAATGTGTAAACCAATCCCTATTACGACCTCACCCACAAAAAACCCAAACTTTTCCAATTAAAAAAATGAACTACAAGACTTCCTGCATCTATGGAGGGTTTGAACAGGTTTCTAGCATAATCAGCTGGTGGGTTACAGTTGTGCAAATTTCAGCAAGAAAAGTGGTGCATGCTGGACTGAAAGGGATAAGGTGTAACTGCATTGAAATCTTGTGCAAAAACTTGTGACATTTATTCAAAACAAACAAAGTAAGCAATGAAGATATTTTGAGACTAAAATCTCCTTCAACGAGAGCTTTCAGATGATGTATTGCACATGCCAATAGCATGTGTGCTCATTGAGTTATTACCATTCAAAATTTATGTCACACATGAGTGATTTTGAAGACTACCCATTTTCTTTACCCCAAAATTAGGGTAAACGCATGGATGTTTTGTAATTTTTCTTCACAAGTGGAGATAAGATACTTGAGACAACCTCTTCAAGTTTTTACAACAATTAAATGACTACATTGCGAATGATGTTTGTCGGAATCGCATGAAAATTTCTATCGGCTTATTAAATTTTAAGAAAATCTGAGATGATCCGTTGACTTCTCCAGTTTTTTGGTTCATTTGGAATGACCCACACGTAAAAGCACAAAGTAGACGTACGCTGCATTCAAAACATGCTTCAGTGCAGTGAAAGTATTTGCAGTATATTGCAAGAATCCTGTTTTTTAAAAATTCAATCCACATGTGTATTAGGATTGCTGCTGCACGCAAGGCTGGAAGATTGGAAACACGAATGAATATTATATATAAAAGTATTAATAAAGACCTGAAAACACCCTGTTTTCAGCAATGGGCCTAGCTGTTGTCAGAATTGCTGAAACAGTGAACAACTTGTTGTCAGGGATGACGTGCGTGACTGCTAAAGTTGAATGGACTGGAGCTAAATCTGTCGTATTTAGCAGTTTTTTGTGTTAAATGTGTTTGATATAATTTTTTTATGAACGGCGCCCCATAGACATGGTTTTCTGTTTAACCGCTGTGCTTATTTTGATTAGATTTAGATGAACTCATGTTCTTCACAGATAGCTAAGCACTAAGCCAGCGGTTCCCAAACTGCGTGTAAATTATCCCTCAGGGATAATATGCGATTCTTTGAGGGGTAACGCAGAACTAAACCACATTGTTGTTGTGCATTATGAGCAATCACTGCAAAAGAAATTTTCGACATGAAATGCGAAAATTTTTTATTGGTGGGTAATAAGACATAATCGCTGCCTTGATTTCGGTAACGGTTCGAACAAGTTTGGGAACCACTGCACTAAGCAGATAAAAATTAAACTTTGTTTGGAGGTTTCTACCAAAGTGAGGAATAGTGGTTGGTAGATTTGCATATTCAAACCTTAAATCAAAAATGTGTTTATTCATAACAGCACACATATAGCAGTATTGTAGTAGTTGAGTGATTGCACATACTGCATGGAAAGTGATTGCACATGCTTCTCTGTGGGCTGTATGCTTTCTTTCGTCTATGCAAGCATACGACTGGCCTAATTGTGTATTAATCTTATGCAGAACTTTGACACAACAACTCAAATTTTTGTGCAATTATACCAAGTGCTAGCTGTTAGTTCATAGAAGTAAACTGAATTGCCAGTGAACCACCATATTCAAGAACACGACCAGTAGGTAACATAACAGTTGTCAACTTTCATGAAACAAAGGTTATTCAAATCAGTTCAAATACCACTAGTTTGTTTTATCAACCTATCATGTTCTCTGATGTTGTGGTTTACATAAAAAATTATCAATGTTTGTATCATTTGGTGTTTAACATGTGCTTTTTGAAAGAGAAAAGATAAACGTTGGACTACACACTTAGTTTGCACTAAGGTATGCATGCACTGCAATGTAAATGTCTTGGCCTTTCTCTTTTAGCTTGTCATGGAATTTTGTGGGGCTGGTTCAGTGACTGACCTTGTAAAAGCCACCAAAGGCAACTCTCTCAAAGAGGAATGGATTGCTTATATCTGTCGTGAAATTTTGAAGGTACAATAGTTTAGCATGACAACTATAACCGCCGGTTGTTATATATATTTTTGTCATTGATTGTAAATAGTATTGCTAATTGGCTGGTGTGATCTCATGCATGAGTGGACTGTTTCTTCATGTACTGATAGATGCCATCACACTATAGCAAACATTTATATGGAACACATAGACCTGTATCTTCAAACCTTGTGAGTATTAATTCTGCTGAAGAAGTTTTGAGAAATTGAGAAAAGATTAGAAATACATCACTGCAGTACTCTGCAACGACTATATTCCGTGTTATGCATAAGATAAAATAGTGAATTCCATATCTGTTTATTATCCCATTGCATGTGTTACACACTATGCATACGGGTATTAGCTGAGTTATGTGGGATTATCGTTATGAAGCAGTGTAGTTGCACTTTGCATTCTGCTGAACACCTAGACTTTTTTCATTAGTGATTGATGTGCTACATTGCTCAAACATGAAATAACATTTTATTCAAATATTGCTTCCTTGCCATTTCATCAGGAAAAACTGTACGCTAGCGCTCAAGCATCGTTATGGTATGTACGAACGTAGCCAGCTACGTGACATACCTCAAAGCTTCTTTATGCTGTGCAGATTTACATCATGTGAATTGTATATGAAGAATTGTTAGGGATAAAGTGAATATAAAATACCTCAAAGACAGACGTCTAAGACCTGTCTAATTGTAAATGGAAGAGTTTTTACAAATTTGGTGATCAACCTGGCATTAAAACAGACATACATTTGAATTTGTTGATTTTAATTGTTTGAAAGCGTGTGAGATGTTTTTTAAACACTGTGAATGTGGCGTGTTTTTACTTGCACTTACTAGAAGCAAGCTGTCACTCTTCATTGGTTATTGGCCAACAATATTGAATTACAATGTAAAACAAGGACTTCATTTTGTTCTTGCTTTCAGTATCAAAATGTATTTGCCGGTTGTTGTGAGCGAATTCCTATGACACTAAATTTTCAAAACAGCGTGCAATAACATGTTTTATGTGCAAACAGTAACGGTGATTTTTCTTTTCTAACAGGGTTTGCAACATCTTCACAAGCATAAAGTCATTCACCGTGATATTAAAGGTCAAAATGTGCTGTTGACTGAAAATGCTGAAGTGAAGCTCGTCGATTTCGGAGTTAGTGCACAGCTCGACAAAACGATTGGTCGACGCAACACGTTCATTGGAACGCCATACTGGATGGCTCCAGAAGTCATAGCCTGTGAACAAAATGCTGCCGCTACATATGATTATCGGGTGTGTTTTCTGTTGGCGCATGAACATTTTCTGTGATGATTGCTCAGCCAGGGTCGACAACACTGATCTTCAGGGTTAAATAGGAACAGACTTCGGTTGAAGCTCCTGCTCTGTCCGTGAGTTATTCTAATAGAACGCGCTAACTACAGTTTCCAAAAAAAACTGTTTCTTTGCTTTAATGTTGGTATAGGGAAGTGGAAAATGGCTCAGCAGATATATCAATTGTACTTTGTTTACTTTTTATTGCATTTATTGTCTGCTTTATTACTCTTTTTGGTGTTTAATGCTTCTCTGTTTGCGTTTCCTTGAAAGCTGTAAAAACTTGGGTGTATTCTGATTAAAAGATATATTTTTAAATCTCTGAAATAGGTTTTGACCAAAAGGTGACGTTAAGAGTATGATCTGCTGTAGTTCGTTAAAAAGTGCAGTTGCAGCCCCCAGCAGCACGTTAATTTGTGAAACCAACTGTCGCCCTTATTTAATTCCGTGGTATAGGTTGATTGCTTTGAAAAAGTGAAGTCTGGTACTGGCAGTAGGCTTCTGACATTCACAATAAGTTTTAGTTTAGCACCCACTTTTGCAAATAATATTATTGATATTGACTTCAGTCGCAACTTTCCGCATCTGTTCGTGTTGACGTGATTATTTTGTTTATTAGAGTGACATTTGGTCGCTTGGAATCACCGCTATCGAAATGGCCGAAGGATCACCGCGTAAGTTTTATTTGAATCTTAACGACAAATGAACTGTGGGATAGTTCCTAGATGGCTTCAATCCGAAAATGTTGGTATTGAAGATAGTCGCCCGCATACCTATTGTGCTCATTAAACAACTGTGCAACATAACTATAAAGCTTGTGTCAAGTTGACGTGTGTTTTGGATTTTTATGGAAAAGCTATCCAATTGTAGAGCTAAACCTTGGGATCATTCTATCCGTAGTTTTAATTGTGTGCTTCGGAGCATGAAATGTTTGAGAGCACCCTCATGTGGCTCTGTTTGGTTACTTTCTATATACCGTCGCAGGAAATAGCATTCTTTCAAGTGTAGATAAACCAAATTGAAGCTAAGGTTGTGTTTGGTATCCAACATATGGTGTCAGTTTTTCTGCGAAATGGGAGTTTCTTCTGTCAAAGTTTTAAATGCTCTCCGGATTATTCTACACCTCCATAAGGTTTTGAAGCCAGTAGTCATCCGTCGAGTGCCATCGTATCGTTGCAACATATCTTGATGGTTATTTCTGGAAAAGCTGAAACAACAATGTATGAGCTGTATAAATCCAGGTTTTCTTGCTCACAACTGGCACAGGATTGACCTCAGTCCACGCTCCCCAACACAATTGCAACTACGTTCTTGTGTTAAGTTTCTACAACGGAAACAGATACACCTTGAATGACTTTATGATTTTAACTATATGATTTAATCGAACGATGTCTCAGTTGGTAGCAAACGAAACGTTTAAGTGCATGAGGAAAGCAGTCGATGATATGATCCGAAATTGTTCTAGGGGAGCTCAATTGGTGTTGGCAAATCCAAATAAGCCATCAAACTTTGATTAAGCAGTCCAATTCATTGTCAAGCAATGATCAATCTGCGTCATTGTGTTTACGCCACTTGATGTAATTTTTCTGCCTAATGCTACGTAAGTTAGGCTTGCCACAGTTCAAGCCAGATAAAAGTAAAACAGGAGATAAAACTGGGACTATTGGGTCATTTAACTGTAGCAAGGGTCTTGACCAGAAGTCATTGTCGTAATCGGAATTGGCCTTTTTTTATCAGACCCCTGCCCAATTGTGTCCAACGAAACGTATCCTTTTACTGTCTTATAGCGGCGGATAAATTTGAAGGCAATACTGCGTTTGACCCTAATTGAACCGCAAGCTCAGCTTGGCCTATTTTGCCTGCAGCAATTATGTTACTGCCGTGGATCAATCTGGAAGTTTGATCCAAGGTGGACGCAAATAATCTTGCAAAGTATAGTATTTACGTGGGCATGGACCATGCGTTCATGGTCAGGTGCAGCACTGAGGTGGACTGATACCAATTTATTTAGAACACCCAGAAGCGTAACTTGGGTGGATTCACTAGGAGATACGCTTCAAAGTTCTAACTGGGGTTTTCCATTGTTAATGTAACCCTAATGTTTGCAACCGTTCCAAGACGTTGAGTGTACTTGTGAACAACTTCCACGTGCAGGTTTTTGCAAAAACGCTGGTTCATGTCTTCAGCTGCCAATTCCCGTAAAATACGCTTTGTTCAATTATAAACACTTGACCATTTTTGCTGCAGCAACAACAGCATCGCATTCTCCATGAGTTACTTTGTGCCAAATCTTGTAGTTAAACTAGAATTAACTGGTTTCACCGAGGGGCTTTGTGTGGTTATTTTGCTTTTTTGCGGAATGAACAGTGGAGTTGGAAAGACTTACCGTACGCTTACATAATTTTTTCTCTGATGCAATGTGGAAACCACGAAATGCGCTTAGATGTTAGTCCTAGCAGTAACGAATATTACTTAATGTTTCATTGTCCACAGACACAGAGTGCAAAACACGAATCGTGACATGTTGTTTGTGTTCAAAGATAAAATGTGCAAAGCACGTCATTAAAACAAATTTCAAGTCTTAGTTTTTCAGTTTTTAATAGCAATTGTTTCAAACATGACGTATACTTCTGTTTAACTTCAGAGCTTTTCGTACACAGCTGATTTCTTCGTTTATTCAAAGTACTTTTTCGAAAACATGAAAGATAAACCAGCAAAGCCAATTTTTGTTTCTTTTATGTGAAGTAGCTTGTAGTCACACAAGAAAATGTCATTTTTCTCGATTACCGTTGAATGTATTGGAATCAGTTAAAATATCGGTATTAATCTTTGCTTAACAGGGGTCTGTAAATACTTTTTGGCGCGACCCTAAAAAGTTCTAAATTCTCGCGACCCAAACATTTCGTGAGCATATAATTTTGTGGAAAATACTTTGCAAGCAAATACCAATTTCAAGACTAGTATTAACACTCGCAGTTTTCTTGCACAAAATCGTATGAAACTTAGCACATAAAACAGTAAGTGATTACATTTATTCTGTCTAATGAGAATGGCAAATTTAAAATGTAAATTTAAATTATTTCGCCACCCAGAGTGCAGAGTGGAAGGTCTCGCGACCCAAGCGACCCACTGTTTGCGGACTCCTGGATCAAACTGCCAGTCACGTATATATTGCTTGACCCAATGTTCTTAACTTGCAGCTCTTTGTGATATGCACCCGATGCGCGCCCTGTTTCTTATACCTCGAAACGCTCCTCCTAGGCTGCGCGAGAGAAAATGGGCGCAAAGGTATGTATGCAGTGATCGTGGTCTTGATTTCCTTTTTCGCTGAGGCATTTCGGTCATTAATCCTGTAACAGTGTAGTATTAAAAATCGCCGTAAGTGTTCACTAGACTAGCCTACCTTTTCTGACATTATGACGGAATTGACTCAAATTTTTTTCGGCCATTAAAAAAATTCGGTACCAGATCGTGGTTGTAAGTCGTTGTAGAGATGTTCACTTGTCACTGTTAAAAAAGCTATGGGTAAACGCCTTTTCTTTATTATTGTAAGCAGATGGATTTTCAGGAAATATCCCAGACAAACCCTGGCTTAACTTTGTTGTTCCTAACTTTTACTTGGCGGTCCTTCAACAATCACGTGTCACAGTGAATATCAGATGTTAGCCAGTGTAACTGGAATCTGAAGGTAGTGTTGACCATCCATCGCAGGTTTCAAAGCTTCGTTGATCAAACGCTGGTAAAAAACTATCACCAGCGTCCAAACACCGACTCCCTTCTTCGCCATCCATTCATCAACGACCAAGTCAACGAAAGACAGGTGAAGATTCAGCTCAAAGATCATATTGACAGGACAAAGAGGAAAAAGAGTAAGTTCATGCGATCACTGAAATCCCGATAACCAAGGTGATCGGGCGTTTAATGTGGCCAGACTAAAATTTTTGCTACGCTTCTGATGAGCGACAGATTTTTGAAAAGGAAAAACTATTTGATTGTAAGAGGTTAGCTTTTCTGAAAAGTAAATGGTTTAATTTGCTCTTTATGTTACTTTCGAACATCCTCTTGCATGCCGGTGTATTCGTGCGCTTCGCTTCTATCGTAATTGGAGTACTTGGCAGCAGCCGGCTGACACAATTGTAACAGTTGAGAGTGATTTTATAACTCATGTCAAATAAAAATTAGTTTTCAGGACAAGAAGCGATGTAATTGGACTTGTCGGACTTTGCCACGCAGCTACCTTGTCGTGGTTGAGATCAGAAGCTGATGAAAGCTGACGCTGTAGTGTGTTCCATTTCATTTTGTTTTGATTAAATGAGCTGCAAAATTACCTTTCACGCAACTTTGGTATTATAAGATGTCCGATTAATTCTGTAAGAATTCATGTAGCTGTAACACTAAACACTCTGAGTACTCAATGTTGTTCTCTCCTGAGCGCAGGAAAGTGGGAAACAATCGTGTTTTGTGAGGTGATTGGGTTCGGCGTTATAATCGTTTTTCGTGTTTGACCGAGTTCAGGGATGCATTCCAAAGTTGAATCGCAACGTAGGCTTTGCTTTGTGGGCGTATTGTTGCTAAGTATTTTTCGGTTGCAACTGGTATGCGTTTGTATTTTCTGAAAAAAGTTTTTGGATTTGATCGCTGCAAAATTGCTGGCACTCCGTTACTTTCGAATCTGTACCGCGTCTCTGGCAGGAATGAAAATCACGAGCTTGGCGTCTTTGTTGATGTATAGTGTCTTGTGAAATTTTAGTGCTGACTTGGTGCTTATGCAAACGTTTCGGGCTGAGATTTTTGTAAAATGGAGATTAATTTTGTGCTCAAGCTGCTCCAGGTGGGCACTGTTTCAAACTCCGTGGAGCAACGTAGGGAATCTTATCATTATAATGCCAAGGTTTTGTTTCGCCATTTTTTCGTTAGGCTGCGCTGAACGCTTGCATGGGTGATCGCCTCGAGTGAAATTAGCAAAAAGAAGCATTTAAGGTATTGTCCAAATCCAAGGTTTTTGTACATTTTCTGTGTCATGGAAAATACACCTCAATTTTTTGTGATAGACGTCTCAGTACTGATCAGATTCGCTCGGGATTGGGGAATTTGTCTAATTTCCTGAAAGTCATTTCCTGTCCTTTGTATTTTCAGCTGGCGAAACAGAATACGAATACAGTGGCTCTGAAGACGAAGCAGAGGAAGGCCCTGAATCTGGTGCTCCAAGCTCGATTGCAGTAGCTCCCGGAGAATCGACGTTACGCAGAAACTTCTTGAAATTTCAGCAGGATAAACAAAGGTGATAAGTCATGAACGCCTTCGTGTTTGCACTGTTGAGAATCGTAGGACCATTCGCAAATGTGCATTGAGCGATTAATGCGTAGTTTTAACAATCGACTTTAAATGGCTTTATCATTGCGTTTCAAAGGTTGAAATCAATTTGCGGAAACTTGACATTCACTGACTTTCATGTAAGCTTGTTATTCCATTCCACCTGCCGATGTTTTTCAGTCTGCGCATCGTTTTTAATTAGAACACAAAATATACCACTTCTTACTTCGCTCAAAATGCCGCTGCCTCGCAACATTAACCTGAGGTTTCAGTCTTTCAATTTTTTATTACTCCGGAGACGTTTCAGTGCTCCTGCCAACAGAGTACGCGTTTGCAAGGTAAAGCATGCAAAAGTACGTTTAAACAAAAACTAAAAAGAGGGACGTTTCGAACTTGCGGAAAAAAACGTCATTGCCAACAAACCTCTGTTTATCTTTGAGCTCGTTTGCTGAATGCAGCTGAGAGTGGACAATGTGAAGTGTTAAAATCGTTCTTCAATTACTTTCGACCTTTTAACTTTGGATTATACTTTTCCGACTGCATTACTAACATGCGCTTAGCTGATTTTTACATGAGCAAATACGTATAGTGAAACTGTTGTAATGGTTTGCCTTGTATGATTGTCGTTTGAAAACATTGCGAGTAGGAACATTTTGGTGTTTCAGTGGTTGCAGGGAAGACCTGATTGTATTTGCATTTATTTTTTGGCAACTACCGCGAAAAATAAAAAACATAACTTCTTATCTGTTTTATGTCCATCTGGTGCGGACACTGCAGTTGTATCGCAGCCAACAAAACGGGCAGCAAGTACTTTGCATTGACGAGCGCTCACGGCAGCATTCCGAACTATCCGCTTTGGTCCCCAGCTTTCAGTGTGTTTTGCTGTTAAACAGCCAATGTTGTTATGTTGGCCAGGTCTGAAGCACCAACTAAGGAACACGATCCACCGCAGCATGCGCGTCAGAAGGAACTCGCAGAAGAACAAAGGAAACGCCTCGAAAGGAAGAAAGAGGAAAAACGAAAGGCAGAGGAAGTTAGTAACCCTGGTTATGATGCGATAGATCGGGAGTGAAGATTGGTTGTTGGAAATGTGGGTGTGACTTAAATTTTTGACCTGATGATTTCAATTCTTAGCGTAAAGCCATAAAGAAATTAATTTGTTTAAGTTAAAGTTTTAAAGCTCAAGTCCTGTTCAAATCCAAAATCCATCACTGTCATTAGGCTATCGTAATACAATTCGAACATAAAAAAGAATCTTGGAAATGAGTTACTTATGCTCTACCTTCGGGACTGGATCAGTGGAAGTCACCCCAATTCTATAACTTTGATGACATGATACGAAAGAGAGCAGACTTTTATCACTGGTCACAGTCAAGGTTCAAACAAGCACAATGTGCAATCGGGACGTCTGTGAGAAACTCCCCTGAACCAAACTTTGCAGAAAAGATACAGTTATCTGCACTCCCGAAACTGAACCAACAGTTGCGAAGAAGTTCGAAACAAAATGATGAAATCCAAATCAATCAAAACAAACAAGATCCGGTAAGATTTAAATCCAAGTCCATGTTAATCGCTGCTATCCAGCCTCGTGCATGACTTTGATGAATGGGTGCAAGGGAAAGGTTCATGCATGGTGCTGCCACTGACTCATCAACAATGTGGCACACGCGACATTCAGTCACGTGGTTCCCGGCCCAAGCAAGTGGGGAGTAGCGCCGCTAACCACACTCCAAAAAGAGTGCAAAAAGCGAGGTAATGCAACTGAACTGAAGCAACCTCTAAAATCGCCCACTTTGCTGAATGAGATTTGCCGGGAGTGCCGCATTCCCAACGATCTTCGTAGTAAAATAATAGATTTTTGTTGAGTTATAGTAAAG
>JGI24158J21664_10005009_pt1 | contig 17212 bp, 11 predicted proteins | sample Ectturendosymbi3_FD_21664 | JGI IMG/M metagenome (IMG submission 21664)
TTTCTTTGTATTGCTAAAAATACTCTAACCACACCAAATTGAAATTCCTTCACTTAAATTCGATCCACTCATCTATGTACATAGGCATGCGCTTTCATCTTTACATTTTCTTCACCATGTTCTGCGTTCCTTCGTTTTTTTGTTTTTATTTTCATTATGCCTATTCGATCTCCAACTGTTGTTTCTCAACACTTGTCAAAAAGTGATAAACGGGGTTGGTTGAGTAGATGACCGCAACGGTCTTTCGCCAATCCTACATGACACGGCGCCCGTCTTCGTTTACACTGATCAGCTATTGTGCCATTGTGTTTTCATTTGCTCTAATTTTCCTCTAATGGTTGGTTTACTGCATACGATGGCTTTTATGGTGCTTCTGCTTGTTGGCTGAGTCATATGAAACAATAAACCATTACCATTACCATAATGGAAGGGTGGTAGAGAAGGAGCCACGTAAACGAAGATGGGAGCCTGCGTATCGCCAGTAGCACTTGATAAAGAGTCCAACATAAATACAGTTAAGTTTTTTTTTCCCTTTAAAGTAATGAAAACTTTTTAAAATCGGGGCGCTTTCAGAAGAATGGAAGCGATAATCCTTTTAACTCCAGCAACTTTTCTCAGTGCAAATATTTTTCAGTGAAATGTTACAGCATGATGAAACCAGTTTCTTTGCATTTGCAGGCGCGACAGAGCATTGGTGCCAGTGCATACCGCTTCCGTCATAACAGCCGTTCTCATGGGACCAATCGCCTATTATTCAAACTCGTATGAACTCATTGTTATTGGACGCTCCTTAAACGGCATAGTGCGTGGTGTTAGGTTCAGTCTCGCTGCTTTATGCATGGCTGAAATTACCAACAGGAAAACACTGGCCGTGTACCAAACACCACAAGGGTGGTTGCCACTGATAAGCGCCGCGATTGGCAACGTCGTTGCACATCCACAAGTTCCGGTTGGTGTTGACACGTGGCCGTATGCTCGTGCATCGCCAGCGATCCTTTCCGCCATCTACTTGCTTTGCATTCCGTGGATCTCACCGACTGTCACTCAAACAATACAGTGCGAGCGCGAGCATCAAATGCAGTCCGGTGACAATCAAACGAATCACAAAGATCGCCCGTCGTTTGTTTTGTTGAGCAAACTTCGCCACTGCCAAGGTGAAGTTCTTGTGGAAGAACATCAAAATATCGAATCAGAGATCAAAGCTGATGCTCGCGTTGAAAAAGCATCCGTTAAAAAGCTTCTTTCCATTGCACGGTACAGGCGGCAGTTTTTCGTAGTGGCTGTGATCCAAGCCAGCATACCGCTTGCCGGCACACATGCCATCTTACAGTATGCCAACAGAATTTTCGTAGCAGCTGGCATTTAAGAGGAAGATTCAACAAATTACATAATAGGTGAGTGAATTCTCCAGATGAAAAAATGCAGATTTTCGGGAAGTACTCGAAATTCCCACAAACCTAGCACATTACATTTTCTCATCTGATGCGGATTTTCGGCCCTCCTGTTTTCTTTGAGATGATCTGCGGGCAATGCACTTTTGCTCCTCTCATATTGCTTGTACCCTAAAGGTCGAAATAAACCAGCTGGTAAGCATCATCATCATCGTGTCTCGTGCACCGCGCCCGTCGGCGCGTTGTGCGTTGAGCCAATCAGATTCACGAGTGCACGCCATTTATCACGGTCCTGCGCGAGGGGTTCAATTGCGGCTGGATCGAGGCCGAGCTGGTCAAGATCGCGTTTGACCACGTCGAACCAACGGGTGCGTGGGGCTCCTCGGGGTCACTTCCAGCCGAAAGAGCCAGGGTCGAAGTCCAGGATAGCCCGAGAAGGATGGTGCGGTGGCAGGCGAAGCACATGTTCAGCCGGTAAGGCCTCCCTTCAATAACAAGTACAACAACCAATTAAGCAACATGACGATTTTGTTACAGGTCATTTAACAGCTGGTTTCATTTGGTTTTGATGGCAAAATGTCTCACACTGTACATCAGTAGTCACCACGCCCTTATGCTCTGCTTCATTTTGTGCGCAGGTCTGCTGTCATTTCTTACACTCACCTCAATCTCTGCATCGATATTCAGAAAAAAATCGGATCTCGAAAGATACTTCTTTTCGGACTGGTTGCTGTTGTGCTTGGCATGGCACTTCTCACAGCATCCACCGTCACAAGCAGCGCAGCTGAAGGAATGGCTTACGTCGCTGTGGCCAGTGTTGCACTTTCAATGTTTGGCATTGGCGTCGGTCCGGGAACGTGCATTTCCGGGTACCCTTCGGAAGTTACGACTCAAGTCACTCGGCCTAACGCACAATGGATGGGTGGAATAAGTTTCTGGTTCAGCTCATCAGCGGTTTTCGTGATTCCGTAAACACTGAACGCGTGGGGAGGATACGCTTATCTTCCTCTGCTGTTCTATGTGTTGCTTCTGGTACGTAGACCGTGCCTTGAATATTAAAAGCTCAAAAAACATTGCTTCATTTGTTTCACTTTGCAGGTGCTCAAGCGTTGTCCCTAGTTTTGAAGGTGTCTCAAGCAATTTTCAGATTTGAAAATAAATGCTATTGGATTTTTTGTTGAATCTGTCATGTTGCTGCGTTACACAGTAGCTGGCAAATAATCAGCATTCTGCAACTAGTCGACTGAAATCAACACAATCACCCCTCTTCTGTTGCAGATTTTATACATCGTAGCTTTAATTCCGGACACGCATGGTAAGTCTGTGGCAAGCATCCAACGACATTTCGAAAAAGATATAGGACTAAGCTGCTGCAATGCTTGCGGAGAGGAAACTACCCTTGGCCATTCGTAATCTGTGAAGACAGTAGATCTACCGCAAACAGATGGCAGTCGTTTCTCTGTGTTGTAGTGCACACTTAAAGTAATCGAAACTTGCACAGTGAAAAACTGTGTTGCTTCCATCTAAGCTAAATTACCGAAGGCTTTATTTTTTAATTCGACCCAGATTTGGAAATGCAGTGAGTTGCGTTGCTTATCTACTTGAACATATTTTTGCAGTTGAGAGCTTTCAGCTTTTCTAAACCAGTACAGTAAGCATTTTTTCTGATTAGAAATGAAAGTTTGCGCTTAGCAAACGCATCTGTGGAAATGGCAACGTTGCGTATTTTTTAGCTATTATTGAAAGAAATAATGTTTTCCGGGACGAAATTTTTGCGTTCGAAATTGGTTACTCAATAACGTCACAAAAGGACATGTTTTAGTTTCTGCTGTCCACTTGCGGAAAATATCCCAGGATGTTCTCAAGCGAGCTTTATCCGTCATCTTATCTTTAATCGAAAATTTGTTAGTCATAAATTGAAGAAACGTAGCACAAGAAGAGAGTGTTATTGATAGTATTTTTGGAACTAAACCCTTACTGAAGCTAATGAATGCAAATCTTGTTCAAGAAGATCACTGTTCCGGAAAAAGTGGGTTCCATTAATAAACACTCTGTATTTCTTGTCGCAACTGTTTTTAGCTTCTTCTCCTGCGACTCGGTCTTTCCTGAACATGTTACACCATTCAGAATTTATGGAGTTTGTTGTGGTTCGAATCCCGGGTGCCACATCATTGAGTTTCCCTTCATCAGTTCATCGTTTTAGGACAGGGATCGGCAACCTACGGCCCGCCAAGCAAAATCATCCGGCCCGATGTCCTTTAACACATTGTAGTAACTGCGTGGCCCGCTTCGCGGCATTATATTTTATGAATTCGCCCTCCTTGCAACTTCTTGCATTGAATACTTACGAGGAACTACGTATTAGAAACGGCACTGTGCTATAAATGTACTTTGTGTCGCATTTTGGGAAATCGTTATGAACGGTGAAAAATCAGGCGTTAATCTGATTAAACTTCCGTAAATTCCCAAGTTTTAACGGCATCATAAACAGCAAAGGGAACCGAATTGTTTNTGGTAAATTAGTACGGCCCACCAGATCTTGCAGAGTTTGTTTTTAGCCCGTGGCTAGTGAAAAGTTGCCGACCCCTGTTTCAGGTGTTTACTCTACATCACCATGTTTTCACACGTAAATGTAAAAATGGCATATTTTGTTGAAAACCTAACAGGGCGAGCAGAAATTGGAAACAGTTATTTGTCAACCCTGTGCACTGCGATGGTGAATGTTATGCAAATAGGTAAACAGCAATTGTTTAACCGCTTTCAATTATTCAAACATGCGCCTAACGCCATACATAACTTTTTCTAGCGTTTTTGTGCTTATATTATTGCTCAGTTGATTTCGCGCGGGTAAAATCAAGCCACGTCAGTTTTCTGATATCGGCGCACTAAATGTCTGTGACTTTTTCAGCTACATGTAAAGTAAGGGCTGTGTTTTTGTTGAAGCTTTTTACGCCATGTATTTTAGGTGCGGTTGCTGTTAAATGATATGTTCTGGTAAAGAACGGCACTGCAGCCAGGGCACTTTCACCGACTTTCTGCATTGTGACATCACAAACGCTTTTTTTCATTAAGCAAATGCCCTCATTTATGCCGCTCTTTTGCAATCACACCAGGTAGTAGTTTATTGGCGATAGAGGTTAACGTATTTACATTTCCAAAATAAACAGTCTGCCGGGACACCAAAAACCAAATCGGTTATCGTTTCAGGTGTCCCAACCCGTGAACCTTTTGGGCTCCAGCCCTGCTGAGCAGGTCCGCAACCAGGGAGGGTGGCAACCGGGCAGCTGCCCATCTTCTGAACTGTTTGAAAGCATGTTTAGTTGCTAGGTACAAAAACAAGTTACAATTATTTTGCCTCCCCCCTCAAAAATATCAGTTGGTTGCGACCCTGCTGCTGAGCTACTTAACTCGTGCAAGTTTCAGCCATTACTAAATAATCCTGACTGAATAACAATGATATTTCCAGTTGTTTTAGTAATTCCACCACCACAGGAAGTGGATGAAAATAAAGGAAAGATCAGTTTCATGGTAACTTTAAAAAGCAAAATAACAGCCAAACAGATGTATTCGCATTTTCCGACACTTTTGTAATTTCACCAAACACAATATATTTCGCAGGTTATAACTGTTGTTCTGATACATCTTCCAGTCGTTTGTAGTTTCGCGTTTATTGCGTCAGCCATCTAACGGTTTTCGTTTGAAGAGATGTTGTCACGACAGACATTGCAGTCCTTGGTAAAGCACAAGTCTCCCTTGCAGTGGACGTAAATCTGCATGAGGATTGCATTAAAGCAAAGCGGTTTTCACTTTTAGATAAATAAACTGACAACATTTTCTTGCAAGGTTGTACACATTAAAACATTTTTTAAAGTTTCTTGTTTAATGCACAAAAGCTTCAAATGCAGCCAAAAAAAATTTAGTGCGTTTTCTGTTAGAACAGGAAAACTTGTGCGACCTTGACGAATATTTACAAGAGCTTAAGAGCACCTTCTTGAATAACTTTTGCTTTGCTCACCTACGGCTCACCGTTTCGACTTTTTGGTCTCATCAATGAAGTGCAAAACACAAAATCTTACACCCAAGACTGTTTTGATTTTTTTGTTGCAACTACGCAAAGTTCGCATTTCACACCATCGCATTCATTAGCAGGTAAGCAAACATCTAAACTCTGCCTTTGATTTTGCGTGATGGTGGGAAAGACCATTGTTTTTCATGCTCGATTCGCAAAAGCCTGAATTGGACAGGAAAAGGACAAACACATATTTTTCTGAGGAACCACGAACAGTAGACAATGATTAGCTCCAAAGTATATCACAGACATCCGCCTTTTTTGTTTGAGAACGTCCCATACATACTTGCATTACCACATTGGACAGTGGATAAAATTGATAAAGGTTTTCAAAGGTTTGAAGCTACTGAAACAATTCTACAGAAGCATCACAAAGCTGAGTCCTATTTGGCAACAAGATGAGATTTTGCGAACGTGAGACTTGCCAAAGACAGTGAGGTAGCCAGGCCAAAACCTTTAGGGGGGAAAAACGTTTGACTTTGAAGGATATATTTTGTTTGGGACAAAGTCTCTCAAAACACAAAACGACAAGATATGTTAGAAATTTGCGTGGGTCATGGTCCCCTTGCCTCTCCTGGCTACGCCTATGGACACAGGTAGAGTAAATAACGTACGATTCAGTACCCTTCAAAACGCACGCAACATTTTGAAGAACTAACAATCGCTTCAAATAATTTTTACTTGATAAAAAATTTTCACGTTTGCTATTCTTTCTGACAGGTTCCACGATCTGTGAACAGTAATTCAAAACATACATTTCATATATTTGCAGAATTGAAATTTCAACAGCTCTAGTCTTTTTGCTTTGTTTGTTTGTTTTCGGAAAACAGCAGCATTTCGGTCATATTTCTGGCATACGTGATGCCACGGGTTTAAAACGACATCAGTTTTTACTCTGCTCCACATATCTTTTTACTAGAAGGAAATTGCTTTGGCAGAAGGAACCCACAAGTTTTCACCAAAATATGAATGATCAAATATATTTTCATATCACGATGGCAGTACACTCAAATGCTTTAAATCATATATTTGTTTAACTGTCAGGTAGCTTCCTATGCATTACAAGTGTTAAAAAATTTGTTGAACGGATTTGATCACAGTCAGCAAGAAAACTTGTCAATTTGATTTCCATCAATGTGATATGTCGATATGAAAAGTTAGTACTTGATGCCATCCTAAAGTTATAACCATCGAGCTAGTTTAGGCAATAATTATTAAACTAAAGAATTTAATTTCAAAAATTTGTTGTTTTTATTGCTCCAGTCAGTTTGCAGTAAACTCACATTTGCACAGAAATTCAAATGGTTGCAAGTTTTTTTTGAAAAAATATTTTGGCATTTCCGTTAAGGTTAATAAATGAGGAACACCACCATTCGCCAAGGCATTGTTAAACAACTTTTTCGTTGCATTATATTGCGACGCTTGATAACACAAAATCAACTTCTTGCGCTCTGCTGCATTGTGGTAAGCAGCTTGGAAGGCACTCTTGCACTGAATGGCAAGATATATCTGATTAATGTTTTTTTGATGCTCACATCTTAGACCAAGATCGAGATTGCTTTAAATGTCAGAAGCGGTTCCGTTTTGTCTAGCTTGTGTCGTCATTCAAATTACTTACGTCATCCTGTCCTGATTTGAAAAGAAACGGCGTGATGCTGAAAAGGGTCTGAAAATTTGCTTGCAGAACTCCAGAGTTCACTAGGTTGTCAAGTAATGCCGTCTCGTACTTGAATGACTTATCCCGAGGACATCTGTGTATAAGTTCAGTTGAGTACCTTTGCTCAAGGGAGTGAACAAAACTTATATCAAAAAAATGAGCAGCAGAACATGGCAAAGCAAAAACGCGAGAAATATATGAAGAAAGTGATTTCAAACTTGATGCGTTGTGATGTTTTTACTGCCATCGTGTGCTTTTTCAATTGATCTACTGCCTGTAAACATTTTCACCTCAGAAACTAAACCTTGCTTGATAATGCTTTGCTAAAGCCACACTACACCAAACGCGGTGACAGTCAGTAAAGTGAAACATACAACTTACAGCAGTTGCAACAAACGCTGTTTTGTTATCATCTGAAATGTAGCTCACCCTTTTTACAGAAGATAATAACGGATTTGGGATTGAGGAGTGGGTGTTGCATAGCAGTTGGATAAAAAAAGTGACGTACCAGCGACATCCGGGATATTTGCGTAATTGTTATTGTTGAACACCTGTTAAAATGCTAGAGTAAACTGAATGACAGAGAAATATCTCACCAAATATGAAACTCCGCGAAGCTGCAAGGCCACTTTATCCTTAGGCTCAAAACCAAGTCAGACAATGAATTTCATGTTGGTCAGAGTTAGCAACCTGGATCGCAGCCCACATTTTTGTACTTGGGTTGGTCAAACATCACATGAAAGAGCCATTCCAGAGAGGCAACCCAACTCCAGCAGTGAGACAGCAGTTTTAGGAGAGGCAAACATGACGACGTTCCATCCAATGTTGCACAGTTTGTCTCACAATTATGGTGCCTTACACAAATATCGAATCGCATTTTGCTTAAAACGGAAATATTAATTGCAAACAAAAGAGCATCGTCGATTCTAAACGCAGTAAAAAAATAAAAACTGATCGTTCTACCAACGTTTTTGTATCCTCCTACTTTTCCTGAATGACTAAAAAACGGTGATCAGCAGTTCCAGTAAAAAGATTGCTCCTGTCTTGGTAACCTTTGCTTATATTCTTCCTTGTTTTTTTCTCACCCCGACACCCGACCGATCTCAACGAGTGTGGCCAAGAATTGTTACATAAAGCCACTTAACAACAAATGGGCTGAACCAATAGTTAAAACGATGTTCCAGCACCACCGCCATTTCGCTGTTGAAGACCATGTTGCACTACAAATGTGTACGTTGCTGCACTGTATGCAAAATAGTCATTTTGGAAAGCGCCACACTTACCAAAATATACAGACGACCTTTTAGTTGAAATTTGCTGATCTCCTCTAGAGTGCCATTATTTCCTGAAGATAACCTAAAACGAGAGTGGCACAAACGTCAAGTCTTCTTCCTGTGTGCTCCAGTTCAGATCCACTCAGGCAATTTTCAGCGCACGATGGCGCACCACAGCGAAGTTCTTTCCCGTGTGGATGCCATGCAGCGAAAACAGCTGCGAGCTCTTCAGACAAACAACGCTTTATTTTTTACCAAAACAATTACTCGCTATACTGTAGATCTTCAAGGAAAAAGTGATGTTGTTGCTCATCAACAGATCAAACAATAGTCTTCAACTGATTGTCCATTTTTTCGCTGATTCTGTGCAGTTTTGTACCTAACGTTTGTTGTAATAGCCATTTTTTTGATGACTCATTGAATTGCTACAAGCCAGTTGGTTGCTGGAAATAATCCTTGAAGATAATTTAAACTAAAATTTTTCTTCAATTTTCAATGTTTTTACGCAACGTTTGCGGAAAGCAGTGAAGGCTCAGATGACGGTTCGACCGATAAGTTAGAACAACTGAATGATTAGCTCCTACAGGATTCCATTTTGAATTGGTCAGCAACGTGAAGTGCAATCAACTAAAGTGAGTAAAACACTTTTGATTTGAACGAGGCAAAATTTTTGTATTCATGGTAGAAAGCAAACACTTCAACAGGAACAAATGAATAACAATTGATATACATAAAATTAAAAAACAAAATAAATTACTTGCTGATCGAATGGCGTCTTCGTATTTTAACTCTAGCAAAACGATCACCAAACTGCGGCACATCTTGTCCTGGAAGTTGGTTTTTCCAGTCCGCCATACTGTGGGGCATATGAGGTCGAACAATGTGGGACTGTCAAATTTTTTTACCCGATTCCAGAAATCCTGACAGGCCTGGCACCCGGAAAGGATCGGGTAAATAAATTCGGCTGATAGCTGGTCATTGTTTCCTTTCCTCTTTCAGTTTGAATGACTTTACTGTATTTAAACAAAGTGGGCATCCGGCCAACGGCTTCGATGCCCACACTTACCCGGGATTTTGTGAAAAAAACGTTTGGTGCTCCTGCTCTCGAACAAGGCATTCTATCAGGCTATAGTTGCTTTGTCAATTACACTTTCATGTTGAAGTTCCTTGTCTCCGGCTATCTGTTTAGTTGCACAGTGACTGAGATCCTGTTGATGGTTAAAGAATTTATGGAAAGATTTTAAAGCAAACATCGGACAAACCCGTAATATTTTATGGAAAGAGCTTTCTTGGGAAGACTTGAAGCGACTTTCAACAGGTGTTGCTGCCTCGCGTCAAGATCAATTCCGGGTAATCTCGATCCGTCTCCTGTGATTTCGAGTGGAACTTCGCATTCTAATTTTATCTGTAAATACCAGTAGATCGCATGAAGGCAGAAGTTCACCGGATTGATATGGTGGTTAGATCATATTTAATTTGTACTCTTTTTTGCATGTGTTTTAGGTAATTTTTTTCGTTTCAAATTTTTTATCTAAACTGCAGAAAGCCATAACGTTCCATACATGAACGTCACTTTCATAGATTTGATACTTTGGACTCCGACAAAACTCCATTTTCAAACTATACTCTGCAAAGTTCACTTTGAACCTGCATTATTCGTTTGGCAGTTTTTAGATGCTCCAAGCAAGTTAGATCTCAACTTCGTGATACCAGACCAAACTAGATTGATACGTTGCGGTTTGTGATCCCTTGACACTTCACGTAATGACACTGGAAATCGCATCAAGGAAAATTCTTAGTAAACAGGTATAAAGCACCTTTTATTTGATAAGTGGTTCTTTTTGCAACAGGCGTGGTTTTTTCCTCCGCAGTACAAGCAAAACGAACCATTTATCAAATAATTGCATTAGTTGCTTTACACACCGCCCTTAAAGGTACTTGCAGACGCTTTTTCAAAACAAGCTTCAGAAGCATCACTTTATTTATCTGATATTTGTTTTTAAGAATATTTTCTTTTGCAAAGCGCATTGCGATTTCGTAAAATGAAATGTAGTTTCGCCAGTTGTGGTAACAACACTATCAGTTATATTTTGTTTTTTGTAATTGCCTCTCAATTATTCCACCTCACGCTGTTTGCCACAATGGCGTCTCCGCCGTTCGTGTGGCAGTCACTCGTGCTGTTAACTGTTTTGTGCATTTCAGGCCAAAATAATGCGTTGTTCAGCTGGAACAGGCAGCTGAAGACCTGAAAGCGCTTCCATTGTTCGTTTCTGTGCAATTTTATTTTTCAGATTTGAGCAGGTTTTTACTTACGTAAAGCCCGCCCAACAACAGTAGATTTGCGTAGCGTTCCACGCGTTAGACGGATTCACCGCGCCAGTCATAAATATCTGTTTGGTAAGTCTCAGATAACCTTATTAGTTTGCGCGTTGAATTCTTCCAATCGACCCATTCGAATATCATTATTGAATGTTTGTCAGGTTGATCTCGACGTTCGTTTGGTTTGTCCCTGGTTTTCAACTTATTTCTTTTCACACAATTTTTACAAAAAGCGCAGACTCTGTTTTATACCCAAACTTCCAAATCCTGTTAAACATAAAAACGAAAGCCAATTTCTTGTCGCGCTTTTTTCCTAAATGCATTTTGCCAGCACAAGCCAAGCACTAAAACAATTCCAAATCATAGAAAAACACAACTATTGTAAATAGTGCAACAACACAACGGCCAAAAAGTGCTAATAACTCTGGGCATCAAATTGGGTAAAATCTTCTATTTTTACAGCAGTTGATGACGGTTCACACATTCAACGTATATGAGAAGAAAAGCAACCTTAAAATCACCGCTATTCCTTGTGACCACATCATCCGATAGTTCGTCGACCCTTCGTTTGTCGTCTTTGTCGAATCGAAGGAAATTTTCGTAAATTAGTGAATCGTTGACGACCTGTCAAACGGTTGAACTGTTGCAGCAGATGGACGAAGGGTTTGATCAACAGATGAATTGTTTCACAAAACAAAGAAATAAATAAAACAGTGTAGTGCAATCTGCAGTGTTCTCTATTTACTGTCACGAAACCCAATTTTGAGAAACTGTTCCCAGACAAATTTAGCACTTGCCCCAGGGCCGGATTACGTGAACGCGAGGTCCCGGGCAACGTTGTGGCCACGAGACCCCCTAAACGCTTAGTGAAACTGCGTAGCGATTCACATGCCCTCGTTTCAACTTTGCAGAAGCACTGGTCAAAAATGTCAAAACTGCTAGTATTTCCTGCACTTCAGAAACAACTGGGATTGAGCATGTCTGGCTGTTCGAATGTGGTTATTTTACGAACCGCCGTACATGATCAATCCCAATTGCCTCTGTGGTTAATTTGTTTAAACAGAAAGTTGTATCACAAAAAACGATCTTTTTGTGAAACTACGCAACAACCTTTTTTGTCATAGACTCTCTGACCAGCTTCACAGCATAAATCGTCCATTCCAATATGTATTGACGAAAGATATGTACGCTCTCTGGCAGATCAAAACGTACTCCGTTTAGAAACTAAATGTTATCAACGAAATATCACGCAAAAACAATTATAACTGTATTACTTGACTAACGTTTTTCGATGGGAGCTTTACAACAGTTACACCTATTAACTGTTCCGTGATCTCGTACACAACATCGCTTTGTTTGATCTGCTAGACCAGTGGTTCTCAAAGTTTTTTCACATTCCTCCCTTACAAACCCAAACACTGTCAATTCCTCCCCAACTAAGATCACAAATGATAATCGCAAAAATTCCATACTAGCTACTGTGAAGAAACAATAGACAACTATGAACCAAACAGACTCTTTCATAACATCAGTCACTGCAGCTTGTACATGCAAGTTACTGCGATCGCTACCTGACAGGTTGCATGGTCTTATTGATCATGGTGCTGGCCTGGATGGTAATCACAGCTCCACTCGTATCACGCTAACGGCAAACGGAGTAGGTTACCGCGCCTCAAGAATAGCGTCCCTCAGAGATCCGTCCTGGCGCCCCTTCTCTTCAACATCTACACTTCTGACTTGCCAACCACCGCCTCCGGAAAGTATGCTGAAGCTGTTGATTTAGCAATCATGCATGCTGATGGAGGTTGACAAACAGTTGAAGGGGTGCTGAGCAAAAACATGGCAACAGTAGGTGAATACCTTCAGGCCTGGAACTTATAGCTCAGTACTATAAAAGTAGCGTTGGCTGTCTTCCACCTCAACAGCAAAGACGCTAAACGTGAGCTGAAAGTCAACCACAACAACGAAACCCTGCCCATCTGCTCCGAGCCAACATTCCTCAGAGTAACGTGGACAGGTCGCTCACGAATCACCGTCACCTTGAGTCACTTCGCAAGAAGCTGACATCACGCGTTGCACTCTTGAGGCGGCTTGCTGGCTCCGGTTAGGGTGCTGCATCAACAACGTTGCGAACAGCCACCTTATCCCTGGTCCTTTCAAAATTCAACAGCAGAGTACTGCCCTCCTGTCTGGTGCCGCAGTACTCACACGCGTCTCATTGACCCTGTAACCAACGACGCTCTGCGAACTGTGACTGGATGACTGCGTCCTATACCAACGGACAATCTTCCTATGCTTGCAGGCATCCAACCTGCTGAGCTTCGTTGCAAAGGAGCCACAGTGGCTCTAGCGCGATGTCCGATGAAGCCTGGACATCTCAGTGGGAATTTCAAATCGAGACACTCATTTGTGCCCGCTGCACAACAACTCATCAGTTCATCTGACGACAATGGCAGAAGTGCGGCCCTCTGGGCGGATCACCGATGGAATGCGGATAGATTGGAGAGCACTGCGAGACTCCGCACTTTCACCCCCTACCCACCCACCCTGGAATAGCCCAGCTAAGAAAAGCGTGGGTCCCTCTTTTGTTTGCACAAATGGGACATGGCTGCTTCTATGAGTTGTGAGTGGGGCGAAAAAGATCAAACCGCTGACAATGTTGTCTTCCAATTTCCAATCCATCGACCTCCCCATGGATTGCACGTTGCGGGCCCGGCTTGGCCTGACGGTTCTGGGTGAAAAGACAATCGATTGGCTGCTCAACACCTGCCCAGATATCTAGTGTAGCCAAGAAGTGGACTGAAAGAACTGGCCCAAATGACGATGATAATGAAGCAGCTTGTACTTGCCTACTCTAGACATTCCCATCTAAGCCAACCTCGCTGTGCAATTTTCATATATGTCGAATGAACAAATAATCAAAACTTAAGTTTTTTTCATCCACAGCTTTTCATCCCCAATTCCTCCCTGGAACAAATTTCCTCCAAGCAATTAAAAATTCCTCCCTTAGTGAGCCAAGTGGCTCCCGTTTGAGAACCACTTTACTAGACTAATACCCACAAGAGTCACGATCACGACAAGCACTTCGCAACTAATTGCTACGTCAGCGCATTATACGGTAATTTCAAAGGCGTTAGATTGCGAATAATACTTAGTAAGGACCTTATTGAAGTGATCATCGTATCTGTCACTCTTTGAATATGTGCTTTTTGAAAAAAAGTCAGGTACGAAAAGTTTCATGACATCGCATTGTTTTGCACGCGAAATCATTGATGATTGTCTCCAGGCCCGTATCTCCAAGAATCTCATGTTCCATGCTCATTAGAGACCACATGCTTAGTTTTTCTTACACAATTTAATGTGCAATCTGGTTTTATTTGAAATCACTAAACGGGACCCGGTAAAGCCTGATGCTGTTCGGTTCAATTCTTTTAAACTGCATAGAGCCTGCTTTTCAACCTGGGGTCTCGAACCCCAGAGGGGTCGAGGACCATTTTTGGAGGTCAAGAGTAGATATTTTTTGTATAAAGCTGTACATTAAATTTGCTTTATTCGAGTTTTAGATTGGTGTCGCTGTCTTATAGTTGGTTGCTATAATGGGTCGCGGTGCATAAAAGGTTTAAAACCACTGGCATGGAGGGAAAAACAGAACGTCCAAAGTTACTACTTTTTGTTATATGCCTACAGAAAGACCAAAGTTACTACAGAACATCCAAAGTTACAACTTTTTGTTATGTCCCTAGTACGGTTCAAGCTTACCTCACATCAGACTGATGCAACATTGTTGGTACGAAGTGAGATATTTCAGCCTAACTTTTTTCCTCTCAAAGGTACACACAACACAAGCGAGATGAGGGGTATTTTAACTACGTGGTGTTCAAAATTTCGGCTTGGCGTCTTAGTAAAGGCGTATCGGTGCGACACTTGCTCACGCCACAACTTTCACTCACGTGCGAACGAGTGCCACAGGAGTTAAATTTCAGAACGCACGGTTGGGACGATGCGTCGCCATCTTGGTCTACCGAAAACTGACAGGTGCATTTATCTGAAGGTTCAGGATTTCTGGACCACAGTGTCGCCGCTCGGACTTTGACAGGAAGGTCCTGAGCGCGGCAGCTGACGGAGAACGACGACACGCTGCACTGCACTGTGCATGGTTCTGCAAATGAAAATATGTGATTTATTTGCCGATTCAGGCGTTTTCAGAAAAGCCTAAAGCAGTGGTCCTTATCTACCACGCTTCCCTTAAGTAATTGTCCTTTGTTTAAGGCCCCTGACTTTAATTAAGTTGTAAAATAATTTTGTTCATTGGTAGATTTATTGATCAAACTTTCTATGTTGCAGAGTGCGTAAGGGCTCGCGTCCCCCTGGGAAGGCGTTCCCACCGGTTAAGAACCATCATTGCCCTAAGAGTCCGCTCGAACACTGCTCACCCGGGTTAAGTTCGCAGTGCTTGCCTTCGTATGGCTTCTGGCAAGCGCACGTGTAGGTGCCGTTTGCCGACGAACAACTTCCTCCGTTCATGCACGGCTGCGCAAAAACAACCGAATAAATAAGGTTTGTGAGCGGAGGAAACAATCTGGTCTCGCGTTATGTGCTGCGACCGATGCATCGCTCACATCCGACAAAAGATCGAAACAGCTGTACATCCAACAAAAGATCGAACAGAGTTTGAGAACTTGACTTGTGCTGCCCTGGCGAGTTTAACTAGATTCAACCATGGGCATTTTTGAGGAACCCCGGTGAAAACTAATATTTGCAAACCAGTTGTATGTCCATCTATACACCGCTGCTATAGAAAGACACGAAGACATCTACGTTCATACGCTGAACCGCACTGTAGCACCCTTAAAACGCAAGGTATTAAATTTTGACAAACGTTTTACTGGAAACAATGAAAAAAAAACGAGATGGAATTGCAGTACGGCCTCACCGACGAATAACACCAGTCTACACGTTCGCAGCGTGTGCCACTCTTTCCTTTTGGGCAATTATTGCAAGAAAAGCCATATTTGTTGTTTGTGCAACGTCCACCATTGCAAGGATTCGTCCATTTTCTGCATTCGTCTTCAATATCTGCACAGCATCAACGTTTCAATAACAGTAGCTTCAGCAAATCAAACAGGACAAAATATTTTACTCCTTGACGAAAGAAATATGAACTGGTACACAAAAGTTATGCTGTTTCTAAAACCACGGAACAGAGGGGAAACTCCAATAACTATTAGTACGTCTAAACTACTTTTAGTGCACTTAAATCTACAAATAAGTTTGTATGCTGCTTTTCTGTCAAGTGTGACTGAGATGCTGTCAATACGTTTTATTGTTCAATTTTTGTTTCCCGAATACATAAAATGTAACAATTTTTCGTGAAAGGTTTTCTACTCAAGAAACATCTGTGTGAAAAACAGGAGTTGATGTTTTTTGACATGCGCAACACGGGTGGAGTATTGGAGAACCTTGACATCTACAGAAACGTTTTATATTTGATTTTCATCATAAATCGTTATATTACCGCAAAAACTGTAAAAACAAAGAATGTATTGAATGACTTATTCCATTAAAACATTAGTTCAAGCAGATTTCGTTGAAGGAACAAAACAGACTTTTATCATTTATGTGCCAAATATAGTCTTCAAAAACTGAACAGCCAAGACGTATCAGTCTAAAAACAGACAGTGAACGCGCAGAAATCAAAACAGGACAGCATACCTCGCTCTTCAATGCAAACTGTATCACCATGCAACACGTGATAAGTGCAGGAGCAGTCCAATCTTCCGAATCTACCTCGTATGCATCCAATTCCGTAATCACAGTGATACTAGAAAAATGCGGAATTTGGTTTTACTTTCAAAATTAACAAGTTTGCCGAGAACTACTCCAACTAAAAAATGCAAGGCCAACTAAAGCTACCTCGTCGCAGTGGCTGATGCGGTCCGGGATGCAAAAACGTCATGATTTGTGTAGGAATCCAAATCCAATTTAATCTTTTCGTTGCAACAGTTGATAAAGAGTGGTACAATGTGTCTGCCTTATCTGACGCTTTGCCCACTCAAGCCGGCCGCAGCAACGTAAACGAGGCTAAGAAATTGACCCAGCTCAGAGATATATATCGGTGGAACGTCGTCCCAAACCTGATAATTAAGAGCTTAAACCACTGGTCACTGCGCTTGTAATCAGGGAAAGATTTACGCATAGGCCAAATAGGCCATGGCCTAGGGCCCCGCGCTTTTTTGGGCCCAGCGCAATTCTTTCTTATGACGACTCAATAGTAACTAAAATTTGCGAAACTGCGCAGAGGCATAACTTTACAATTTACCTTGAAAGGAGCGGAAATTCACATGTCTACTCTACACCTTTATGAGTATTGTACAGTAGCAACACAAAAATATTATGCATCTGGGCGTGAGAGAGATGCAGGCCGTCTTTATGAAAGTGGTTACAAAAAAAGAATGAAAAAGAAAAACGGTACTTAATTGATGTTCAATTTTCCACTGACAAA
>JGI24158J21664_10005012_pt1 | contig 17210 bp, 7 predicted proteins | sample Ectturendosymbi3_FD_21664 | JGI IMG/M metagenome (IMG submission 21664)
TCACTAATGGTTGGTTTACTGCATGCGATGGCTTTTATGGTGCTTCTGCTTATTGGCTGAGTCATATGAAACAATAAACCATTACCATTACCAGGAAAACACCTCGAGTCACTTCTCAAGTAGTTACCATCACCCGTCGCACTTCTGAGGCGGCTTGCTGGCTCCATTTAGGGTGCTGGATCAAAAACGTTGCGAACAACCACCTTAGCCCTGGTACATTCAACAGCAGAGTACTGCGCTCGTGTCTGGTGCCGCAGTGCTCACACCAACCTCACAGACCCCGTCATCAACGATGCCCTGCGAATTGTGGCTGGATGCCTGTATCCTACACTAGCGGACAACCTTAGTATTCTCGCAGGCATCCAAGCTGCTGAGCTTCGTCGTAATGGAGCCACACTGTCTCTAGCACGCCGTGCCATGGAGCCTAGATATCTCCAGCACTCAGCACCCACCTGTCCACCGAGTGCAAATGCACGGCTTCTCAAATTGAGACACCCGCTTGTAGCCGCCGAATTACTCATCAGTTAAGCTGACAACAACATACGTGCGGCGCACGGCGCACTGGGCGGATCACCGATGTAATTCGGAATGGCTGGACAACATTACAAGACTCGGTACTTTCATGCCGACACCGGCACCCATCGTCCTGGAATGACCCTTCCAAGAACAACGTGGGTTCGGCTTAACCGTCTCCGCATCGGTGTCGGACGTTTCTGTTCTTGCTTACACAAATGTGGCATGGCCTCTTGTGGGGCTTGTGAGTGTGGAGCAGAAGAACACACCATCGACCATGCTGTCCTCCAATGTCCGATCAATCGACCTCCCCACGGATTTTACAGCCTGGCGGTTCTGAATGATGAGACAGTCGAATGGCTGCCAACACCTGCCCTGAAATCTAGTGCGGCCAAGCAGCTGACAGTAACAACTCGCCGAAACGACGACGACGAACGTTAAAGATTTGCTGTCGTTTTATTGTCAGGCAATAAAGCCCAACCACAAAACAATCCGCTTGCCTGTTTAGCAACCTGCCTCTGCAGGAAAAAGAGCGGACATGAGTGAAATGCAAGCTCATGATTGGATGAAACCACCACAACGTACCTGGTTGTTGTACAGTGTCAGTTTCATACCGAAAAACTGTGGCCGATTAAGGGGGGGTGACTGGGCTATAGCCAGAGACCCCAGCATTTATGAGGGGCCGATCCCTAAGTCAGTAAAGAAAGTGTCGTATGTGAACAATACACAATATGCTGTAAAAGATACATCACCAATTGGAACTGATAACGGTGCGCTCTGTGATCACTCACTGAAATTGCCTTGTTTACGTAAAAGTAGTTGATTCTTTGGCGTGTGGTCTGATCGACACTCACTAGCAAGTTAGTATTTCAAGGTCTGAAAAGGTAAGGTCTTCTATCCGCTTATCTTATTTTGAGTTCGGATGCGCATGCCGTATCCACGTTATTTGCACATCAGCCCTGCAGACAGTCCCAAAGGAAGTTGTGAACTTGTGAAGTGGTGTCAGGTCTCTCAACTATGGTGAAAGTGAGTAGATTTTAGCTTAGGATAATAAATCATGGTGTTATAAGACGGGACTTCCAGGGAAATAAACGGTATCAAGCACGTCTTTATTCTGTTCACATTTCTTTCAAGTAAGGTTAAGCTTGCTAATGCTAAACTCAATTACTCATTCGATTTTGGTACGTCGTAAGATGTGTTTTAGTTAAAGAATTTTGTTGACTGCCATTTTATATTCTAAGTGCAGTAGAAAAGTAAAAACAATTCAGTAGTGTTATGTCCTATGAATGAAGGTGAAACCATACGTTATAAGCGAAAGCGAGTTTTACAACAGCTGTTGATAAGTGAGTGGATGCTCTTGTTCTTACTAATAGTTCTACTGTTTTGTCCCTGATTGTGAACAGAAAAATGAAATACTAACTTGTAATGAGTAAAATTATTATTTTTACCACATCAATATAGGACAGGGGTCTCAAATACGCGAGCTGCATGCCGCCTGCGAGGGCGTTTTGTGCGGCCCGCGATGCTTTTTGGGAATTTTCAAATAATTAATATTCACGTGGCATAGGCGTACCCAGGGGGATCCAAGGATCCATACGCCCTAGAATTTTTTAGTATATGTAGTCAATTTATGCTTTGAGAAGGGGTATCCCAAAAAAATCGTGTTATTCGCCTAAATCAAACATTTGGCCCCCAAAATATTTTGGGCTGGCTATGCCATTGTTACGTTGTTTGGTTTGTTCACCGGTGCTTAAAAGTTCCCTGCTAGCGTGTGAAGAAGTTCCTTTCAAACGAACATAGAATCGGCTAGAAATGATTAGCCTGTAACTCACGATACCATTCGCAGGAAATATAGTGTTATTTTTTTCTGGAATCTGNTATGTATTATAGGTATATGTACAGNACGGTGGAACCCCGCTGGCACGACTACTTACTGGATGGCACTCAATTGGTCGTGTAAGTCGCGTTAGTGGATTTAATCACCCTTGCATTCCTAAAAATTTCATGTATTATTGCGATCACTTCATTTCTGCAAATTTTCCTTGACTGAAAGTAATTCAGCTTTCGTCTTACTTGTAGGCATAGCCTATATCTTTACTGTACACTACACAGAACGCAAGCACAGAAACAAAAATGCTTTTTCTGGTGAATAAAAATATGTGCAGCCAAAGCTTCCCAAACGGTCACATCGCACTTCGCATTTATCTGTCCAAGGCAACGTCAAACTGCAGCAGAACCGTCGCCAGAAAGTCTTCAATAGGGGGGGTGACATTCTATAATTTGAAAAAAAATTCTACTGATTTATAGTGTTTCATATTTGAATTGGGGGGGGGGCTTGGAGCGCTGTTTGGGGAGGCTAAGCCCACCAACCCCCGTCGCGACGGGACTGAACTGCAGTGGTGAGCGATCTTTTTCAAAAATGAAAAGAATGAAAAAGAGTTTCGAAGCTGCGTGGGTCAACGACGGCTCAGTTTTCTCTCCCATGCGACCATTGTAAATGATATTGTAGACTGAGTCACTAACTTTCAGGGGTTTGATCAACGACTTTGCTCAAATCGCAAAAATCCATGTAAGCCACCCAGACACGTCTCCAAGATGAAGGCTTTTTATTTCATTTATTTATACTTACGTCATATTGTTTGCTAAATCAATGAGTTTCGTTCAGATTGTGATTTCGATAATAGTTAATGATTCGTTTTTGTTGCTAAGCTTTATTTGTTTCAATAACAGAAGAACTTCAGTTCGTTCATTTGGTGTTTTTTGCCATTGACAGTTATATATATACACCCATTTTAATATATACATGTATATATATGTGTATATATTAAAATGGGCCCCTTTCTAAGTTTTATCCAGTGCCTCATACGACGTTAATCTGCCCCTGCCGACAAATAAATTTTGCATGCAGGAATTAAATCAATTTATTGGAATTAAGCTTCCCACTTCAGGTTTCCTACAAAGTTTTGGTTCTTATTCCCAATTACCACGGGGAAAATGCCCATTTTACCGCCCCCCCTGGGGACGCCTGTGGTCACCTAGTTTAATATATTTTGCACGTCTTATACGAGATATCACATTCAGTTTACACTACCGCGCTGTGACACGTAGACGTGTTCTCGCGGTACGGGTGTTGGGAACGCTGTGCTACGATATTATTGCTTTAACATGGTACTGCGAAAGTAAGTTGCGGCATAGCCATTCTATAATGCTGCCATGCTCCCCGCAAATCAAAACCTAAGGTAAGACATAGCACAGAACTTAAAACGTATAGAAATTAACGGGTATGATTAGTGCTTGGAGTGAATGCGATGCAAAAATGTGCATGAGAGATTGCGCTGTGAAAAAGTTGAACACTCGTAGACTACAAAAAATGAACGTTTGCAATTACTTGAGATTGTTCAGGAAGATGTAATGACATCGATGTGACGTTCTCGACCCCTAATATTAAAGTTGAAGTTAAGGTTGTAAAGGCGTTGAAGAAGTTAAGTTAAGGTGTTCAGAGGACGAAGAAACTTTTGCTGCATGTATTTGTGATTTCAAAATTATTGACATGAAAGCAGCGCCTTTTACTTATTTAGCGACAACTATGCGACAGGCGTTGGTCTAATGAATGCAACCTTGTCATATGACGAAGAGCTAATATATTCAAAATAGAACAAGAAAGCACAAATCACTTATAAAAATGACCCATTATGTTACTAGGATGCGGTCAAAATCAACCGCACGATTTCAGGAACTCATATACAGCGCAGAAGATATCCACCGAGATTTGTATTGCCCCATCAGACAGACCAAATAAGAATAGACGCAGCAAGTCAACGTTAGTGAAGGAATCAAAGTGTTCCGCTAATTTATTACGGGTTAAAATATTATAGGCTATGTTACAAAGTATTGCGCGTGCGACATCATGAAAGTTGCAGCAAAACAAATGGTGAAGCTCTGTTTCGATATTACCTCAAACGAAGATACGATAAGACTTTTTTGATATTCAATGAACTGTGGGTGAAGCGAAGCATAAAACTTACTGATGTCAAACGAGGATTAACTTTCAAGAAGTGGAAGGTACTATATTTTGCAACGTGGCAAAAGGATTTTAGACGATTTATGAAGATATCGTGGCTGGAAGCCTTGTAAAAGTTCGATTGGCAATGAACGAGATCAGTATGTCGTAGGTGGCAGATTTTTTCTCCAAACGTAGAAAGCAGAGTTTGGCCATATATTGTATAACTTAACAGTGATTTGAGTACGTTTGCTTTTACTTGGTTTTCTGTTCGACTGAACTGATAATTTTAAACCTTTTTATTGCACACCCTACTTTCTGTTATCTCCCTTGCCTTTTCTCCCCGTCGTTAACACTACGTCATGTAATTGAACTTCTGCTTTGCTGTTTCGCACCGTTCGCCCTGATGCAAGCCTACTGTTAGCTGGATGAAACATCAATGTCACTTTTAAATTATACAATGCACACTACGTTGATAGATTTTGCTTTTTCCGAAGTAAACCGCATTGCACATTAAAAATGTTTTGTTGAATCTGTTGCATTTTAACTCAGATTTGGGAGTATCATACAGAAATTTTTGACTTTAATAAACACAGCAGTCCCAATTACACAGATTTCAAGCAGTGGCGTAACTGACGGGGCAAGGGTGAAAACCGCCCCCCTGACAAGCTAAATGTGAAAAGCGGGCCTCCACTTTGTTTGTATCTAGATTTTACGATTGTTTTGGTTTTCCGTAGTTTGTTTTTTTTTGCGTTTTACGCAGTGTTTTCCGGTGATTTACGGTTTTAGTACAACCATCCAGATTTAGATTTATGCGGATTCACTATCGTTTCTCACTTTTTTTCTGAGTTTTGGCTAGTGGGCCTCTGTAGATAAGTTTTCCCCTTGGCTCAAACCTCTGTACGTCACTATTTTCAGGCATACATGGCAATCACGTTTAAATCGTGTGTATATTTCCAGTAGATACCTCTCGATGTATAGTATATATAGTCTCTTTTGTGATATTCAAATAAAATTGCCTTCGATTTTTCAAATATTATGGAGACTGATGGAAGCCAATAGCTCTTGTGCTCAATTGAAAGTTAGAATTAATCACGAGATTATTTTGGTCTACTCTTTGAAAATTTTAACTTTCTATGCATTTCGAGTACCTGGCAATCACATATGATTTTCTCATGACCGACCTTGTGACTCCAGGTGGATGAGTAAAACTGTCACTCATATTGTGAGAAAACGAAAACGACTTGGCGCAGAAAGTGATGCGTATATAAGCCTTGTGGATGTAACAGCTCAGTTTGAGCGCGTCACATTGGGTTTCAGGTTTTGGTTCCCAGGTCTTTGCTGGGTTTCAGATTTTGATGTCCAATTTCTGCTCACTTTATCTTATCGCTCTGCCAACGTGTTGACAGAATTTTGTTCATTTTTTATACAGTATCATCGGGTGGGTTAAGGTACTTCCAGTATTTTTATTTTTGCGAAGGTCGCAACAATTCAGTTCGTTTTCGTTTGCTTCGTTTTTTACAAATATTCTGTTTCTCCTTGTAATTAATGCTTGTTTCTTTCTTCTTACATCTAGTCGTCACTGGATCCTCAGAAATCTCTTTTCAACTTCAACTAATTCCATCTGTTCACTATGGCTTCAAAAACGACCAACCAAATTTGACTTAGCGATTCACGCTGATGACCTTTGTGTTTTTGAAATTTTTTCACTTTGTTTTGTCAGGAGAGTGACGACATCTCTCACCGGCGCTTGAAAAAACTAATCTTTTCCCTCTACGTAATGTCATTAAACCTTTGTCGCGTCCTTGATTTGAATGAGCAAAAAATTGAACTGTGGTACGCGAAATGGACTAAAGTATGTTGGGCTACAATAAATAATAGCACCAATAACAGTTTAGCACTGCAAATGAGATTTTCGCCACCTTGACTTCATTTCTTAAAAAGATATTTCGGCTAATTTTTTTCTGCAAGAGCAAACATTTTTGGGCATGTAATTTGTTACACGTGTTTGCGATAAAAGACTCAAACAACTTTCTATTTATAAAGATGCACTTCCCAACCTAAAGTGATCATGCAGAACTAGCAACCTCACTAATCGTTACTTTGCAGTGATCACGCTCGGCGATTTGCTTGGTGGTTTTTGGAAACCTCCTTGCCAAAGGTATGGACGAAGCAAGCATGTATGACAAGATCGATCGCTATATGCTTTAAGATTTTTTTGGTCATTGCAACTAGCCACACTTCGTGTGTGTTTCTTGCTATACTTGTTTTCAAGTGTCATCATTTCGCCAGTATGGTTCGCCTTACGCTTTTTACAGGAGTGAAGATGCGTTTGAAAATGTGAAACTGGTTTTGCGGTGAAATAAACTGTGATAAATATACTTGTGCAATTTTTGTGGCCTATAACTATGGAAAAAATGGATACGTTCAAGTTTTAATGATCGCAGAAGTATGAAAGCAGAAATAAGCAGGCAGATTCCTTTGAAGCACGTCGCGATGCTAGAGTTGGTTCTGTTGTCTTCGATCAATGGAGTTAATAACCGCTACTGCTGCTTCCTACAAATGTTGACATTTGAAAGAACCCCGAGACAAGTAAAGGGAGAGCAATTCTTAAACAGAAAATACGTTGTCACGCAACAACGTGATGCACCGGCTGAACCCTCTCCTTCACCCAAATATATTTCATTACAACTACAAGACACAAGGGTGTAGTGAACGTGAAGCTACGTTGTTTTCAAAGTACTCGAAAGCTTCAAAACTGGTTCTCTGTTAAAGACCGGCAAGTTTTACTAAACCGGTTTAACGTTGTGTACAAGCGCTCATGCGGTGCCTCCTACATCGGGCAAAAGCAACGCATTTAATAAATCGTATAGAAGAGCATCGAACGTCACTGAGCTCTTCAATATGCAGACACTTGCAAGCCAACGCCGATCATCGGGTTGACTTTCACAACCCTGAAGTCATTGGGAGTGACAACAATTGGCGATGGCTGCAGATTCTTGAATTTTTGTTCGTTCAAGAACACAAACCAGAGCTGAATGCAAACATCCCGTCGATACCTCTATACATTTTTAACTTGTAACAGAGCTTCATGCTTCACTCGCGACGTCACGCGCCATCACCATTGGCTCGTATCCAGCTGAGTCATGTGACTACGTATGCTTCGCGCCACTACGTCACCAAAACAGTCCTTTGCGTTTTTCATTTTTTTACAGCGCTTTTCTCCTGAATGATCAATAAGAACCTGCAGCAAGATCATTGCAGTTCTATTGCTATGCACTGATGATGATAACAGGAGTTATCGAAACGCTTGCAATATGTCATTTGTATCGTTTGTTTTGGCCGTGATATTCTTTATAAAAGTAAAGGGAGAACTAACGAACTGTTCTGACAACGAAGCTGTGTTTTGTACGAGGAAAAACCGAACTTTTTCTTCATCGTGTGCTGCCTATCTACTGTTTGTTTGTGCCTAAGCAAGAGTCTTAATTAAAATTATTTCAGTCAAGCTAATTTAGTAGTCCAATTTCATCGAAATTTATCACTTTGGCGGTTGGCGGGCTTTCAAGATTTCGAAATACGTTCAAACGCTCGGCTCTTCTCGATCTTTCGTGGACTGCTACGCTCTGTTTCCGCATGGCTTGACTCTGGCACCCGTCAAAACGTACGTGGGGTTATCCCCAGGGCAAAATTGCTTTTTCTACGCCGTTGCCAAACGCAGGATTTCTTAGCAGTGGCTTAGATTATGAAGCTCTAAGAAGGTCAGCCTTTCAAAATTGCAAATTTATTGCTCCCTGTTACTAGCCACAGTTTGTGTGCGACTTTTTCTATACTGGTTTTAAGGGTCAACATTTCGCCAGTAAGCTTTGCCTTACGTTTTTACAGGACTGAAGATGCGTTGAAAAACGCGAAACCACAGTGCTGTGCAAATGTTTAATACCTCTTGCGTGAATTACGTATTTTTGCATTCATATTTTACTTAATTTGCTGAAAATAAAACCAGATATTTCTATGAAACGTGAAAGAAAAAGGCAAGAACAAACGAAAAAAAAATTTGCAATGTAATTAGTACTTCATGTGTTCAGGATATTAATCAACAGCGCTAATTAAGGAATTTCGTCCAGAAGTTTCATGCAGTGTTTGTGACAGATCCCCTTACTCCAGAATTATTTTTCGGTCACAAACGATTTTTGGCTTATTGGCTGTTTTTCCGACACCTTTTTCCTTAACAGCATCCACAAATTTCAGTGGGATTTAAATCTGGTCAATTTCTGGACCAGTCCAACAATCGAGCATTTTCTCGCACAAGAAATTCTTAACAACCTTACTCTTGTCCCAAGGGAGCCAATTACCCTATGCATGAAATTGTTGCATAGATGAACAGACATACGCAATTCCACAAGGTCGCCAAACACGTTGCATGCGGACAGAAAAGTGTTACACTGAAGATTGGTCAGAAAACAGCACTTTTCACCAATCTTCTGATGTCCAGCTACGGCGAAGTTTGGCAAAGCTGAGAAGATTCTTTTTCATTAGAGTTAAAAGCAGAGGTTTTCGGGCTGGTTTTTACGCATTTAGGCCAAACCTCATGTTTAATCGACTTGAGACAGTTGAATGACTAATATTTACACCTGACTGTAGAAACTCCTCAAAAAGTTTTTGCCAGAGATTAATGGAGATAGCGCTGTAATCTTTCGGATAAAATTTTTATACCCGCTGATGGTTTTTAAGGGTTTTTACTTCTCTTGCAGTCAGTATGAAAGCCATAATTGAAAACTTTAACTAGAGACTGACATACAGCTGTTTTTATGAAACCTAACGTAAAGGATAGTTGTCATTTTTACACCATTCGTCTCTTAATGTTTATCTGATCTTGTTTTTCGCTTAAATAGCCTGTATTTTGCCCATTTGTAACGGGTCTAATAACTGAACACCAGCTGGTTACGAGCTTATAAAAAAACAACATTGTCTTAACCTTTGAAGTCCTGGGCGCGCAAAAATTTTGGCGCAAATGTAGAGAGCTTTTCAAACCATCTGAAGATACAAAAAAACTTTACTTTCGATTAAAAAAATGGGAAATTTCCGATTTCAGTTTTTTTGTCGGTGATATGATAATGAGGGCACGTTTATGCCTTTTTGGCGCACATCACCTGGTCCTGACTCCCAACCGCAAGAAGGAGCTTTTTGTTTCTTAAAAAAAATAGGCGAAAAGCCGCATCATTAGACCTCTTAGCGTTTGTGGTTGGCAAGTTATGGCCTGAAAACCACAAAATAAACAATTAAACAATTAATTCCTTCGGGGAGTAATTATAAAATGTCTTGTTTTTTGGCCATAACTTCCTAAACACAAAAGCTAGAAAGCCAACCAAGGCTCAAAAGATGCGGATTTTAACCTGGTCTTTTTTTTAAGAAACAAAAGGACCCGTCTTGCGATTGGGGCCCAGGGCCAGATGACGTAAGCTAAAAAAAACTAAGCCTGCAACTAATATGACGTCACTCACATAAAAGCTCGAATCCAAGACTTCGAAACATTTTTAATAGAAAGCACAAGACTTTCCACAGCTTTAGATGATTTGAATATCTCTCTAGGTCCATGTACTACTGAGTTATGACTTGCCCAACTTGGGTAAATCCCGGTGTCAAGCGAAATTTCTGACCTATTATGTTTTTTCAGTTATTTTTTTTCTCACAGTAACGGAATAAAGTTTGGCGATTACTTTGTCGATGTGTGTTGTGTAAATTAAAACTTTTCGATAAGATATTAGATACCCACAAGCCACAACAAGCCATAGTACGGTAATAACTGTAACCACTGAAAAATATAGTCTTAGACCTCAACTATTTTTCTTTTTCTAACCTTACCCAAACCCTAACCCGACACATTTTCCGAAACACCAAACCCTTAGCCCTAAACATCAGTTTTATCTGGGTATTTGATATGTAGAATATTTCTCTGTGCATGTGCCCATGGCGTGAAGTCAGAAATTTCGCAAGTCAGAAATTTCGCTTGACACTGAGATTCAGGGGGATAAAAATGCTATATCAAGTTTCAACAACAGCATTTGCTTTGAAATGTTGCAATTAAAATTTCAGACTACGCTCCTTGTCACAGATAAGTTTAGTGCGCATGGAACAACAAGGGCAGAAATCAGTAATCTAGAAATAAGTTTTCCGCCAAATTGCCACTTGGCACTTGGAAATCTCCCAATGCCCAGTGTAGACGTGATAAAGTGGCGCGGAGTAGCCTACCACGGCATCAAAAATGTCAAAATTGAGATGATCAAAATAAGTACAGGTTGTCTGTTTGTGCTGATAGTACAGGGGAAACCTACACTGGGCAACACAAAATCTTCGCCTGGGCCGAATGCGGACCGGTATGGACATAACTGATTCAGTAAGTCGTAAAAGCTGAAGTTCAACAGATTAAACCCTTTACGAAAGCAAAAAACAATCACACTTTTGATGTTCACTGTCTACTGAAAGCAAGTCTTTAACAGCCAAGAATCAGACGATCATATCAAAGTATATATTTTGCCTACTGAGTAGATATCATCTGCTTTTGGAAGATAATATCAATATTTATCTACAAAGCAAAGACTCTACTGCAACCCAGAACCACATTCAATACAAATCTTTCTGACAATAATTCAAAATAAGTGTTTTCATTTTCAACGTTGAAATATAACTAATTTTTCACAATAATTAAAATATGGACAACATGAAATTGAATTCGTCATTTTAGTATTTGTGCTTCTTTGTCTTTTTCTGTACAGTAAATCTGGATCAGTTGTCAAGCCCTCTATTCTATGTTATTTGAGTTAAGATTGTATTTCTTCTACTGATTTTCTTTGCGTCTGGAATGAAGACAACTTGATAGACGAGGAAAACAACAGTGCATGCTAACCAGATCACCATTGCATATGGTCCGAAGTTGACCTGTTGACCAAAAACATTGTTTTTGGATAAACGCAACGATATGCAGACAAGAGTTGGAAATACGCTATAATAACAATGTGTTTCACATCAAACCTCACCTGCAGATATGGAGAAACGAATCCCACTACCCATGACAGGAGCCAAAGTACAAAAGAACCGTACCCAAAAGCAGTTGGCCTTGTAGGTTGAATCGTCAATTCTCCCATCAGCACAAAGGTTGCGGCATTATGTCCGGCCGACCAACTTCACATATTAAGCAATTATCTTTTATTTATTTCCCAATTATAAAGCATACTTAGACTTGTGCGCTTTCACTAAAAATGATAAAAAGTTGAAGAGAGCCCTTCAGTGAAGTTCACCTATCAGCAATTATAAATACCACTGTTTTAGATTAGAAAATATTGGACAGAAAACTTCAGAGAAAAACGTTTTTTGAAGTCTCTGCAGAAAAACGACCAACAGCGAGCAATGTTCTCCACGAAAGGATTCATCACATTTTTCATTTCGAAATATAGCCACTGACACTTTTTACTTTCGGCTAACAATTTCCCAATCTTAAAAAAAAATTCCACTTTTCATTTTATATCAGTTCGGTTTGATTTGACTCGTTGTGTACTCCTTCTGGAGCGTCACAAGTGTTCTGCGTGAGCCCATCTCGGCTTGCTTGCCCCGGGAGCCACACGGCTACTTTTCTCAGTGAACACTGCTTCGGTGGCGAGTCAGTTGAAGCACCCTTCGTTCACCTCATCCTTTAACCCACATTTTTCCACAACCACGAGGCTGGGCAGACGGCAACTAAAGTTTTTCAAGTCTTCAGTATGACCCGACCGGTAACTCAACGGACCCTACCAAGCTTTATTGGCGCATCCTCAACTCTCTGCATCACTTAGCCGATTTGTTTTGGTATGCTTGACAAAAACGATACATACTCTTGAGACAGACGTGCTTTTCAGTTTCGTCTGATTATAATCCTAAGTTGAAGCTTTCATATCAGTTGGTTTTATCGCATCAAGTACCACAGTGTCTTTTGATTTTCATCAAAATTGTTCGCCTTTGTTCGATGGTAATGCGAAGACACGTATCAAAAGAATGCACATCACAATGTTACCGTAACAACTCCATATTCTTTCACTGACAAGGAAACGAGCAAACATTTATAAAAAACATCATGTGACATACCCGAACAGAAAAAGACCAATTGCAGCAACGGAGAGGATTGCCATGACTCTGGGTGCACGGAGCAGTAGAGCTTGACTGATGGTGAATAAAGTGTACGCCAAAATAATGAGAAGACTGCCTGTGATGTTTGTTTTTAAGCCTCCAAACCATTCAATCAGCTTCGTCTGAAAATCAGTGTTAAGCCTGTCATGAATAAATATTGAAAAGAACTTAACCATAATCTCAAGTCACAAAAGGTATTTTCAGTAAATAAGCTTTCACAGAAAGGTCGCGTCTGTTTGCGTTGGATTTAAATGAGCAATAACGAGTTCACTGGTTCGGGTGTACAAACGAAATTAATTTGAAAGACAGAGGCATACTTCAGCTTTCTAGAGCAGTGGCATATGTAATGTTACGCTTTGGATTTTTTCCCGATTCATTCAAAAATTTCTTTGATTGCCTGTGCTGCGTCTTTTTCAAAAACTTGACTAACATAAAACGATGAACAGCAATACCAAAAACAGGCAAAATTTTATAAGCGATTTATTTGGCAGAAATACGAATCTAGGGTCAATGACACGTGTATGCCATCGTTGACGTATGATAGCAAAGATACGAAGTGAATTATGGCTAAGGCACAAACTGGATCACAACGTCTTTGTGAACGTGGTTTCGAATCCATTTTATGAATCCGTCTGAGAATGTCGACTATTTATTTTTTTGCAGGCATTAAATGGATTAGAAACCCTTTAAGCACGGAATTATCATTACATTTTTGAGAGATCATAAGAATACGCAATGCGCCCTTCATGGCCTTGCAAGTAACAGTAACACTGGCGTCCGGCAAGTTCCGCCGAATCTTGAGCTGGAGATTGATTTCCGTGCCCTAAAACCGGAACATGAAAGGTTATAAAATAGAGCAAACATCTTTTCTATGTTTTGCGCAACTTCTGTGCTCGAGCGAACCTACAAATACGACTGTATTTTGCGTTGATTTCTCAGAATGGGTTTGAGTTTGGTAATCAAAAATGCGAATCTGCGTCCCAGATTTCCGTAATATTTCTGGAAAACATTTTGAAAAATGTTACCCTTGCAGTTTCTATTGCTAGTTGTTGTTTGCACGACTTTCGTTCTCAAAAGAAAGCTGACCACATTGTTCATCTGTACCAATGTGCATCTGCGTCTGTAGACATATAGTAGTTTGCAAGAAGTCTGTGTCGTTCAATAGCACTTTCACTGCGCTACATGTTCAATTTCCAATTCTGGCACTTGTGACATTGTCATTTTTGGGCAGGTAAAAAAAAGGGTTCGAGCCTACTAATGCCCTGACCAAGTTTTGTATAGCGCCCAGCGAATAGATTCTATAATTTGGTTTCAGAAATGAAACGTTAAGACAAACCAAAGGACAACGCCACGACATGCATCTATTGGAAAGTATCGGTGAACTTAAAAATATATTTGCTGTTTCTGTGCAATGTAACAAATAAGCTTGGTCAAAAGTGAATGCAGTATGTTACGGAATTACACTCTTGAAATTTCCAGGGATAAAACAACTGAGTGTAAACAGATTTACACAGAACCCACAGAGAACGACTTACAACGGCTCCAAAATATTTCCATTGACACAAAACTAGGTTTGGTCATCGTTAGTTTTTGGTTGCCACACATTGCATAAATTGCTAAACATACAAGCATTTTTACATAAAAGCATCTTCTTTTTTAACGAGAATTGCAAACGGCTCAAGCAAGGGAAAATTGCCAGAAAATGAAGTTCATAAAACACGCAAATTCATCAATTGCTCTTCATCGGTGAATGAAAACATTGTTTTGCAGAACCGAAAAAAAAATCAGATACTACCCAAATATAAGACAAAAGCAAAATAAACTATGACACTGAAGCACAATATACACAAGAAGTATGGTTTCAAATTTAAACATTACCTTCGAAAATAACTCTGAGCTTGTTGAGAACGTTTGCAATATAGCCTACAAAATCTGTACAGTGAGCATTGGATATTCTGACATTACATACATAATTTATGGACGACATTGAAAATGATGCAGGCTCCATTCCAAACGAAACGTCATTGTCTCACGCTTGCTTTAGTATAAACGCTAAAGACTATAAAAACAGCCGTAGGAAAAATTAGAAAAGATATGCCCCGACGATAGAAGACACCAATTGCAGGGCAAATATTTCAATTGTCACAGAAGGCGATGTCCGTGCTGCTATGCCAGCTTATTGTAAGACCAGGTTACAGTGCAACACAACATTGTCTATTCCAGTAAGTACGTAATTGGACAATAAGGCGATAACCACTAGAAATTGCTTTGTGTAAAGACATTTGTTATGTCAACCTAAGTGAAACCTGAAATCACTTCGACTTAATTACCTGTACTGTTTGACTGTCAGCATTTCCTTAATGCCTATGATGTTTTTATTTGCCATTTCCTTCTTCATCACGTCGATTTCGTTCCTGCACTCTGTCTAGATATAATTATTGAATCAGCAAAAAGTGACCACTTCCAGCAAACCGGTTGTCAGTGTATGAAACGCCGTAAAGGATTTTACAAAAATTATATCAAAGAACGTGGTACATTTACAAATGCATTCTTCAGGATTACACTTCAGCAACACACCTGGTTATTTTTACGAAGTTTCCTAAGAATGGTTAACGCTTGTATTTCGTCGCCTTTTCTCAACCAGTAGCAGGGCGTATTGGATAGCGAGAAGCTTGCACTAAGATATGCGACGGAAAGCACTGCTGCAATGGCGAAGATCGCTGGAAGACTGGTTATTGATCCCAACACCTATGAACTTTGAAACTTGCAACTTACACGCAATAAAAATATTCACTGCACCGTAAAGGATGTTGACTCACTTGCGGATGAGCGAGAACAGCAACGCAAAAGTTGCCAAAAATGAGTCCGACTCCTGAGACACTTTGCCAGAAAGACTGCTTTGGTCTTGTTCCTAATTCAGCGATCATCGCGGGAACAACACTTGTTCAGAAATACTTTATATATTAAAAGCAAACACTCCATTGGCCATCAAGGCCATTCTTCGAACTTTACGTTGATCTAATGTAGATTTAAAAACGAACTTCACAAACTACCTACAAAGCTCTTGCGTTACTTGTTTTCTTAAATGGTGACGAGTCCTTATCGCCAAGAATTCTCAACTATGGCATCATCATTCAACCACAATTTAGTTGTTGATCTCGAAAAATGAACTCTTTCAAAATAAGCCAACTTCTCTTAAGAACTCATTCTGTTGAAACTGATTTTTTTTTTAAAAACAAACATTTTTAGTTACTCACTGTAGGATATACCGGCAGAGACACCAGTAAAAATCTTCCAACTATCATTGCTTCGTACGACCATGTGTGGCACACAATCAGCGATAGAACCACAACTGATGAAATGTTTACGACTTGACTGAGCTGCAGCAGTTGTTTCTTTGAGAAGAACCTGAACCAATACTTGCTGGTTGTGCCGCTCAACAACCCACCAGCAAGCAAGGTCGACGTAGTCAAAGTCAGAAGCAAAGTCCAAATACCTTCAGGCATTGATGAATTGTAACGACTCTGGAAAAGTTTGAACAAGTTGGTAGCAATGAGCACAAATATTCTCTCCAAAGGAATATACCCTTTAACGCATGTAAAAATCTTGCATTCCTTACCGTACAAGTGGCGTTGTACATTTTTTTGAAAACCGGTATCACTGGACTCGGATAAGTGTAGCAATACCCGGCAATCCAAAAGTTAATAAATCCAGTAAGTATCAATGATAACTCGGCGAATCTTGAATTCACCTGAACGTATAATAATTTTTAAGGTTGTGCAAACAGTGCATCTCATGAAAGGTCCTTTTCTATTTTCGCTTGGCCAAGAATTTTAAAACTTGAAACAAAGCCAGTTGGTTTCAGTTCAGTTGGAGTTGCATTTTCAAAGTTAGATTTCACCAAGAAAAAAGTTTCTTTAATCCACAAAAAAGGATAAAATTCTAAATCTTTCCTGATTTACTGTAACGACACGGTTCAAACTGCAGATTCAAAATTCACAAAACCTACGGATTGAGCTCGTTTTTGGTTTGTTTTAGGTTCAAACTGCATAATACACGACTTCGTCAGTGCCGGATTAACAATAGTAGCAAATGCAGCAATTGCTACGGGCCCCACGATTTTGAGGGCCCCGCGGTTCCTTGTGTTAAATTTGTTGTTTACTGTATGCCAGGGTGGATATTAGAATTTAAGAAGGGGGTCGTATATTTGGCACATTTATGCAGATGCCTTATTCACTGAAAGCAACTTGAATTTTTTATTTTTTTGGGAATTCGCTTCTGCGTGAAAGTCAATTTCACACTGTAAATTGCTTGAAGTTATTTGGTTTAAAATTGTTCTTTGTCTCCATATTCAAGTTGTTGAGGGACCGTTTTTGGCACATTTGCACTCAATTTTGCTTTATATTTACAAACATATAACTTGCTTCAGAGCTTGCATGTTGCTCCAAAGTGATTAAGAAGCTTTTAAACAAAATAATATGCAAAGCTCTCAAAAAGGGAGCCTCACGGCATCTCTGAATGAGAGAAGTCCGGGGCAACCACC
>JGI24158J21664_10005013_pt1 | contig 17210 bp, 8 predicted proteins | sample Ectturendosymbi3_FD_21664 | JGI IMG/M metagenome (IMG submission 21664)
ACACTGACGTACGATGACGACGTAATCACGCGATTAACGCGTGACCGCTAGGGTCACGAGATAGAATCAACCAATGAAAATGCGGGACAAAATTTATGTATACCTGTGTCCTTGCTAGGTTGAGTCAGTCGTGGGGCATCCCAGACTTAGCAGCTAAACTCGACCGTGAGAATACTAAGCGAGTTTAAGTCTGATTGGGTATATCAAATGATCCTATTACCCAGTAGAGATTCATGGTTTAGTGGCTATGATGTTGTTCACAATTTGGGTTTGTTCTCTCTATGAAAAGAATAGAATTCGCATTAACCCCTGTCACCTGTAATATTTATGTATGTGTATGTTGATGCACATTATAAACCCCTGTTGTGATGAATATCGCAGTGCTTAAAGTTACCAGAATAAAACCATGAGTGAATGCAATCCCATTGTGATAAACTGAGCGGGTCAAACGAAAACGGGCGGGTCTAAATTTCTCAATTGTCAACTTGGACGTACCTTGGGCACTCCGGCCAAATTCAATAGTGCTCTTGCGGAGTTGTCCTAAATGTGTTGTGGTCTTCTTTAGAAAAGGACTGCAACATAAGTTAGTCCAAAAGTTACTGAAACGACTGACATAAAGAACACACTGCGGGTGCCATTGACTGCCTCAATCACTACAGGTCAGAACTTCTTATACAAGCCCAGATCTCTGACTGAATCAGTGCCATGACGACTTACAAGTTGTAATAAAATTGCATGTGGCAAACATTCATTATTGTGTTGAGTTACGGTCCGCAAAATAATGCCAACCTGAAAGCGGTCCTCATTGCGGAAAAAGTTACCGGCCCCTGGTCTAGGGAATTCCTGAAATACTTTGAATTTTTTTGGCATAACTTTTAAGCCAGGAAGACTGGATCAAGGGCTCTGAAGACTCGTACTATAGCCTACAATTCAATAACAAAACTCTAAAGACTCGTATTATGGCCTAGAATGCAATAATAAAACTTTAAAGACTCGTATTATAGCCTAGAATTCAGTAATAAAAAGAGAAAGTCGATCAAGGCCTCTAAATACTCGCATTATAGCCTAGAATTCAATAATAAAACTTTGAGGCACGAAATCGGCTCATTGGTTTGGCGATGACACCACAAAAAAAACTGTAAAACATATCACAATCATGACATAAATTTTTTTTTCATTCTGAAGTGCACGACTACACGAGTCTATAGAGGGTTTGAATAGCTGTCTTGCTCGATCTGCTCCTGAGTTATGGCTGGCCTAAATTACCGTGAGAGGGCAAATCATATTTTGTGTACATTTTTGATTTTTGTGAAAAATTGTGTTCTGGAGTCATAATTGGTCTCCAAATATGCTATAAAGCCAATCAAGGGCTCTAAAGACTCGGCTAATAACCTAGTTTCCAACAAACTTGAGACAAAAATGGCTCGTTGAGTTGGCGCTCAGAGCCAGGTAAAGTTGGCCAAAAAGGCGAAACCATGCCTCCATTGTGATGCAGACAACCCTAAACCCAAATCGAAATAAAATTGTTTTTTAAATTGAAACAAGAAGACTTGCCGAATCCAGAGATGGTTTGAACTCGTTTCTTACTTTATCGCCTGGCGAGTTATGGCTGAAATAGTCCAAGACGATATATCGTCTTTAGCGGCACTTAAAGGGTGTTTTGTCAGTAGCCACGGAACACTGTAACGAACGCTATCTCGCTCTTTTGTGGCTCTCTCTGATATCGAAAGCATTATCGTTGACTCATGCATAAACTATCAAATCAACACGTCATGTACGAGCATCGCAAGCTGACTTTCATCCTTATCGACCTGCCTGGATATCGTGTATATGATTGTGCTGTGTACTTGACAAGCTCTGTGCAGTATGTATCTATTTTGCCATAAAATCTGCAGCATGTCATATGTCAAGTGTAACAGTGACTTTGTTCGTGCGCTTTTTCAAACTCTGTGAAATTGGTGAAACCACATGTAATTATAATTTGGTCAAAATGTTTTATAAATTACAATTGTATATAATTACAACTACACAAGAACCAAAAATCTCAATTGCAATTTCATGAAAATCTTCAATTAACTTCACTCCACAGGTGAAACAAGCAAGGAATCAATCACAAATTTTTAATAGGATATCGATTTTACGCAACACTACGCATCTAAAGTAAAAGTTATTTTGTAAAAGTTTCGTTAAGCACTGTTGCGATCACCAGTGCTGTTCAAAATAAGCTGGAATAAGGTTCTTGGAAGTTTTTGTGTCCAGTAGATAGGATAGCGCGGAAAAAAGGAACGCAAAATGTAAACAACTCTGGTCTAAACGGCGTGCAATGGCGCGAAGCGTTGGTAATCACGTAATTTAACAGACCTTCGCCGGGGTGGTAACGTGTGACGGCACAGATGATGCATGAGACTTTCCTATAGAGGCACTGGGGGAGTTTTGCGTTAAGTCAAAAATTACCTCTGAGATCACAGCTTGCAGCATTGTAAAGCTTACTAACACTGCTAAGCTGTGTTGCATTTTTCGTCACATTCTCCTCGTGCCAACCTGCTGCCAAACACCATTAAGTACCGGAAAGAACTGTGCTTACGTTTGTATTCTTTTATATTTTAAGAGATGCTCCCACGATATTGCTGTGCCACATTTAGACCATTGTTTCGTCACTTCTTGCTTAGATTGCATGTTGCTCGCGAGGTTGTCATGCTTTTGTTTGTTTCTACTGATGGGTCGTTGCAGTCGCTGTGATGGCACTCTTCTTAGTCCTAAATGAAGAAAGACACTGGTTGATTTGCACTGATCGATTTGTCTAAAAGCTGGAAACCAGGTCTAACAATCGTAAACTTTTACTCCTATTTTCGCGGCTAAGAGACATTTCTTAGCTTATGCAAACATTGCAAAAGAATCTGTTTAAGAAAGATTCCACATGCTGACTAACTCTCAATATTGACTTAATTTCCTAAACTTGTAAGGAACAACTACTATGAAAATTTAAAACAGTGATGGTTATAAAAATTATTCGCAGATTAGTTTCACAGCCAAGCGGCGAAAATCCTTTATAACGTCATATTTAAGAAAATTGGTTGGTGTCGTTCGTATTATAAACATAAAAATATTTTTGTGCTGGTTCCAGAAGATCTGTACTCTTTATCGAACATGAGAACTTATATTTCATTTGTAGGCATTTTTACCATAGCAATTGAAATTAAAACTATGTGATAATGCCGAGTTAGACATGGAAAACCAATGCGTGACAATAAACCTTTTTTAAGGAAAACCGACCGAACACGGAAAATGAATCGATCTATAGTTAGTGGACCCAGAAACGAGCTCCAACCTAATCTGCCATGAAATATCACGGTTCAAAACTAGTAGCTCACATGGCACAATAAAACAAACTAAATAATGGAAAACTCAGATCAGTGGAGCACTGCATCATAATGCACAGTTGCACTTTGTCACGTCGTCACTTTACTTCTTTACTGAGTAACTATTTGAAAGCAACGAGGAAGGAAATATTGTATCTCATTCCTTTTATGGTATTCATGATAATTCAGACGATGGGCATGTTCCGTCGCTGAGGTTTTGGATGCTTCATGGTTTGTCGAAGCTTTAAGTTCATCTGATATAATGCTTGGGGTTAGTTAAACTCTTTTTTATAAGTCATTGTAAACGTTGGTGAATTTAGCTGGTAGGCTTCTAAGTGAAAACATCTGATTAAAACCAACGTACGTGAGGTGCTTTTCCGATCACGTGTGCTTAAAAGCGAAGTTGTAGTAATAGTTCAGTGCAAGTCTGCGAAAGAAATTTAGGAAAAGGTTTTCGCCATATTGGTTCATACTTTCATATTATCTATTCTGAACAGACTTGGACATTCCGACAAATTCTACAAGTACAAAGAATGTCGATTTATCAGTGAAGTCTTTGCTTTTCATTGTTGTCAGAAGCTCAAAAAGTTTTAGCTGGGCATTTACAAGTCAGGTAATTTGGAAGACAGAAATTCCAAACATTTACACATTTTGTTAAACTAAATTTCCTTGAGGTTAAGCTTAAAATGAGCCTCAGGCTGAATTTTCAGCTTTCATAAAAATGGACACATACAAAGCAAACAGGATGTTTATGGTACTAGTGATTAAGCTGACTGCGAACAGTGGGACTACAGTGACACCAATATTAACGAACAAAAACGTTGCAGTTCCAGCATGCAATCAAAAATAAGTGAAAAATAGTTTGGTTTCAGCACAAAAATCTTATGAGAACCTTTGATAAGGTTTGCAAACATTCAAAGCACAATTTGATTTTTCAAAAAACGCATTTGTCATAAAGGAGCAATTTACTCCGCAACGAGTATGTGATGCCAGATGTTATTATGTTGAAAATTGTGCATCATGCCATTTTTGCAGGCATTCTCAGCTCAGAGGAATGCCTGAAAGTTAAAGATAATTTCGAAACACACCCACTAACATTAAACTACTACATGATTAAAAATAGATGAGCTGTGATTAGTGTGCTCATGTAAATGATACCACAAACTGCTTCCATTGTCACAAAAGCTGCTGACTAAACGCAGAACGTGCAGTTGATCATCACTGCAACTGCACTTGCTCACTAAATCAGGACAGGCAATGATTGTTCGAAGAATTTATTCAAAATTACAAAAGCGAAGGAGGGAGCCAAGGTATTTGATTTTAGGCGACCAACAGTATTTTATTTGGAACGCCGTTTTTGAAAGCAGAAAATGACGATATATGCTAAACAGTTGGGGGTCATGGCCGCCTGGGCCCCCTTTGGCTACGCATATTTTTGTAATGGAAAACAATATTCAATGAAAGCAATCGTAAATATTTTATGTATCCTCACACAAAGGCTATAAAATCAAACAGCGCATTACATTACAATCAATTTGTTTCACGTCATAGCCAATCCTGCAGCAAGAGGTGAGCAAAAATTAGGCAATCAGGCTGACAAGGGATGGTCAGTATTCATTCATATTGGAAAGTATTGCTCGTTTTTATATTGAAAAATATATTTGACTGCTTTGTTGGCATTTGGGCATGATCGCTGTGGAAAATCATGTTTTTCTCGACAGACATAAAACATACGAATTCAGTATAAACGTAATAATCGTCACTCCTCACCACATTGATGATACAGTTCGGAACAGATGAGCCACTCGGAATGAATAAAAAAGGATTTGCCAAACTTTGACAAAGACAGTGTTGATTCCAAGAACTGTGCCAGTGTACTGACGCTGAACCTCATTTCAGTTTAATAAACTGAGCTACAGATATACAGAAACGCAAGAGCGTCTGTAATTGTACTGCCATTGATGACAAAGATCTAATTCTCTCGCCTCCCTGTCATCTACAAAACTTTAGCCAAGCACCTAATTAGACTTAGTTTTGAGACGATGGTGCTGAAGAGTGACAGGATATATACATTACCTCGTTAACCACTTCTGACACCATCAAACCATTGAAACGATGTGGTAGAGTGAGCTGTGGTAGAGTGAGCTGACATTTTTTCCGGAGAACTTTGAACAAATTGCTACCCATGGACGCGTCCAAATTATAGTTTGCGCATTTGTCTACTACAGTATAACTACATGATTTGGCTTATTTAATTTTTATTAGAGGTGCCTTTTCTTGCAAACGCATTCGTCGCTGATGAGTGAAACAAAAAGAGGAACCTTCGGCATGAAAAATGTTTTGCAAAACCTTTGAAACCTTGATCAAAATAATTTACATGACGCTGTGCGCAGCTGAGCACTCCATCTGATTAACATTTCACTTTTTTCCTTTCAGATGTTTACCTCAAAAGTTAATTTAAAATGTCTTCATTTCTCTACACTGTCGGATTCCTGTATGACGATGAGTTTGTATGCTGACCATTTTCACACTATTCAACGTTATGTTGAAAATCTTTCTTCTTTTATTACCTGATATAGGCAAAAAAGCTACGGACTTAATTTGTTCAGTTTTAAAATATTTTTGATTGTATTTCTTCGTCCTCCCTAATAGGTTTGTACTTATACAAATCATAAAGACGAAAACACCAAAATGTCATCAAATTTGTGACATTTTCGTTTCCAATCACCCACGAGGTTGCAGCAATTGACAAGAAAAAATATTGTGACGTGTGCAATGGAAATTTCTCGAGCCTTCGAATTATTCGAATTAAAACACAAAGTTATATTTGCTGTCATAAATCGATTGTCTTGTTCAGTTCGTGGCTTTAATTCCTCCCACCGTGATGCAGGCGTATCTCTGTTCATGCTGTAACTTCATACGATAAACATTATCTTATGGTAGTTTGAGAGTAGTAGTTGGTACAACGAGTCACCCGAGGCCGCGGCCAATAGCTCAATTGTCCACAGACGTTCTGTATTCGCAGCTGGTTTATATGTTTCATTAAACGAAGTATCAGTTAGTGACATTGCATTGAGTACGCTTCTTCCTATCCTATGAAATACAACTTGATGTAATGATGACTACAAAAGACGTCTGATGATCCTGATGCTAAGGATTGATTTATTTATAGGTCAAGAAGCTTTGTTTCACTTCGGTTAAGCAGTTGATTCCATAGGAATTTGATTTGAGTGTTTGAAAATGAGCAATGAACAAAATGCCTCGCAAACAACGCCATCAGCAAATGTGGCTGAAAATTATGACAACAAATACCAACAACCGGAATGGATTTTTTGCGAAGGATTTCTACTGTTTGAAACATTTATCATGGCTTGGACCAGTTTGAGCTTATTTACATATGGCAAGAAAACAGGAAAGTTCCGAAAAGAGAACCGATCTTGTGAAACAAAAGTCAACTCAGGAGCGGTCTACACATCAGCAGTTTTTGCAACGTGCTGCAGTCTGTTGAGAGTGTTGTCAAATCAAGTTGTTTTTCTTTTGGACTACACAAATGGATCTTCGTTACTTTGTGAGACTGCTGTAGACGTTTCCATCACTTGCTACGCATTAACCATAACAAGCACGTACATGTTCTTGTGGTTTCGACAACGTTCCCTGTATCAACATCCAGCAAAGCAAGGGTTCAGGAAAAGTCGTTTGCACTGGTTCAGCTGGGTCACTCTGGGTTTTATTGTCTGTGGAAGCTTCCTTGCATTATTAGCAATGATCATTCCGCAAAGTACCGTGATATCAAGAGACGGGTGCACAAGAAAAGCCACCAACATAAGCAGCTTCTTTTGGTCATTTTATGTAGTAGCTACGCTCGTAGTAGTTGCACAAGGATCCATGTTGTTTCTGCTTCTTTATCCACTTTTTTCCCATGTTAAAACAAAACATGCAAAGAGGGTGACGAAAATTATGAAAAGATCGGCTGTGCTTGCTGTACTTTGCATTTTGAGCGACGCAGTAGCAATGATCATTGTAGTTTTTGTAATCCCTCCCAAAGCCAAAATGTTTATTGCATTGACTGTTTACGACGCAAACATGGTGGTTAACATTGCCAGTGTTTTGTTTTCTTTCCAATCTTGGCAATCCATTATTTTGTCACCGTTTGCAGTTTCCTCCTGCATGCAACCGGTGACCTACTCTGCTGAACAATCATCAGGCGCGACTTCAACAATACGTTTAAACATCACATGACTTGGGAACACATCGGCACACTCCGAAGTGTTTGTTTACACCATGTTTTAATGTTTCTCAACGTTGTTTGTCAAAGCAAGAAAAATGTAGTTGAAGGTATTTTTCTTCGGTAAGCAGCTTCTCCACGCGTTTTCTCTCTTGGGAAAGGAGGTTGGCCGGGCATAAATAGTTTTGTACTTTAAATGCATTTCTACGAATACCACCGTGTTTTAGTTTTTTCCTGCTCCAGGTGCTTAAATAACAGGACATCATATCATATGCACGTAAAACCACAAAAAGGCTGAACAAAAAAAGACATTATACTACATTCCTGCAATTTCTTAAAATAACACAGTTTTGATCATTCGGTTGCGACCAAATCGTCACGAAATGATATATGAACAATTTTTGTTGGGAGCGTATTTGTCTGATAACAGATAGGTCATTTGCTCCTAGGTTCAGTAGCTCAAATTGAGACCTTGTGATAAGTTTTTCAAGCTTCAAGCAGTTTTAAAGGCATCACAACGTGCAGCGTTTTTAGTTGTTTCTGTTTTTTCAACAACTTAGTTGATTGCATCCTCAGGTAAGAACGGTTGTCTCTGTAACAAAAATGGCGATGAGTACATGATGCCTTCTTAATTGATTGTCGCCCTGTTATATAAAATTTTACTTTCTATTTCAAATTGGTGTAAGAGAAAGCTTCCGGCTGCCTGGCCTTCACCCTCGTTGAAAAATGTCCAGCGTACAATGTGGATTAACCAAAACGGTTGTAGCAACTGACTTGAATAAAACAAGCAGTGAACTGTATATAATGTATTTGTAATCGATGTCGAATGTTCACGTATGTAGTCTCCACAAACGTAAAATAGGTGTGAGTGACCATGGTTTGTTGTGCTTTTGTCATGGCAACCACAAAGTGATAAGTGCTTACAAGGTCCTAAAGAACATTCGGCTTGTTTTTTTGTCATGTTCAAAGCAAGGAGCTTGAAGTTGGTTAGTTTTTGTTTCGTACGGAGGGTCTTTTGTAGTTAATTGTTTTCTAATTAAAGTTCTTTTTCTTTTTTCGATACAGTACGCACAACGCAATTTTATTTACGTCCAGTTTACTAGCAGTTATCATCCAGACGTAAAGTCCGGGTACAGCCAGAGAGGAAGCAGCTCCGACAATTTATGTGCAAATCAGCCAAATGTTTTCGTGGTGGTAACTCAAGTAATTAAAAACTTGTTCTTGAGCGAAGTGGTCACAGCAAACACCTCTCCAAGTATATTTTGTGTGTGTTGTTTTACATTTTACATATTCAGCTTTATATCAAGCCTTGATAGATGACCTTACGATATATTTTCCAAATTTCTGTTTACCGACATGGTTTTTGCTTTTAGCAGCTAATGAAACAAGCAACCTTGCACAACTTCATTGAATTTTGCATAGTTTTTACCGATTGTTCCTTGCATCGTACATGAAATTAATAGCAAGCTGAATAAATTTTTCAAGACTATTCAAACAGACACACGAAGTTATTCGTACAGTGTGCTGTCAGCCGGAACGAAAAATGCATAAATCGTTATTGCACCTTTTTTGTTAAAAACTCTGAAACATGGAAAATCATTTGTGTTGTGGTGAAAAATTGCTGTATCTACATGGAGTTTTTAAACGTTTGATCTCTTTCAATGAAACTATTCCTAAGTGCAAGCGCTTTTTGTCAGTCTTCCTCTGCTGTTAAATACGTCATTGTTTTTCATATTTTTTGAGAACTGTTATACCAACCCATGTCATAAGCAGTTTAATTCCAAGATTTAAAAATATGATAAAATATATTAAGCGTTACATGTCTGATTACTTTCAGATACATTTGGCAGATGGAAACTTTTGGCATTATTGTCAGCATTGACAAATTCCTTTAAAATGAGTAATTCAAAATTGGAATTTTGTGCAAGTTGATTGCCTAAAATGCATTCAATTTCAAATCAACATTTTGCTATACATTATGTAAATATGTCATCGGGACATTAAAGTCAACAAAAACTGCCGAAAACTGGAAGAATCTACGCCAAGTTGAGTAAAGGAAGAATGTTATAACGCAAATGAGATCACATTACTTGTTAAAACTTTGCGTTTGGTGAAGATTGATGTTTTAATGAACAAATTCTTTGAAACTGAGTGCATTTTGCTTTTTCAGACAATTACTTTGCACAAGCTTGTAGATATTGCACCTCCATTTTCAGGATACCGGCGTGCTATAACGTGTTTGAAGGAATTTAGGTTTTGTAGACCACTGGCTATACTGATTAGTATAGCCTGCTGCATGTTGAAAGTTTTTTCAGATATCACGTAATTCACGATAAGCGTTCTCAATGTAAAAGGTTTTCTGCAGTAGAACTATTCTTTTAATCTGGTGAAATTTCACTTGACTAACTACCTAAGGTAAAAATTCACAGAATGCCTGCAATTTAGGGATATACCAGGAGTACCGAAGAGCAACAATACAGGGGTCAGAATGAAGTAAGTCTGACGATTCCTCGGTATATTTGTAATTTTCGCAAAACGTTGTGATTTTTTATGACGAAAGGTGTTTCCGTTTTAACGATAACATAAGCAAAAAGTAGCACGACGCATATTAAGGCAACAACGTGCCGCGTCTTAACCTAAAGGTGAGACCGAGAACAACTCACCAGTGCTGGAGTTATCCGCGCTGCTGCTCAAATGCCTTCCACCCACCTATTCATAGATAGTTTAATCAGAGACCCTGCACTGGGGAACGTAACCGTCTGTCTTCCGCTACAAAAGCAAAGCGTTTCAGCAGCACACGGCAAAATAAATATGTGTCAGTAGCACACGGCAAAATAAACATGTGATCGGATTTACAACAATGGCCACATGTTAAGTTTTTTCGCAAATAAAACACTGAGAACTTGCAACAAGCCTAGGCAACATAAATGTGAAATCAGCAAAACAGTTGGCAAATTACTGTAATGATTTGAATGCATAGACGTAATCATTTGGAACAACTTTGCAACAATATGCAGTGTGTATCGTGGACTCAAGGTAGAGATATATGTCCTAGATGCGAAGGGCACTACGTTATGAGAGCTTTGTACTTCTCACGCAACTCAGCAATGTGCGATCTGCTACATAGATAATGCAAAAGCACATTGAAATGAAGTCAATATAGCAAACAAAATTAGATTAAACTTGCCGCTCTAACCACGAAGGAGAAATACAATTGCAAACAAATGTTCTCATGATTTGATTGACTTGCAGCTGTTTGTAAAATGATATTGCTGCTTGAATTGTTGACAATGAAACAAAAGCAGGGAGTGAAGATTATTGTCATGCAAAGAACGAGAAGTATTTTTTCAAGCAGCAGACGCTGTGACATTGAAAGGTTAAACATTGTCTGTAAGCACATCCATGGCTTCGGCCGTCTTTAGTGCTTGGACACGTGTTTTCCCAATGAGCCGGACATTGCAGGGAGACATGAAAATTTTTCTCCACGATTCGAAAGAGAAAAACACGCTTGCGACGTTGATAACCATGTTTATATCATAAACAGTTATGGTGACCTCTCGCAAGACGTTGTCTGAAACTGCAAAAACAACAGAAAGCATCGCGAATACGTCGCTCAATACACAAATCACAGCGAATATTGCAGATCGCTTCATAATTTTCATCACTCGACGGTAAGCACTATTCGTTGTGACATGAGAAAGGAGAGGATAGAAGAGTAGGAACAGCATTGTTGCTTGAGAAGTTGTGGCAAAAGCAATGATGATAAAGTAAGGCCAGGAAACAAAATTATTTGGTTTTCGCACGCATCCGTAACCTGAATCGACAGATGTTTCGGGAATGGTCATCGCTAACAACGATAAAGCTACACCGGACACGATCAGAACTAGACTGAGCCAGCTTAAACCAAGCAACCAAGATTTCCTGAATGCCTCCATTTCCGGGTGCTGGTACAGTGAACGTTGTCGAAGCCAAAGAAAGGTGTAAGTGCCAAGTATGGTTAATGCGTATAAAGCACCGGAAATGTCCACAGATACTTCACATGATGACGATGTCTCTGTGTAGCCCAAGTTGAAAACAATTTGACTCGAGGCCAGGCGGAGAAAACTGCAGAACGCAGCAATTAGAGCAAAAATGTATGCAGCTCCAGCATCAACTTTAAGCGATTTGTGTCGATTCACTGTTCGGCATTTTTCTGTTTTTTTCAAGTAAACAATCAGACTTAAGTTAATCCAAATCACAAAGATTGCTGCCAACACGTTAATCACTTCTGCTGAAATCCATTCCACTTGTTCAAAACGATTTGTATAGCTTTCTCCAAACCTTGTTGCTTTAGCAGTTGCCAACGAAAAGTTTTCCATCTTCAATTAGATCGCAGAATTGTTAACACGAAATGTTTACGTCAACCCATTACTGTTCACTAAGTGGAAGAAAGTTGCTTGTGAAACCTGCTTTTCTACTGAAAGATCATGTGTACGTGTCTGGTCTATGTCAACGATATGTCTCATACGGCGGAGGTTGTTATTTAAATTTTTATAAAGTTTTGAAATATTGCCTCAAAAACCCTATGTGAAAATCTGACAAAACAGTTAAAATTATAGCTTTGCCTCAACCTAAAAACTTACGGAAACCACCTTAAAAAACTCTGGAAAAACGACACGACCATGACCATAATCGATTTTTAGCGACCACCGAGTTACTGCAATATTGTTGAGTGCTTTTTCCTTGTCAACGTTATGACTCATTACGGAGGTTGTTATTAGATTTCTAGAAAGTGCTGAGAAAATTCCAAAACAACGTTTTGTGCAAACCTGAAAAACTGCTAAAATTTTAGCTTCGCCTCAACCACAAATGGAAACTATCTAAAGACAAACCTCCAAAAAAAACGACATGACCATAATTGGTTCTCAGCGCCCAGCGAGTTGCTTCAAATTTGTTGAGAGTTTTGTGTTGTCTGTACGAGCAATTTTAAATGGAAACCTCCCTATTGCACTCGGCCAAAAGAGATCTCAGACTCCATCTCTATCCCACTCTACTTGTGACTGATGGACAGTGGCAGGTAGCTTGATCATTGCACCAGTGAGACAAGCAGCATGATCAAAGATTTGTTTTTGGCAGGTAATTTTGTGTTAGTTGGTGTTTTAAGAAAGCGTTTAAATCAAGCATCTTTTTGATGATGCGTGCAATCGGAATCTCCATTAAACGTTTTCATCAGGCTCCATTAAAAATTTACATACCGTTTTTGAAGTTTATCAGCACTTTCTAAAATTATGGTTTCATGCCAGGCCACAGTATCTTTCAATGGGTGAGAACATAAATCCAAATCAATTCTTCAGTGACCTCGAAGGTTTTTGAAGATGGACAAACAATAACGTTTGCTACATCAGCATGTTTGTAAACTACATTCCAAGTATTTGAAAACAGTTACTTCTGCACAACATAAAGCTCACTGTATTTTATTGTTGTTATGCCAATCGCACGCCCAAATTGAATATTTCCCGCTGTAAATGTTAACAGCTTTGACATCAACAAACGCTCCATTGAAACACGTCATAACAATTTCGCAAAATCACTGCTACGAATAACGACCTGCCACTTATATTTAAGAGACTCGTGTAACTTTTACAGAAAAGTGACGCTAAGTAGCAAAAGCTACAGACTAAGGCTGCAGCTCATCAGCGCTACAGTCCCACCTGTGCATCACCTGCACAGTTCTCAGTGTTTATAAGTGAAACAGGACGTGAAAGGGAAGTGATGCACTTTGTATGTCATGCGTTTTAAGGGAAACTTGTTGCCGAGCTAGCCAGGCCCGTAGCCGCAAAGTGGACATTCGGGGGCAGTTCCCCCCCATTTTTGTGCCCTTCCAAATTTTGTTGTGCCCAGAAAAATTTGTTTTAAACATAAAAATAAAACAAAATCTTTCCCACTTAAAAATGTACTTCATTACCCCCATACTTTGCCTGCGGGCTTCGATCTAACACCTCAAAATGATAAGCTTGTGAGTTCCTGGCAAACACGGTCGTGATCTGTTAATAGCGAGAACACAAATAAAAGCTGAAGTTATTTGAAGCAGAAAACTATTCACAATGGGCGAGACATCCCTTTGGCTGAATGAGAGAGAGTCCATTACATGTCAGTTCTGTGAATATCATGCGCGACGTCACATGAGCCATGAAAGCGCGAGGCATCACGAACGGGAGGCGTGCTTAGAATAGCACCTAACTTAACGTATATGAGCGTATGGCCATCGTGTACAACTCCACTTAGTGTCTGCAACAGTTCCCACAAGACATCAGTACCTCCAGAACATTACATATGTTGGATACTCATCAGTTCTAGTCTTGAGGGTTGCGTCTATACAGTGAAGGTGATTTCTACAGAGCGGCATCCCAGTTGGGTCTACCAGTGCAACAGCTGTTGAAACGGAAGTCAACTACAGTGTCTTGTGAGCAATTGACGTTTAGGGACAAGAAAATGGTCCATGTAAAAAATTTTAAACAATGACATCGGCGTTTTCTACCTACGTTCAATGCACTGTTTTCAAATTTTCTTTCTCCTTTTGCCAATGTTTCACAAGTTTGGTGTTATGATCGTTCGTTTCTTAATTTCGTGACCCGACAATTTATCGAACAACAATTTATCAAACTACAGTTTATCGAGCTTGATGAAACCAAGTACAGGAGTTTTAAATGCTCGCATACTGTACAATTGAACGATTGTTACCATAGGAATACGCATGATGTACTAAAATTCACTTTTCAATCACACTCAGTCATTTTCAGTATGCGGCAGTGGCGTATCTAACAGGCAAGCCTCGTGCCATTGGGCACAGGCTGGCGGGGTACAGTGCTGAGAAGAGTAGGTTGGACTCTAGTTGCAATATGCCAGCGCCAACAGCCACAAGTACCGCTGTTGTAATCAGCGCTTCAACCATTAAGGCAGCGAGACCACAACACGAGAAGACACAAAACCTCTATATAGCATTTTCAGCTATTCCCAGTGCTTAGTATAGATCAATGGTGGGCAAGTTGCGGCTCGTCGACATGTTTTGTATGACTCTTCTACCTGCCTAGCAATATCGCAACTTGATAGCGAGCTTTCGCTATCAATCTGAGATTTCGTGTTCGCCTGATATTAAATATTTGTTACTTTCGTTAATGTGTTCACAAGAGTTCGTAGGGTTAGTCACCAGGGAATCTACGCGACTTGATGACAAAAAATGTGGACCTGAAGCTCAACTCAGGCTACTTAAGTTTCCATAACAAAATTAATATTTTTCAAAGAAACCTAATGTCTAAAATATGCTGTCATTTTCCCAATATCTAAATGAGAACAGACGCTTTTCGCGAAGAAGCAATCGCTGACCACTAAGTGTAAAAATACAAAAATGAGTAGCAAGACTACTGGGGGAGCTCGGAGACAAATTTGACTATTTTCATGAATAAAAACCATGCTTTGCATTTTTGTGAATCGACTCAACGTAACGTATATTCGGTGATGGCTTTCCAGTGCGCCAACCGTTTGTCACAAACTTGTTTGCTGTAGAAGTGAAACTGACAGAAAAGTAGGAAGATCAGGCTCTAAAAAAATTTCGACAATGACACTCTACAGCAAGGGTTATTTTTAAGGAAAATGTTAGGTACCCGGTATGGATCTGCAGGGACCTGATTTCTCTGATTCTAGGGACACGCTTTTCTCTGATTTTAGGGACCCGATGATAATTTTTTCTGATACTAGGGACCCGATTTGAAATTCTAGGGACCCAAATCGGGTCCCTAAAACGCCTTAAAAAAAACTGTTCTGCAGTTGAAATCTGGCGACAAGTTCCAGAGAGTAACTACCCAGAACTTAAAAGACCAGTGTAGAACTAATTTCTTTATTTAGCACGACATATTGCTGTGAATGTTTCTTCTGTGTAACGAACTTCGTAAAATCAAAACATCTTGCAACCCTAGCAAATGAACACTGGGGAAAAACAATTCATACAAGATGTTGTTTAGATTTTTGGAGGCTAGTAAATGCAAAAACTAGTGTTGATAAAAAAGCGTTTGTTTTATTTCAATTACTATAGGTCATATTATGTAAAATTTGCATTTGTTATCGTGCGGCTAGGTAGTGTTTTTGGTTTTCCGCAAATGACGTTTTTATTACACAAGTTTGCCCTCCCCTGGCATGTACCAGGGTTGCAGAGTCAGAGGTTAAATTTCCGACTCCGACCATTCCAAAATTTTCGACTCCGATTCCCAACTCCCACTCCGACTCCTCAACAAAACGTAAATGAAGTTTGGCTGTCAACAACTTTGCAGCATCCAGCAATTAATGGAAATCGTGGTACAGGGCAAGAATGATCTGTTTCAATAAAAGTCCAAACTAAATTGTACAATCTCAAGTGTTCTTTCTAACTTTGGGGTGTGATGTAAAGATGATTCAATTGAACTTCCGGAGTCATGGTCGGACGAAAAACATCCGACTCCTAGTGTTCTTGGGAATCCGTCCGACTTCACCCGGAAACGTCCGACTCCTCGCGACTCCGTCTCCGCAATCCTGCTATGTGCACTGCAGATGATCTTAATTGACGTTGCAAAAACTAAAATAATTTTAAATTTAATTGTGATCAAAGTCGGCAACACGTGCACCGCTGCAACCCATGACCATTTTGACAAACACAAAACAGGTTTAACAAAGTACACAAATCATTCGAATGGTCCTAACAAAGGAGCGTTTTAGTAGACATGCGACTCTTTTACGGAATTGCAAATTTCACATCGAGGACACGTTGAAAACTATATATGTCTTCACACATTCAGTGAGTTAATAATACTGTATATTTAGTAAAACAGCAAGGGGTACAAAATAATTGTGGAAAGAGTGTACGAGCAGTGGCGTAACTGACGGGGAAGCAGGGTGCGCGCCCCCACCTGGCAGGCTAAGTGTAAAAAATTGGCCCGCTGTTAGCTCGTATTTTGGTATTTGATATTGTTTTCATTTTCAGTAGGTTTTTGTTTTTAGCCGTTTTAAAAGATTTGTCGGAGTGTTTTCCGGCGATTCCGGGTGTTAGTACAGACGAATCCAGTTAATCACATAACCCATTTGCCAAATATTTCTGAATGTGTTTAACCGGAATATGCTATTATCCGTATCAGACAAATATCCGCAAATTTACCGTTCTGGTGACACAGGGGACCAAAATTGAATCCCGTCGCCTCAGGGCGGCCTTTGTGGTAGTATCCCCCCAAAAAAGCTTCAATCCCCAAATTGAAATGTGAAACATAAGAAATCAGTGTTGCTTTTATCAATCCGTATTCTGTTTTTTCCTGTAATTTATAGACAGAGCAGTAGACTACCCGTCACTGTTACCGTGAATAACATCGCCTAATCATTTTTGAGGCTTGAGCGTAACGCGTCACCATAGGCGTACGGGAAGGCATTTTACTGGGGGGGCGGAAACAAATTGCCCTGAAAATAACAATTTGCCCTGAAAGTAATTTTTTAGTTTAATCCGAATGGGCCTGAAACCTCTTGTAAATTTGTTCTACACAGTTGAATTCGTTTATAACGGCTTCGTCTGTAACGTCAATTCGCCTATAACGTTACATTTTGTTCGGTCCCGATGGCATCTTTCACATGCA
>JGI24158J21664_10005016_pt1 | contig 17208 bp, 6 predicted proteins | sample Ectturendosymbi3_FD_21664 | JGI IMG/M metagenome (IMG submission 21664)
ACGAAAATTAAAGTATGGTTACTGGTAAATGTTCTTGAATTCGCGTATAACGGTATTCGCGTTAAACGGCATTCGCCGGTTGCGAATGCCGTATGATGCAGAACTTGCGATAAATTCTACACCGTATCCTTAGCTTATCACAAAAAACAGACGAAGCTGAAAAAATAAAAAAAAATGTAAAAAAGAAAAATGTAAGCCACCCTTGAATGTAAGCCGCCCTTGCATTTAAGCCGCAAACATGATAAAAAAAAAAACTTAATAAGCCGCGGCTTACAATCGAGTAAATACGGTACTTGCAACTGTGACTTACAAGACACAGATGAGAAACTACACAGATATTATGGCCTTGCAATGCAAAGATTGTGGTGACAAAACAATGCTAAAATGCAAAGAATAGCCTAAACATGACAGTATACTCTAACATGATAGCAGGTTGCTAATTCAGAAATTTTCTTTTGAGTGTTTTTCGGGAGTAGCTACTGCCAGCAACCTCTCTCTAAGCACCAGCAATAGTCTGTCAACATGTTGGTGTTCCAGCATCCCTGGTATCTTTTCTATTGTTTTTATATCTTGATGGAAGGACTCTTCTTGCTCTTCAATCATTGCTTCTAAGTTTTCAGGAAAATAGTTTACATGACTATGAAGAAAATGGAACCTTCACACTCATATTGCATCCTAATTTTTCGTAAGAATTTAACAGCTGTTTTAAAAGGTCATAATAGTTAAGAGCTTTAAAATATCCAAGGAAGCTTTTGACAACTGCTGTAAGTGGCCGCCAAGCATTTTTACAAGGGTTGTCAAGGTAAGTGGAAAATATTTGTCCTGCATTTAAACGTCATATCTGGGAGCCATAAAAAAATCCAACCCTCAACTTTTCAGTGCTCAGCGCAGGGAACTTTTCACACAGCAGTCACTTTTACCTATTTAAAGCTTTTGCAAACTGTTTTCATACTTTGATATGGAAAGGAGGAAGTAACACCTCGTTTGGATTAATCAAAGCAAAGTGCATGATCAGGATTTTTCAAGGCGTTTCAGGGACCTGATTCGGGTCCCTAGAATCAGGGAAAATTATCATCAGGTCCCTAGAATCAGGAAATCGGGTCCCTACAGGTCCATACTGGGTACCTAACATTTTCCTTAAAAAAACCCTAACCCTAATCCTTGTATAATATTTCTTTTACCAACCAAAAGTCTTTCTCTCTTTGGTCAACTTCCCTAGTCCAATGCTCTTGGCAAGCCCTGCTGTCCCACAGACATAAGAAATATGGAAAGTTTGTGTATCCACTTTGTTGCCCAAGCAATATGCACAAATCCTTCTACTTTACTGCAAATCATCCAGTCATGGTCATCAACTATGGTAGCAGGCACAGACTATTCTGATATAGGATTTTATTGTAGTTACCGCATATAACAGGCTATCACTAACTCACTCCTTATGGGCTTATGCAGTTCAACAACAGCTGATAAAGCATTTCAGCATTTAGAAGCACAACTGGTGATTACAAAATCTGTTTTCAAATTAAAAATGGTGGGAGATAACTGTTGAAACTTTTGGTGTTTTGGTGAGGTTTTTCAATGATTTGCGAAAAACTGCAAAACGTATGCCCTGTAGTGGCTAATCCTGACCAGATGGACAAAAATGGATACAAATTTTGGACTCAGTGCCCCCCAAAACCGTTACAAACTTCAAGTCACCAAAAATCCTGTATATTGGTATTATCGACTTTTTGTTTTCAGACCATAGCTTTTGTCTGAACCAGAAATGCCAGAAAGTTGATCAAAGGCTCAAAAGACTCAGATTCTACTCTAGTTTCCAACGAAAACTTCTTTTTAGCAGTTGGGCCCTAGGCCAGGTAATATGAGCCAAAATAGCCAAAACCTACCTCACTTATGTCACTCACAAAAAACTCGAAACCCAAAACAAAAATTTTTTTTTCATTGCAGACTCGAAACCTAGCTGAGTCTTTTAAGGGTTTGAACAGGTCTTTTACACAATCGACTGGCGAGCTATGTAGTTCCAAACTGGTACGAAAATAGCATTTTCAAAGTATGACATATACCTCGGCAGCAGAAGTGTTAACAAGCATTGTTGCTGTCACTAGGATTAGCATGGTAACTGTCATGCAGTAGACACACTTCACAAAGGTTCTTCTGTTAACCCAAATGTTCTATATAGCTGATGGCAACGCTGTGGTTTGTTAGTTTAGTATTGAGTTGTCACATTGCTTCCATGCGAAAAGTTTTGTATTTGTGTGGTGGAAATCAAAGGATCCAGGACACTGGCATTCAGTTGCAATCAGGAATAAATTTTCACTGTCCCTGTAATAGACTTGCTTTCCAATATTGCTTCAATTTTGTTGAAAAAAATTCAGCTAAACAATGCAACAAAACCAAAATTAGCAAATTGTTGATTGGATAGTATTCCATCCGAAATCTAATTATTTCACACACCTAATGTTACTACATAGCAATCTTAAGTAGAGGTCAACCGATATGGCTTTCTGGGGCCGATATCGATATATAAGTTGTTCATGGACCGATAGCTGATACTGATAACCAATATTTCCAAAATTTTTATATCTTGTTTTCTGCTTCATTATCAAAAATATAATCTATTCTATGCCTTACCTTTTTTCAAACACTACAAAAATCAAGATTTATGAGCTAAAATTTTTTAAATTGCAGCAATTTCAATATTTTGCTATGATTTTTCATCAATCTGATTAATGATGATGCTTTTGTTTCAGCTGCGATGGCCGATGCGTGCTTCAGGATTCATCTTGTCCGCTTGTTCATGAAAACGCATCTGATAGTGTTGCTGCAAGATTACTGTTTTAACTTGGTTTGTTGAGCTTTCTAGCACAAGTTGTGTTGATGCATGAGGAATATAACAGCATTTCTTCAACACCTACTGCAGCTAACAAAATCGGCTGTTTTGGTCGATACCGATATATCACTGAAACCCAAATATCAGCCTGATATATCAGCCAGGCTGATAAATCAGTCTATCTCTAATCTTATCTAACTGCTTTTTAAAAAAACTGGTTAGAAATTGGAATTTGCACTTAAACCTTATTGACTACGTCAACCTATGCATAACAATGAGCAAGCTGTGAGATCAAACACAAACATACAAACTGTCTCCAAAAAATTTTTTTCTACACCAGGGGTGGAGAACCTACAGCCCACAGCCAAAATGCAGCCAGCATGAACATCTGATATGGCCCGCATCAGAATTTTTATTACCCAATTTAGACAACAAAAATCGCGTCAAAACGAAGCTCTATGATAAGCAGGTACTTTGACAGTAAGCCTTCTATCCCTTGATAGCACATCATAAGAAGCCTCTATCAATCGTAGTAAGATAAAGGTAGAATATTAGGTACAATTTATTGTCATTTGCGACCCGACATAGCAAATCCACAATTTATGCGGCCCATAATAGTTAATAGGTTCCCCACCCCTGTTCTACAGGCTTATTTCCCTTTCATCGTGAGTGCGTGAATACATAAACTCTTATACTAAGGGGCATAGGGGATCAAATCTAAAAATGCAGACATGCTCAACAATACCATGTCAACTAAAGAAACTGTAGGCTTTGCTGAAACGTTACCTAGATAAGCAACGAACAAACGAAGTACTGTTCTCAATTATGACTAAAGTTGCCAAGTTTTTTTTTTATTTTCCTTGATACAATCTCTATGTAATACGTGTGAAAGTAATTACAAATTAGTACATCACAATTACTTGAATTGACATTTATAATTTAATTAGAGTAGATAAATCAGGATTGGATTCAGCTGGGAAAATTATACTACCTTTTTAATTGTGCTTTTACACACACTATATATTTTTAACAGCAGTACACACACTGGGATGCATATTAATCAGCCAACCCTTTTAGGTATACATGTTGATTATAGTTTCAATATCTATCACTCTAAAGAAGTTACCTTGAATACGTTAGAACGGTGGTTCTTAACTGGAGGGCATGCCTACCCAGGGGGGAGGAGGCAATAAAGCTCCAAGGGGGACATGAACTTCCGTTTGTGCTCTACAACATGGAAAGTTTAATCAATAAATTTAACAGTAATTACATTTGCTTTTACAATGTATTTGAAATCATGGGGTTGGAAACAAAGGACAATTACTTAAGGGAGGAATGGTAGAGAAAATGTTAAGAACCACCAGGCTACAAGAACACAACAGAACTGGACAATTTCTGGGTAATGATAATATCAGTAACAAGTAGCAGAAAGAACTATATAGCAATGACATTGTGTAAAACAGACACTTGTATAAACATAGCAAAAAGATCTGGATCAGAATGTATGGCTTCACACAGAATTGATAAGAGCCAGTTTCTAATGAGACATTTCTTACCTGTTCATCTCGCTTTTGCTTGCGTAGCTGAATACCTTCTTCTTCTCTTTTCCTACGTAGCTCTTCTTGGTCTTTGGCTTTATTTTTGTAGTTCTTCATTCTTTCCTTTGATGCCATTTTTATTTAATGAGCTTTTCTCATGGAAGGTTAAAAAACTTCAGTATAATATTCTGTCAATACTATGCCAAACTCAACTGAAGAAAAAAACAAAAGTTCGATAAAATCACATAAATTGTTTTTACTTCACTTAAGCATGAATAACACCTTCACTGCCAGTAGTTTTGGGAAAAATCCCCAGTTTATAGTGTGTTTCAGCAACTCCAAAAATTGCTAGGCTATTGCACTGGAGCGCTGTTCAAACCCTCAAGACTCAGCAAGTCAAAATAATTAATTAACCCTATAATTAGACAATTATTTACTTTGTTTTCCGGCTTTAACTTTTGAACCAGAAACGCTAGAAAGCCAATCGAAGGCTTAAAGACTCGGATTCTAGCCTAGTTTCCCATTAAAATTTGAGCGAAATACTTCCTTCTTGCAGTTGGGCCTTGGGCCAGGTAACCTGAGCCAAAATGGCCAAAAACCTACCCCACTTATGACGTTGCTAACAAAAATCCTGAAACCCTAAAAAAATTTTTACGTTGTAGACTCAAGGACTTGACGCATCTTTTGAAGATTTGAACAGCTCTCTAGCACAATTGACTAGCGAGTTATGGAGTTGCAAAGTGGTGCGAAAGTAACAGCTCATGCAGGATTTCTATGTACCATATATTCGTACACCAGTAGCAAATGTGTTAAGAAGCTAGGCAGCAGACTATAATAAAATGGTTTTATAAGGAGATATATACAAGCTGGAACTAAATGCAAGTACCAACAAAAGACATATATACATGCTTTTTGTAACAGCAACACACTTTTGCTAAACACACACCTAGTTAATTACATAAAAAGCTGGAAAACTTCGCTTAACAAGAACACTTACTTTTGAAACACATTCTTTTGGCAGCTCTTAGCCGCCACTGAATGCAAACCAAGGTTCGCTTATACCAGAACAAGAACGTGATTACACCACACAGAGCAGAGGTGTGTAACCTAAATGCAGCCCACATGAACATTTGACATGGCCCACATCAGAATTTTCATTACACAAGTTAGAGTACAATATCAAAACGAAGTACCATGATTAGCAGGTACTAAGGTAGCAAGACAAGAAAAGTAACTTTTCCTTGATAAAGGCAGAATTTTTTGATTTCGCAGCCCATCAGCAATAATGCACAATCAATGCAGCCTGTGATAGTCAAAAAACTAAATCCATGGTGGTCACAAGTTGCTTGATCATTGGTGAAGCACGCTAAGCTTTATTTTTCTAGTTGCATGCACAAAACGTCATCACGAGGACAACCAAAAGTCAACTAAGACAAAATTTTTCTGCCTTTTTCAAAGTTTATGAAACATCCACAAACCAAATTTCACGCTGATGCCATGAGTGACTCTGAAGTTATTTCATCATGAAAAAGTCAAAATGTATCTTTAGGTCAAAATTCCTTGCAGCACAATTTTTTCTCTTGATAAACACTTTATTTAAGCTACAACAACAGATATTGACAATGCTTTTATAACTTTAGTTGAAATTCTTACTTTTTGCGACATAATGAAGTATAACAATTAACAATGTAAAACCTTCTTAGAAACATCAGATTTGTTGACACTGGATATTTATCTTGTATGTTTGGATTGATTTTTGTCTATGGTTTGTTACTTCTAGTTTCATTTGGGTCTTTCACACTTTTGATTTTTGTTTCATTTCAACAGAAAAGATTTGCCACCTATCAGTTTGATTTCTGATATAGGTTTTGTCTTCCGCGTTTCAATTGCAAACACAGGAAATTGATAAGTCAACATAAGTCAAAATTTGAAGTTTTTAGGTGAAGAAATCAGTTGCCCTGGTGATCACTGAAATTTTTGCACTTAGACTAGGGGCTAGTAATTTCTATAATTGCAGGTCTACACCTTACATGCTATGGTGATCAACTGGTCTCACCCACATGTGGCACTGTTTAGAATACTTGTCATGATCTGAAGCTGTTGATTCATAGCATCATACTACTAAAGTTGAAGATGAGAAGCACAAAAGATATATAAATATACAAATTGTGAATACAGAAGTGAATCAAACAAAATGTTAATTTTCTTTTATGCGCTGTTCCATTGTACTACACAGTAAGAAAAAATATGAATAATGTAATCCTAAACAACAACAGTTCAAAAGCAAAAGTGAACTGAGCTTGCAAATGAGCATGATGATATGAAATACCTTAAAAATAGTTAGCTTTGGCTAGTGGCTAAACATATACTTTTGAGAAACTTTGACAAGGACACTTATTGCCAACATCAATCTGGAAAATTTTGTGAGGGCACATACTGGTTAATCATTGTAATGTGTATTGTTGAAACAGACACAGCCTATGCCATTTGGAATCCAAGATGTTTTTGCTTTGCTTCTTTTGCAGGTGACATAATTAATAGCATAGGCTAACTCAGTAAGCTAAAATATGCTGTGATTGTCAAATTAAGCCTACTGCAAGTTCAAGCAGAAAACAGCAACAGCTGAGATGAAGCTATCTCAGTAGTTGGCTAGGGTTAGAACTTGGGAAGAAGGTTTGCTGAAACTGATTTCTAAGAGACTAGCACCCAATGTTGGTGGAAAGCTACAGTTTCAAATGTCTCACATAATTGATATTTATGCTCATAGCTTGCTGCCATCAGTGACTTGCTATTCATGGTTAACACGAATAACAAGTGGTTAAACTCAACCTTTCAGGATTTTTTCTATTCATGGTTAAGCCTGTGCAAGCCAAAATTTTGGCGCAAGGATTTTCCCCAACACTTTCAACCATAACTCGCCAGCCGATTGAGCTAGAGAGCTGTGGAAAATAGCCTCACAAGATCCAGTTAGGCTAGTACATTCAATTAAAGAGAGTTATTGGAGGTTTTGGATTTGAGGTTGTTTGGGGAATGACATATTAAGTGGGAGTATAGGTCAGATTGTTTGGCCAAGGTTACCTGAGCCAGGGCTCCAAGCCCTAGGGGTAATTCTTTGTTTGTTTGTTTAAAGAAACTAGACTGAAATCCATATCTTTTGAGCCCATGATTGGTTTTCTAGCGTTTGTGGTTAGAAAATTATGGCCTTGAAAGAACAAACAAATAAACATAGGAATTCAATTAATTAATTAAAGATTTTTGTCATAACGCTAGGAAGTCAAACCTTTCAGGATTTTACAGTTTTGCATGAGCAGCAAAATCTAACTCCCCTCCTATCTGAAACTATTAAGTTCCTCAATAATTCTTTATGTGAATTTTTTTCAGCAAGATTTCAGACAATTTTTATTTATTAATCGCTGTTATCATGATTATGTAGCTTCCAACTATGACTAGCAGTGATTGTGACACATCTAGCTCTTTTTACTGACAACATTGAAACATTCAGTTCGGTAATGACAGCTTGATAGTTTTTTAGTCTGGTAATACGTTTGGTGTATTTTCATCTACAGTCCTCATGTTTTCCTTAATTCTAGAAGCATTAACGTACATGTCTGAAACTGCAAAAGTCTTCCTTAAGTTTTCTATTACTTCGTCTGTAAGCTTATTGCTAGCAAATTTACAGGAATAAAGATGCATACTTGATGCATAATCAATTTTTTAGTAAAATGCATCTTGAGCAGATTTGTTTGATTTTGTCCATGTGGTACTTCGTCATTTTGAATGTGGATACATGCATCAGAATCCTTACAGTTATAAAAGCATACCATGGCCAGCAGATTCTTTGAATGCCCTACCTTACTTGAACATTGTATAAGATGCAACCATATTCAATAATCCCTTCTGAAATAGCATATTTTTTTCTAGAAACCTACCATATACAATCATACGTATACATTAAACATCACGCTGCACCTTTTTTATTTGATCTATTTCAGAAGTAAACTGATTTTCATTCTATTTGTGGGTGGTAACTCAACACTTTTGCTGTGTTGTGCTGACTTTTTTATCATGTCTGTAGTGTAATTTGAATGTAAGAACTGTTAAGCGTAGGGACTGAGTTTGAAGGTTTTCTAAGGATGCAAAATTTATGACATCACAATCCATATATATTGATTATGATTTCATCATACATACCAGGATACAGTGTGAATAATTTTGTTATAGCAAATAATGGAAAGCTTCAATAAAATATTGAAAAGTAGATGAGGATGCAAATGAACGAACGTCAAGAATAAGCAGGCATGCAGAACAACTATCAAAAATTGTGGGCATGGCTTACACACCTGTGTTGGCAGGCATTATACTCCTGTTGGGTTTTCAAAAAATGCAGTTGCACCACATACAAATAGTTCAGTTTTATTAACCATTTTCGAATATACATCGGAAGAAATTGGTAGTGCTACTGAAAATGGAAGCAGGCTAGAGCTATTCTATACTCTTGGACTTTTTACTTCCAGGCAGAGAACAGCTAAACCATGCTTATACAACAAAAGTAGCATGGTTCATTGCAAAGTTCATTGCTGTGTAAATGCATAATTAAAGAAGTGGGATTGGGACATACCAGTCTCAGATGCCTAATGTATCTGTCCCACTGACATGTTTTCTCTACCTGTTGTACGTGTATCATGTTTCTTCCCATAAAAAGTTTTGTGAAACATCTATGATATGAATACCTTTTATTCATTAACATAGCATATGGCATGGTAATCTATAAAATTGAGTATTTGCAACCAAGTTGTGCCACAGAAGCTGGGAACTTCAATCAAATAAAAACAATCATTTTTCCAGGTTGAATAAAAACAATGAAATTTTGCCATTATAATGAATCACCAAAACCTGATGCTTGAAGGAACAAGGATAAAAAGCTGAGATAATTTAAGTATACTGCTAAAGTTACTTATTGTCTTTATAATTGTTTTAGGCAACCAAACATATGTTATCCAGTGACTAAAGATATTTGTTTTATCTAATAAAGCTATGCCTAGAAACTATTCTGAGCTAAAAATGAGCACTATGACTCATGAAAATGTCTTGAAGTTGAAAATGAAATTACAGTTCTTATGATGATAAACAGGAACATGAATTTCTGCCCGAAGTTATTTTGTGATTGATAATCATGAGGCAGAAATTATAACTAAACATTATTATGTGACCAGTTCCACAAAACATCAAGTGTGTTCAAATGTACTGTTAGATTTTATCTGGGCATTCAGAAACACATCAAGAAAATTTACAGCAATCTGAAACTATTTCCTTGTGGCTTTATCATAACTTGCAGTTTGCATGCCATAGAACCTACAACTCATAAAAAAAAATGAAAAGACGCTGACAAATGGTTTAAATAATAATGCTTTATGCCTGTGTGTGATTTCGTATTATAAGTTTCCAATAATCTCCCACCATTTACCCAGGCACAAACCTTTTGAAAAAAGTCTATTTCAAAAATTAGTTGTCCAAGGAATTTTTTAACCCAGGAGATATCAAAATTGAATTTTAATAGGTCGAAAACAGTAAGCTATATCATGTGAACTACAACTTATATGAAGATTAACATTTAAAAATAAGGTTATGCAAGTGTAGTGAAAGCAATTAGTGAAAGAGCATAAAACTAAATTCAAGAGGTTTCATTGGAACATAATTTTTGTTTTTAGCTCATACAAATGGAATGAAAATGTGGACTATTTTATAACAGGAATCAGGTGTTAAGCCTGGTATGTATATCTAGTCTCAAACGCAGGTGGGTTGTATTTTTTTAAACTGGGTTTTTTCAACCCTGGGTTTGGCTGATACCGATTAATCAGTGAAACCCAAATATTGGCCGGCCAATATATCAGTCTATTTCTAGACTAAACTTACATGTGCGCTAAGTTAATTCAAAGCTACTGCTGCAATTTTTGGATATCTCTGGCACTGTCCATCCATACTTGCAATGGACAAACATTGCTATTACACTTTCGCTCATTGAAGTATGTGGCCACCATCCATTTTGCTTTGGCATATGGATCTTCTTCTGATTGAGATAACTTGTCTGAGCATCTGCTTACCCCATTGAAAAACACGAAGTATTAGCCTTGGTAGAACCACTCTGTTTTTATCAGATCAATGTTTTTTTCATGTGATCCCTTCCAATAGGAGACTCAAGAATCAAAAAAGGAAAAACTTCCTTTTTTTGCTTTTGTCATTGCTTCCATTGTTTAAGAACTGTGCCATGATCAGCTTCTTGTCATGAAAAAAAAATCCTTTTTGTTTGAATCTTGGATTCGGCAAAGTTGCAATCACATGCTGCTGACTTTTTTTAATACTAATGAAATGTTGTCTAACACCCCTCCACAAAAATATCAATTAATGTTCTGCTGAAGCACCTCCTTTAGTTTAACCACTCCTTTGCAATCAGTCTCTTCCAAAGTGATCATAATAGATTTTGCACTTGGTATTGCCTCAGAAATGTAAGATCTTTTTTACAAAAATCTATGACGTCGGCAAAGATTTTTAGTAATGCCACAACAGTTTACAAAATTGTGCCCATTCACCACTTTTAACTTTTAAGCATTTGAATCCCAAACTCTTCAAACTTTATGTAGGCCAGAATAATTGTTTTATGTAGCATATATCTTTCAAGAATTAGATACTGTATATGCTGTTCCAGCATGTTTCTTGATCTAGAACATGGTTGGCCAAACCTGCTCTATGTATGAGTCGCATGTCATACAACCCAGTTACAAAGAGTCGCAACATAAAAAATCTAAGAATTTATTTGTAATCTACGCTTATGTGACATCATAATTCTTTTTGGAATGATTTGCAATAGTAATACTGTACAGCACGCTAGCTACCACAGTACCAGTTTATAATATTTCTAAACTTTGCAATATAAATAAAGAATAAAGAACAAACAAGTTTTTGAAAAGCTCAAAGGGCTGCATGCAAAGGTTCGAAAAGCCACAGTTTGGCCACCCCTGATCTATAATCAAAGTGTGCCACGGCGTTCCCCTTTTTTCTTGAGCTTTTATCAACACTGATTTGGCTTTGGTAGTGTGACAAAACCTATGAACAATTCTTCATATTTTTTAAGCAATGTTGCCACCGATTTCTGCTTTTTTAAGCTATTTGTCACAATAAGATGCAAGCCATGCAGAAAACACCAAACTATTCAAAAGGTAGCAAACTATTAAAAATGCTTCTTTGGATGGTTGTAGTGTTTATTTGGTGGTTTGGGATTCATTTATATAATGTTTTATAATGTACATATATTTTTTAAAATACAAACCCGTTGCCATTGTAAACAAACATGATGGGGCATGCAGAATAATAGCCAATACCTGACATATTTTGTAACTGATTGGGCAATTGTCGCCCCGCACTGAAAATGTTAAAACATTTATCTCAAAGAGTTTCTCTAGAATTTTGAAAAACATCAACCACTTTCTCAACTGCTACCAACAGAAAAGACTGTTCAGTTTTTAAAGTCTCCCAAAACAACAGCAAGGTGAAAAAATGTGATTATTAGTTCACCACCTTTCAATCTGGTACTGGTAGACTTTAATTCCATTGCATACTGTAGACCAGCGGTGGGCAATTAGTGGCCCGTCACAGCGTTTTCAGTGGCCTACGGAAGCAGTTAAGGAAATCCTTTTAATCAGAAAATTCCTCCCATTTAAAGAAACATCAGTGCTGAGGCTAACTTGAACTGAGACTTGCTTCTATTTCCATTAGAAGGTACGGCCCTCTGCTGAACGCGGCCTTCTCAAAGTGGCCACCAAGATAAAGTAATTACCCACCCTTGCTGTAGGTGATTGCCAACATGTGTTAATAGAAAATCCTCTCATTATGAATCATGGATCCTGTGAGACCTTGTTATGGACCAACAGACACCAAAAATTAGCTCCACTGTGAACCAAACCACAGAAAAAGCACAAGATGACAAAAAGCTTAGCTAAACAGTGTTGTTGTCAAAAACAATGTTGTTTAGTCATAAGAGTATAACTTGTTCCAAACTCCATGAAATGTTGGTGCTTGCCATTGACCAAGTGTATTCAAAACGGTAAAAAGCATGCAAAATATAAGAGTTCTTATGGAAAAGCTGACACAAAGGTAGCAATTTATGTCCTCAGCCCCAGCTAATTATTTTGATTATCCAGGTTAAAGGCAAGGGTCGGAGAAAAATTTCAATCCCTAGCCAAAGCCCCATGCATTCCCTAGGGCTAATGTGTGTGGGTATGAAGAACATTCAACATACAAATTTTCATAGCAAGAAAACAAGTACGAAAAAAGTCATTGTGTTTTACACAGCAATTGATTGCACATTACAGCCTGTAGTTGCAGACTACACAGAAGTATGACATACAGCAGTGGTGCTCAAACCGTGGCCCGCAAGGCCCTCTGGAGTGGCCTGTGAAGCAATTTTCATTGGAAAGAAAACTTAACACTTTAATCATTTAAGATAATTTTTTAGAGAATTTTTATTGAGATTATTAATTCTTGTGGCCCGTGAAGGGTTTCTGAAAGACAAATGTGGCCCACGAGCCAAAAGTTTGTGCACCACTGACGTACAGTCATACACCAATGTAGGTTTCAACCAGTGTATTAACTCTTGGTAGTTTGTCTTGAACATAGTCTGAGGTTTTTGACTTTTTTACATCATTTTGATTATTGTTTTACTTTCATTCAACAAAGCAGCTACAACCTTTTATTCACTCAGTTCTAAAGCATTACACAATCTGAAGTGTTCTAATGTGGTTTGTTTTCTATGTCATGATTTGATGTTTGTTCCTGGTTGTTCCCAAATAAACTGATATTGATACAGATCAAAGGTTGACAACCTGCAGCACGGATGCAATTTAAAGTGGCACACAGAAGCTCGAAGTTCTACATACCAATTTTGTTATGATTCATAAAAAGTATTATTGACCTTGACTTGTACAAAAATACGGATGTAATTGGTACATTGAATAATATGGAACCTTAAATCGACATGCATTTGCAAAAAGGTTGCCAACTCCTGCCCTATATTGCACACAAAAGGCAACATTATGAGCAAGATTGCTTCTAGCCAAATCATGTTTATTTGCAAGATATGAGCTTATTTTGAAAAAAATGGCTTAATTTATTACTAAAAGAACCTATTTTTAGTTGAACTAATTTATAAGTTCTGATGCCATATCAACACTTTAAAATGCATTTTTATCCACAACGTTTCATTCAAAAAACTAAACCAACAAACTGAAATAGAAAATTTCTGTTGGTAAAATATAACAAGCTTTCCTTCAAGACAAACACTGATTTCTGCTTTGAACTCCTAGTTATTGTGACTATTATTTGAAAATAATAGCTGAATATCCTTGCTCAGTAGGCAACATATATGCTCTGTTAACACTCAATGTTTCAGCCTTATTAAGAAGTTGTAACTTTGATAGATACTGTTATGTAGACTTAGTTGAAACATGCTATGGCTTCACTATGACATCTTATAACTTTTATTCATATACGCCATTTGTTGCACATGTTAATTGCAATTTTCACTGTATATTATTGATTGCCTAAAACCATCACAATTAAAAACCAGCTATCATGATTATTATAATGTAGTGTTGCAATGGCTTTCCCAATGCACTAATTTATAAAATGCATGAGGGGTGATGGGAGGCAGCGACGGACCAGGGGTCATTTAGGCTGCAGACCTCCCAAGGACGAAGCTACTTTTGGTGTAAAGGGAACAGTGTATAGTAGTTATTAAGTCTTTTGCTCTGGGTATAAAATTTAATATGCGACATGTAGTTATATGGCTTATTGAAGCAAGATGCATTATAAGCAAGGTCAAGCCACCAGAAAAAAATGGTTGAACGTTGTCACATTGAACAATTGCTATTTTTACATATTTAAGGTGTTCGTGAAAGCTAGAGGAAATGTGTCAAAAGATATAAACTAGTGCAGCACTGCAATGATGTCACAAGATTTAAGCAGGTTGAGAACCAGGCATCCAAACATACATTGCATACCAATGCTTGCATGTGAGTTGTTTCTCAGAGTAAAGGATTGAACTAGCAAATATTTTTATAACACTATGCCCTAACCCTCAACCCTAAATGTAAACCTGTGTCTGGTTTTCAAAACTTTTTAACAACATACATCGAAAGTGCTCCCAAAAAAATATTATGAAAACATATAGCCTAAACTGTTCTTATAACATCAAAAGTGGCATCTCTATTAGCGCAACCAAAGCAACCATGATAAGAACCAAACTGGCAACTCCTTACACAGCAGAAATAGACACTTCCCACTAGACCAGATTCAGCGTACCGATGATGTCATTAACTCAGCCTTATATGCTGCACAAAGCCAGATACAGTCATTCAGGCAAGTAACTTATGTAGTGACTAGTTTTAGGTAGTTTTCATTTTGCTGAGAGCAGCAAAAGCTCTGGTGGATATATTAGGCCATCCGAACCAGCGCAGAACTGCATTCACGTTTCTCCTGATATAATGCTGAGTTTGTGATACCAGCAGCACACCAAATATAGTCGAGGGGATGCATCTGTGGCTGCTATACGAGTGCTTGTCGGTTTGGCACTTACCATTGCTGCTTTTGCTTTCTTACATGGGAGCACTTATGTACTTTTTTCAAAAGTTTCTGTGAAGTTTTCAGTTTAGGGTTTGCATTTAGAGTTTAGGCTTAGCTTTGGGCTTTACAGTTTTACATCATCTGACAATGATCATGTGCTTATCCGAGCGCATTGTCCTCATCACATGACATACTTCTGATGGCAAAATAAACCTTCCCTAAATTTTATTGTTAAACTTTTTTCTGTTCATTTTCATTTCCTATCACCCAAGAAACTAGCAATAAACCCCAAAATCAAAAATAACAAATGAAAGGGAATATGGCAAACATGAACAAAATAAGCCCAAGACATTTCAACCAACTGAGCAACACATGTTACATAAACACAAATGTTGTGTTTATTTTGTCAATAATGGCAAAAGCTCTGCTTGGACTTTCCTATTCGAACTGTATCCAGCTTCGTCCGCAACCCATTTACAAATACTCTGCTCATCAACTAAACTTTTGTTTTTCATGTACCATACACCTAATGGATTACTGTTTAATGCTAAACTTTTTGTAATCTACTTACACCTTTGTTTCTTCAACCTCATTTGGGAACACTATGTGCCTGGTGGGACATATATGCAACGATGGTACTGCATTATGGTCCATAGGCAATTCTATTACTTCTCCACGATTTGTGTGAATAAATATTGTTCTCTTCCCTTGCTACATGCTTTTGTTATGAAATGTCATGTTTATTGCATTGCTCTTTGCCTCATAACCCTTATTATTGCTTACGTCTCTCACACATGTGCATGCTTCACCTGCTCATCTATACTTCACCTGAGATATTGTGTAACACGCTCTTAGTCAAGCATTTGGAAAACATTCCAAGTTTGCTGATGATGCCTAGGAGGCCATTTTACAACTAAACAATGTTTGTTTGAGTAATGTGATAACACAATTTGAAAGCAACTTTTACATTCAAGATAAAGATATAGGAACCGGTGATAATCACTCAGTTACCTTAGCCAATATTACCATCCCCATCAAATTAGAACCATATTCACTTGTAATTGAAAAAGCAGAAATCTTCAGACGATTCATAGCTGATATTGTTTGGTTGTCTTTCAGGAGCGAAAATACGAAGGACATCAGTGACACTCTCGAAACTGCCTTCACATCAGCAAGCCTGCAGCTCATGTTCATACAGACAAGCAAAATGGAAGGTAATGGTTTGGTGGAACTCCTTGATGTACATCACTGCATTGCGCCAAACAAGAAATATGGATTCATTACCAAAGACTTTGTAAAAGCAACAGCTGAACATAGGTGTTTCATTTGTGGACTGTTGCATCACCCATGCTCAACATTCAAATCAATTGTTTTTGGGCAAGCCATCAGAATGCGAAGGCTGAACGAACACGATGAAGACTATCAGTCAGCTCTCGTACAACTTTGAAATAAAGCTTTGCGCTCTTGCATTTCCCAGAACATCGTGTAAGACATGATAACACTAACTGGAAAATTAGGCTCTATCTACCCAGAGCAAAAAACAATGCCAATAACATGGTTTGGGTAACGTCTTTTCCTTCATTATTGAAACTTATTCCAAAAGAAAAAACACTGAAACCAGATGCAATGATTATGTACAAATGGCCAGCAGCAATTTATTTGCACATGACAAATTATAGAACACTAGCACACAGGCATGTTGTGACTGCAGAGACTGGTTCATCTGCTCCATGTGGTCACTGCACGCTGTGTGGAAATTTTGGTCACCACAGAACATCGATGGTAAATTATACAGAAGTTTTATAAACACCACGTAGCGCTTTTCAACTCAAACAGAAACTTAATTGCACCAACTACAGCATTTATGTGGCTACTTGCACCATTTGCATTAAACAATATGTTGGGCAGACGTTAAATAAATTTTCCTCTTACTGGAACGCCCATTGTAGCATTTGGAAATCTTTTGAGTCAAAAGGCTGCGTCAAAAGTTTTGATGCTACTGCTGATAATGATAAACCAGCTCTGTTAAAACATTTTTACAAATACCATGATTTGACAAAAAAACACCCATTTCTTGAGGCCAAAGCCTTGAAGCTTAATGTTATCTTTGTAGAACAACCCAAAGCTAGCTATCTCAAGGAGTGTGAAGATAAATGGTTTCACAAAATCAACGCCGAAATAAATATTAAAAAAGATTTTGCCCATACCAAGTACTTGTGTTTTTGGTCA
>JGI24158J21664_10005017_pt1 | contig 17205 bp, 11 predicted proteins | sample Ectturendosymbi3_FD_21664 | JGI IMG/M metagenome (IMG submission 21664)
TTTTGGAAAACCTATGGCATGCAGGGCATCACCACAGTATGAATGAACAATTGCTTGTCAGAAAACCTTTTGCTTACGACATTGTTTTAAAGCTTGTCAGAAAACGTTTTACTTCTGACATTGTTTTGAAGCATGTGAGCTGGGTTTGATTCATGATGAGGTCATACCAAAGTCTTGCAAAACAGTATCCAGGTTCCTATGCATTCCAGAAAAGTATGGAAAAAATTGTGATTCCCCAGTCTGGATAATTTTTTTAGTCTGTTAGTATGGAAAAATAAAATATTATTCCAGAATTAATCTTTTGGCATATATTTTCATAATGATTTATATCATTTTACTTATATTGTGTTAAATATTGTACCGCCTGTGTTTGACCTGGGTAGGTAATACAGAAATGTTAGGTCTGGAAAAAGTCCAGAAAATGTCTGGAAAAGGTCTTGAAGAGTCTGGAAATTTATATTCAAAATTGTGTAGGAACCCTGCAGTATATACTTCCGGTCAGTTAACCTCATTCTCAGCATAAATGGACCAGTGCAAAGAAAAAGTTCACATGCGATGGTGCCATTGGCTTGCCACCAGCGCAACATTCACCACAAAAGTGATTGAATTGCCTGCTGTGCAGGTTGAGCAGAAATGGTCGCTGTAGACCACTTAGGACATTTCAAAGAGAATTTAAAGTCAGTATATAAGTCCTTTGTGCAAATTCTGTATGAAGTAATATATTTAACCCGTCTAAGGGGTGGGATTGTGTATCTTATACTACATATTTAGCAATGAAACTGTGACATGACAAACAATGGAAAAACATGATGCACTATTTGCATGTTTCTGCAGAGGATGTCATAGGTGTTGGCTATCAGGTGTGGTATTGCATATCTGGGAGATATGTAACAAGGTTTTAAGGCTTCGGACATATGGTGTTGCGCTGTCCTTGTTACGTTTCAAACTCTTGACTGAATGTGAAATTGCTTGGGTTTCTGTAAATGTACATGTATAAAGTCCTGGTTATGGACGTAATAAGTGTATCTAATTGGACCAATAAACAAGTTTTGGAATGGCTTGGAGGTAAGCTTTTGTCATAATTGGTGTGGTGAAATGTTTTATCTGTATTTATAACTTTTTGTTTCAACAAGGTGCTGTAGCCAACATTCTAGATCTTTTTGTTGATGAAATTTAGCTGTGCCGTATTGCATGTAATGTGTGAGACAATGACTCTGTAAGAATTTCATACTTGTATTATATGTGTTACAGGGGAGGACTAATGTGTCAGATCATATAATTTCTTGATTTTATGACCTAAGCAGTGCATGATGCAACCCTTATACTTGAGTTCTGTCTATGTGTGTTTGGACTGAGAAACCTTGAAATGTGCCGTCTGTTTTTGTTTCAGCTGTTGTTGCTGCCCAGAGTGTTACAACCAGTGTCACTCCAAGAAAACCCTGCACTGACCAAATCTTTGTTAAATACTGAGGATGAATATTTTAAGGTTGAGATAACAGAGTTCTGAAAGTTTTACAAGCTTTGTGAATTATTAGAATAAGTATAAAATCTTATCAAAATACGAACGAAGTACACATATAATTCAAATAGGTTCTCCTTGCTTTTGTGCTTTTCCATTGTTTGGAATGTTGCAAGTGTGCAAGAATGAGATTTCAGTGCGCAGATGATCTGGTGGTACTGCGCAGTTGCGCACCTAAGAGACAATATTGGTTACTGCCTCTACCAACCTTTTTTTATAGCTGGAAGTGTCAGCATTTCTAAGAAGCAGGTTGTAGGACTGATATGCAGGCAGTTTAATTATATGCATATTACACAGAGCAACCTGCCCAGTGTTGAAATTTCGCGTAGTGGCCTATGAAAAGGCCAGTGCTAATTTTGGTGATATATTTAAGATTGACGGATACACATCTTTCATGCATTACAGTTGTAACAACTTCTCAGCACAACTGGGTATACTACTGCCATGTTTTGTAATTCATCTGGTTTACGTTATCAACCGTTTAAATGACAACTAAAAACCTGTCTGCTATGAGTGTAAGTGTGCGGGCGTGCGTCGCATGCCCGCACGTTTGACCGGGATATATTCAATCCACTGTAGCAGACGAACTTAATGTTGATAGATGGATGGATGTTTGGATTGATAGGTTTGCAGTTCGCATAAACGCATTTAGGGAATTGTGTGTCTTGAACTTTTCATGATTTCAGTTTAATCTGTTGTGAATGTGTTCCAAACGTTTTGAAAACATGAGTCATCGAATAACTGTGAATAGCCATGTGGAACTGAAGTTAGTATGAGAGCAGCCGGTTTGGAATATTTCAACCGATATTATTTGACCAATTTAGGCAGGTTTTGGCGTCATATTTTGTGACGTCATGGATTTTGCACGCCCGTAGAAAATTCAATCTCGGGGCCAATGCCATCTACCCGCATCCTGCCCGTTATGCAATAACTGTGTAGCACTGATTAAGATGGCTCACAGTGTATAAAAAATATATTTGAAAGGCTTGGTTTTGTTAATTTGTAGCTTTGTAGACACTTTTACGCGTAGTGTTCCTGCGATGGATTTTGCAGATACTAATGCAATTTATACGAGCATTCCATTCCCTTGGTTGACTCAGTCAGGTACAAACCGACGGTTTCCTTGTTTTTGTGCTTCGCAATGGGATTGGTGCTGTTGAGTTTCACGCCGTCTGTTGTTTCTGCTTTTGTCCACGAGCTTGTACCCAGTTGGAAGAATCATTGTGTTCATCGTGGAAAATTGTTGCGCGATCGTGTGAAGAAGATCTTTCTTTTCATGTCTGTTGCGAATTTCTCTATCCTTGTGTTGAGAATATCCTTGTCCTCGTAATTTTTATTTTTATCTTAAACGTACCCAAAAGTTTCTGGACAAGCAACACGCGTTTGCAAGGGTTCGCACTTGAGTAATTCATTCAGCATGGAGGGCTTAACCTTGTCTTGTTGCAAGCACACATTGAAGATGTTTGCCATCGTGTGTAGTTATTTTGAACTCGGTGTTTATTTCTGTAGTAATGCTTTGAACCAAAAGTTGCCATTTTGTCTATCAAGGATTCAAAACACCCGTTTTTTTTATCAAGCGAATTTCTGAAAAAAGTACTTTCTTAACTGTTTCTCTTTGTGTCGAAGCGCCTACCTTGTCAAACCATATGCAAAATCAGCCGTGACCGCTTTAAGATATGCTTCGGTACACTGTATCTTAGGACACGTGGAATAGATTCCAGCTGTTGATTCAATGTGAGTGCATCACAGGAGTATATTGTAAAAGTCAGCTTTTTGCGGGATTGTGCTCGCTTCTTTTGACGTATTGTGCAGTTGTTGAAACGTGCGGCTGCATACAGCTGCTTTGTTTATAGCATCTTAACCTGGCGCTGGTTTCAACCAGTTTTGTTCTTTGTCACGGATTTTCGTGTGACATGTTAATTTGCGACGACGAGGAATCGGCTGTTTATTTCTGAATGACGTCCGTGACAGCAAAGGCTTTGCCGTGCCAATAAAAGACTTTCTGGAACTAACTCGAATCGACCGCCGGTGTTAGAAGCCTTCGAATGAACCACAGCCATAGCATTAAAAATTCCCAAGTGCTTGTCACCAGTATTTCTTCTTGGTGCAGGAAATGAAACAGACCTTGGTTTGCCGAGAATTCCATTGATGTCGGGTCAGGTCGTCAAAACTTTATCGACTTTCGATGAGTGGAAACATCTATCATTAAACATCATTATTTTAAACTTAAGTGGAGTTATTCGGTAAAATGTTCCATAACCGAGAGTAATTCCTTGCCCGAGCCTGTGTGCGACGCGCATAAGCACCTGTCGGGAGCTGGCAGGGAAAAATGCTGACAATCTACGGCGCGCAAAACCACATTCTTATTCCCGAAGGGTGACCAAATGCCAGTCGCAGTGTTTGCGGCCGGGGAGGTTACCACGCATTAAACGCCGCAATCGATTGGCTGCGCGTCGCTGGCTTTGTGGCCTAGAATCGATGGTCTGCTTTTCCTCACGGCCACGCTAATGGGCACTCGCCATCTGACAGACCAAGGGTGTGTTTATTTTCGCGGTGCAGACACGTTCCACGCGCTCAAGGCGCTGATAGGTACTGAACCATGATGTGTATGTCAGTGAGTCGTCCCTGGCGACAAGACATGATGTCAGTTGCACAATCTCAGCCTTGCGTCACAAATCTTACGCTGGCCCGCAACGTGTACCTTCTGTTACGCCACACCCATGGTCGACGATTGACCGCCGTCTGATTGCGATTAAGCCAAGCCATCGATCTTAAAAACCGAAGTTTTGATTTTCTTCAGTGGTCTGTTTTTTGTTCCTTTGAAGGTCTTGCTTTCCTACGGATACCAATGATCATTGATAAATAATTATGAAGTCATTCGCGCTGTGATTTGGCCATCTAAGCTACAGGTGATGCTGTGATAACGTTTTGCCTTTGCTATTCAGAAACAGTAATCACTGGGATGGAAAGTGTTTGGTTGTTTGCTGCTTTAAAACATTCAACTAAAATCGAACGACCAGGAGGATTTTCTACATACGAACTATATTTGAGCAACTTGAGGCTCTCAATNTTGNGACGTAAATTCACGACCGACTCGTCATCACGGGGTGTAGAAACACTGAGCCACAGGTTGGATAACGAACAGCAGCGCAGCCTAAATTGCCAACTATCTAGTCACCAATTCGGGAACTTCTCTTATCCTGAGCATGACGCTAAAGTGCAACGGATGACAGGGGGCCAGTCCGAGAGTTCGGCAGTTTTGAGGAAACTGGAATACCCTGTTTCCGTCATTGATCCCACGTCCACTTTGGCCCGGAGTGGTTACGCGTAACAGGGCTCCAGTTTGAGTTGGGGATCAAGTAGTCTCTTTCAAATGCAGACTGAGCTCTTCAGCCATGCAAGGCAATCAGCATAAGTACGGCCAACCGTTAGGCAGTTGGGAAAAAATAGTCTTCACAACGACAGCACCTGAACCTGGCCGCAACGCATTAGCCAGCCTTTCCTTAGGAATGCGAAGTACGATCAACTGAATCACTCGGCAACTCAGTGACTGTAATCCTTGTCCGGAACTGCTTTCGAATTATCATAAAACGATCATCCTCTCTCGGGCATTTTCTGGCACACACGCGCACACACAGACTTGCATAAAGTTAAGTGGCTTGTGTTATTCTTTTCCCATATGAGTACATACTTCGAGAACATTGCTTTTCGATATATAAGGGACAGTACTCTGCCTCCTTTGTGAAAACTTCAAATATCGCTTAGACAAGGAGGCTAACACAAAAAATTTCGTGAAATGCGCACTAAAAGCAAATATCAACTAGCTTGACTCCCTCGGGCACTTTCGCTTTTCACGTCTTTTCCGCAGCTCTCCGGTGACTTGTAGGAGCAATCAGTGCACTTAATAAGCGTAATTGCTACTCATCGAAACGACTATTGGCGACTGATTGGCACTTGACGAAGCCGTTTCTTGTTTGTCTTGCGAATGAACTGTAACTTCATTTTCTTTTTTCGTAAACAGACCGAAGTGACCAAAGTTTCCGATTTACGTAGTGTTGTCATCTCTCGTTTTCGAGCTTTTTTAATTCTCATAAAAATAGGTAATCTTGTTCGTGACAACAGTTCAAGGTCCACTTTTTGCATCGGTTGCCCTCCCCCTGAGGATCGCTGAAGTGTAAAAAATGCCCAAGTATCGTCACGATGTCTATTGCTGACGTAATATGACAGTATGCCGATTGGCAAATCTAATCCAACAGACAACGGAGTGCTGTTGATATGGCCAAAACGACTATTTTAATTCTTAAATGCTTGTCGTGTATAAATTTTGCTCTGATTGCCTCTAATGCATTTTGTAACATTGCACTGAACTCATTGCTGCCTGGTGGGCGTTCAAGCATGAACATTNCCATNCAGCAACCAACGCCTATGCAAAAATTTGGCCGACCTAATAAAAATGCTCCTTCGCAAGCATAGGCCGTTTGTGTGGNATCAGGAAAAGGCCATACTAAAGGAAGACCGCTTTAGATCCTGCTTTGCATTTCAGAATGTTAGTGCCATTCGACTTGAAAGAGATGCTTTGCAAATACAGTGCTTAGGGAAGTCGAATATCGGCATGAGTAGATTGGGTGAAATTATCCAGGTTTTGCAAACTAATGACGACGCTATATTTCAGGATTGGACAGCGGCCTTCGCACGTACATTCGCAATTTCAAAGAAGCCGATGTTGTTGGTGATCAGCTTCTTTCTTTAACATACGAAGACTTGAACAGCTTGCAGATCCGTCTTGTGGGACATCAAGAACAAATAATTGATGCAGTCGCGCTGTTGCAGCAGTTGGTGAGCATTGTTTCGTGTGTTTTCTCTCTGTTTGTGTGGCCGTAGTGTAGCGTTTCAGTGCGACTGAGTGTGACTCACACCTTTTTAGTGTCTGATTTTGTACTGACAGCAGTTGAAAAAACACTCATTTAAATTTATTGTTACCCTTGGTTCATGCTCTGTTCACAGCATGTGCTGGTTGCGTTCTAAATGGAGTTAATGTACATTTTATTGGTCACCTTCAATTTGTCGTGTATCTATTCCATCATTCAATCGCGATATCATGCTTGTTGACGTCACACCCTGTCATTTACAGCCAGTAAACTAGTTATTTTCAAAACTTTCAAACCAGGCACAGCATGGTCATTTGAATCGCTTGCTACCTTTACCTACGCATGTAATGCAGCATAAAATGTTTGCTTATTCACTCTGCAACTCTGCGAATATGAAAAGCAGTGTGACATGATGTGCGACCTGGAGGGGTGGTACAGGCATGCTTTCGACCTAGCAAATTATAATGTTGTAGTGGGTCCTATTGCTGGGTCAGGGATCGTGTTCACATAATTCTAAGTCTGCTTGACAACCCCAATTTACTAGCTCCTAGTTTCCTTACACATTTTATATGACAACACAGAACACTTTATTGTTTTGTCTCCATTTTTATTGACCATCAATATACTATAAATAAAAACAGACAATACTCACCAATTCACATCAGTCCATGATACGTTCACACTTCTCGACATGATTTGAACTCGTACATTAAATTATCTCAAGTTAGACAAGATTCGAATAAATTCTCAAAACTCACACAAGTCATAGATGAATAAATAGCATATCGAAAATACGTAGTAACGACCAACAGCAAATCGATATTCATACTTTTAATCATACGCTATCACTGGCATTATCTGTGCTGTTCACTGAAAGACATTCTTATCTGACTAACCACGATTCGCTCTGAGAAACAACAAACGTTCGTGCGTGTGGAAATTTGTCATCAATCAAACTTTGGTGGTGTTGCGTTTACTCGAAAGAAATCTCATTCAGAAGGGTATGATTCGAAGAAGAATCAAAGCCTAACGGCGAAGAAAAAAACAACTGACGAGATTGGAGTTCCGCAACGACTTAACAGAAGAATTTAGCCGTAATTCACTGAACCTAACACGAACATACACTTTTGTTATTTGTCAGCAATTAACACCAACAACTTAGGAGTTTCTTGTTTTCTGAGCTGTCACGGACAAACTTCAGAGTGAACTCTAATTCCTGGTACCATCTACGGATGAGCACCAAATAAAAGACTGTCTTTTGGTCCTTATTCAGCCGTATTTATAGCTGAATATTTCTTCTGAGCTCTGTTAACACCCTTTTGCTCTGGGTGTCTGATTGGTTGCTTTTTGTCAGTGTTTCTTGTGATTGGTTGTTTTTCTTGGTTTCTGGAACTTTCTTAAATTGTTTGTGCTTGGTTTTCCATCTGAACGCCAGGTCGTGGTCCATTGACGCACTTCCTGTCATATGTGTTTCCTGTCATGTGTGTCTCTGGTCACATGCACTTCCTGGACGTGATTGTCCATTAATGCAATAATCCCATACTTTTTGTTGACAGTTTCCAGTTATTTTCATGAGGAGATTGTCCTTTTGTGACAGTCTTGCGGTATCCGTTGTCATAGCAGCTGATTGACAACTAGTTCCAACTGGTTGCAGCTTTTCTTCGTTGCAATTGTCCTGGAATTTTTCTTGATTTTAATTGATTTTGCTGCAACGTTGGTCTTATGTACAAGAGCATCTTGTTGAGGCAAAACTTGCCTGCAACAGCAGCCTCACAAGTCACGAGTGTCCGAGTTGGTTGGCAAGGTCTCGCTAGCGTGCACGGGCTTCCAGTTTATGGTTTGCACGATCTTCTGGGATGAATATAGCATTTCACCTCAACTGCCCCGGCAAAAACATCATCGCCTTTGTAACAGCCGCTGCACTAGTGTCACCCAATCCGATTTATTTGTTTGTTTGTTTTTTGGATTGCATGCAGTACGTGAGATTTATTTCACAATTGGCGGCAGGCCGAAGCCGGGATGATGTTTTTTGTCGGGACAGTTGAGGTGAATGCTCTTGCCCTAGGAGCGCTACGGCCAGTTACTCAGTGGCCATGGGTCGAACACCCAACCTTTCAATTGTCAGGCGGACACTCTACCACGGAGCTAGTAATTTATTTCTCTTGTGTCGAGTGCTGATACTCAACCTTGTGATTTAACTGTGATTTCGAACTTGAATCGGTGTGCTGCTCGGTTGCCCAAGGCATCGCAGATGGGTATGGTGATCCCCTGGTAAAAATTCACGTGCTTTGGCAGTTAAGTAATTTTGACGAATTTCCAGCGTTCAACTAGTTTACTTGTTTACGGATACGCTTTGGTGTCCTTTTGCGGCATCATGTATTATTCTCAACCGAGAATACCTTTATGACGAAATAAAAGTAATCGCAGAGATTTCAATACGCTTCAAGCCTTGTTTGATGGGTGTCCTGTGTGAACTTGGTTTTGAGTGGAATTCTCGGATGAAAATAATGCATGATGACGCCGCGAAAAACACTAGCTTCAGTAATTTTGTCTCAATTTTTGGCTGAAGAGCTTGAGCTTTGGTCATCAGTCCTCAAACGTCGAAGTGTCGCGCGTAGATTACTCCTTAATGGGACGGCAACGCTACAAAGCATTGGCAAGAGACACTCTAGCGTGTTCAAAATGTCAGTTGCGTGGAAAGTTACGTAGAAAATTATTTGTCTCAAAGTCGAGTGCACTTGCTACTTGTTGATTGCATGTGTTCTTGGAACACACTATTTGTTCGAATAGATCTCATTGTCTGTACTTGAAGACTTTCTAAACTTTGAAAATATAGACTGATGAATACTGTAACAGGCAACAGCGAGTTTTAATACAACTGTGAGATAAATGATCGAAATGTTTCGGTGACAAAAGTGTCTCAGCGAAAAAAAAACAGAGGTCGACATGTAGCCCCAGCCCTTTTCATTTTCCGAAATAAGGTTGCCGTTCGGAGAATATTCGTCGAACGATGCTACTTTTTCACGGAAGGGTCTGTCGCAGGACTACGGCCTGGATTCGGAGACGCTGCAGTCGCGCGCGCTCAGTTTGAAGTGTCGCTGCCGCTGCCTGCGATCCAACATCGCCGCGCGACGCAGGGAAGCAGAAGAATACGAGTACGAGAGCGGCGTCTCTCTACAACGCGGCGCGACCAACCATCTGCTGCACCTCGCCGCCGAAGTGCTGGCGGAAGGCAAGCAGCTAATCTTATGGCTCGACAGGTAAGGCGAAACCGAAGAAATAAGCTCCGGAATGCTGCGCATGGGCGCGCGGATGATTTTGTTGTCAAGAAGGGATAGCTTGTGTGTGTGTTTTTTGGCAGGTGGCGTTGTACTTGTTTCCACCTGAACCATATTATCTGTGCCCATCCTCGAGCGCTGAATGCTTCAATATTGTTAAACTTACTATTCCAGCAAGGTCAAGGTTTTTACCCGAATATGCGGCTCGTTGGTCCTTAAAACAATTTGTTACTTCGTTTGTTACGTCAACGCGGGAAGGACAGAATGTCATCAGTTTTGCTTGGCTGGTTTGTAGAAAGTGGTTGATGCAGTGCGCTTAACATGTTATCGCAACGTCTTCTTTTACCAGAACTACTTCAATAAACTGTGTGTGTGGTCATATTAGGTCGCTGTAACGCACGCGTTAGGCACTGACGATCTTGTTTAAACAGAATGTGCACGATAACAATCGTCAAACACTACCATCTTATTATTCCTCATTAAGGCTGAGTGCATAAAGTTNCTGTTAAACTGCGAACTATGTTCGCACCGACNACCTATGCCAACTCTGATTCCAGNAAGTGTGTGGTGCATNGGCTAGTTCATTTTTGGTCGCTCACAAAACTTCAACAGCACTCTTTATTACGGCACCACGTTAAACGATAAGTGTGCATGTACTGAGTAAAAACTGAACCAACCACTTCTAGGCTTTATCTTTATTTTCGGCAAATTCGAGCAGTTGGCCATGCAACGTTGGTGCTGTGAATGCTTTTCTGAGTCTCCCAGCCAGAATAAAACTTCCCGAGAAGAGAGTAACTCCGTTTAGCTGGTCATCGAGGTCACCTCACTTCGATCGAACTTTTCCATTATTTCAAACTCTAATTGTTGATGGAATCTTGAAATTCAATTTTCATTGAAAACGTGTCAGATGGACAGTGTAATTTTTTACTCAGAATCGGAGTTGACGTTCACGTTAAATTTGAAATCGTGATTTTATTGTTTGATAAAGTAAAATTCAGTGTCTCTTCCCTTGACTGAAGATGCTTGTGAAATTCCTATAACTTTATCGTAACTAGTCGAATCATTAAAGTGTATGCAGGTTGTTTCTCAATTACTTTTGCATTAACCAATGCATTAAGTGTAGTTACGTGCGCCAAGCGGTTCTGGACCTTTTTTGGCAAAAACTGCTCGTGTGTTTGGAAACGATACCGAACTTGTTCAGGCATAGTTGGGCATAATATAGAAATTGAGATTTTCCCGCTGCAAATGTCACAATACAGCGCTGCATACGTCACAATACTCGCTACTGCAGTCGCAGCACACAGAAAAAGTCACGATACGTGCGCTTGAAACGGTGCAATACAGTTGCCTGCTTTGCTACCGCTAATGTTGTTTAGTTGTTACCCGCATTGTGCCACCGGCACATGCTTCGTGTTGCGATGAAAAAACGAACATCGGGGAAAGGTTTGTACCAAAGCTGGATTCATCGGGTAATGCTAGTTAGGAATTTCCCGTGCAGCGGTAAACAGATGTGTTGGTGGGACATCAGAGTTCTTTTAAACGACGAAGTTACTATACTTAACTGGTGCGATAAGCATGGCGAGTGGTCAACTGCGCATTTTGCTTGCGTAACATTGCTCATGTTAAAAAGCGAAAACAGTTGGAATTTTATTTCAAATCTACTTATTTCTGCAGAAAGTCTCGGAATCTGCGCCCAGAAATTTGCCATCAGTTTTCAAAAAAGTTTAGCTAGCATATGTCGAAGAACCGATTTCGCGGTAAAAAAAGTTTTTTAACGAAAATGTGATCGTAGCTCGCGACAGGTACTGTATGTGTGTCGCGTGCGATGCGTTTGATATAAGTTTTGAGACCCAATTGTTACCAGTGAACTAACGGTCCGCAACTCTCTTCTCTCAGAAGCCTAGTTTGTCAAATTTGAAAATTCTTTTGACACTGCACTCCGAGCAAATATGGACTTCAAATAACATTGCCTGTAATCATCAACGTTGTGACGGTAACAATTTTGATATTTTAGTCTATGAGTGTGGCAACATTTTTGTTATCTTAGTCAAATTTTATGCTTAACGAGACACAACGTCAGCGATATGGGAACACAGACTAGAGCAGACGATAAAGCATCGTTTGGAGAGGCCCGTCATAAACCATCACCAAGACGCCTGCTGTTTTCATCAAAATGCTGCACACTGACCTTACGCGTTCCAACCTTGTTGCTTGCTGCTTCGGCGACTCGAAAAGCATGCTGTGAACTTAGTGTTTTGCTTGGAAAGCCGCTCGTCGATTGTCTTCTTGTTTGAATCTATCCATAAGAGCGAAAGAGCAGTGCAGCAAACCAGCGTTGTACAGGATCGGAATGACTTGAAATTACCCGTGCAGCACGGTTTGCGATTTGAATGGTCGCCACGGTCATGGCTTGCTGTTCTGTGTTACAGCGCTTGAGAACAATCTTGATGGCATCCTGCCGGTGTCATCAGGCACAATCGATTGTATTTGCTATGCTGCATCACAAACGTACAAATCCAACACTGAGGGTTGCAGTATCAGGTATATGCAGAGGAGGGCGCAGGACATATCTGTAATCTTCGCAGAGTGAACTGTATTACATCAAACAAACATGATCAAGGCAAAACTTCCTGAAAGCTTACGTCTCGTCGCCATGCACCGGAGTAGTGTTTTGCTTTCTCCCAGCATGTTGTTCTACCCGGGAGGACTTAGTTCTCCGTTTTTACTTGTTTATAGTGTAAAGCATTTCTCAACCTGCGTAATCTTTCATTGTGTGTGCCGCCAATATTTTGGAATTGGTGAAACGCGTTTGTTGGAAAAAGCAATTGCTTTAACTCCAAAATAAAGTTAAATCGGTGAAAACCTGTCTTCTTTCTAAACTTTGTGAAGCTATGGATTCGGAATACTTTCATTGTGACATACGAAAGTTCGTTGGCTTTTGCTTTTGAAAGGAAAAATGTTAAAGCGCATGTGCCATTTGACACCTGAAATTATTTCTTTCGTATAAATCCAAAACGAACACTTTGGATTTCCTATTCATGATGAATTTGTTCGTTTTGATTCAAATTTTTTCGACAAACTGAATAGTTTTGCAAGGGCTTTCCAGAAGTGTGATTACAGGAACTTCAAAATTAACTTCATTTGGCGCAAAAATTGTCATTGTGGAAAAGCAAAATTTCCAACGAAATTTTCGATACATTTTCTAATGTTCATGAATCTACGTTGGAAATCAGGATTATTCCAGAAATGAAGGCTCTGACTGATTTGCAGTTATCATTTCAAAATTACTTCCCGAATTCGTCGTTAATGCCTGTAAATGTGTAATCGATGCATTCCGCACAAAAACTAAACTAACAGTCTATCTTCCGACGAAGAACTGCTCATTGATCTACGAAACAACATTTTCTATCAATCAGTATTTGCCCAAAAAAGAGCACAGATGAGTTTTTCCCAGCAGGGAATCCTATGCATTGATCAGCGCGAAAGCTGCCAAATTATCTTTCCATTTGCGTCTTCATGCTTTGACGAGCGTGAATTTTCAGCACTCACTGAAATTGCAAGTGAAAAAAGCTTGTCTGTTATTGACGATGAAATGCGAGTTTGCTTGACGTAATTGGAGCCTTGCATCAGTTTTGTGCTAAGACAGGCATCGCATTAAAAAGTGAAATTATGAAGCACATTTACTGCATGAATTGCGTGAAATTGTGCCGGAAATCATTTGGATTTTTTGTATTTAGGTCTTTATAGCTCAGCGTTGAAAAGGTTGAGAACCACTGGTTACACGATGATTCGCTTGATTTATTTGCGTTTTTTAACGGACAACTCTTGCAATCGGATAATTGTCTGCAAAATGCGGTTGCCACCGTCGCTTTAGCACGTTTTTAATATCATGCTGTCTTTCCCTAAGACAGATGCCTCCACTGTAGTGCCAACGATTGGAACTATTTTGTATGCGCTGAATATCATTTCTATGTTTGCTGTCTATTCCGAAAACGATGAGACGTATACACAAAGTTTTACACGATATTTGCGCATGTACACTTGGTTATCGCCACAGTAAGCCAGCGAGGCTATACTCCTCGGTCATCAGAGATACGTTACGTCTCGTAAACGCTTGTCTTGTCCAACACATGCTGCGACGCTTATCTCTGACTGATTTGTCTGAAGCGACTGTTGTGTTTGCAGAGCTCCGTTTAACACCAAGTCGGATTTTAAGAACTTCAGACATACGTTGGTGAAATTGTGCTACGAGCTTAGCGTGACTATGCAGCAGGTATTTATCACACGTGGCGTTTATTGTACGTGTCGCTTGGTGACTTCACCTGTGTAGCTTACCCCGTGCACCATTGGTCCTGTGTAGCATGGTGTTTCAGGATGGTCGTGTTTACGAAAAGTTTTTACCGAAGTTCGCGTTTCTTTACTTATGTTTTGATGCCTGATCAAGATCGAACCACAAAGGTATGTGCACAAATACCAGCAGCCGAGAATTTTTGCTGTGTCGGCCGCTCTCTCACTGTCAGTGTTAAGTGCAAATCCGTTGTGAATCATCTGTTGCACCTAACAGGAAAAGCGTTACAAACTCTGTTTGTTTTGCGACACTTTTTAACTTTTGCGATACTTCGTCATTTACGGTAAGGGTTTTGGACTAGAAATTTACGGTAAGGGTTTTCGATTTAGAGTAAGGGTTTTGGGCTAGAAAAATGAAGATAACTGACTTCTAAGACTAAGTCGAATATTCTTCAGTGGTTGATTATTCCCACACTATCGCTTATTGTGTGCTATCTGGCGTTTAACTAAAATATTTTATTTTCGCAACAGGCATCAAAATATTAATCACCAAAATGTATTCCTTTATTCTGAGAAGCGAAATAACTGATGTTCGCGAGTACGTCTGAACTTTCGCAGAAGTCAGAAACTTCGCATGACACCGTGGTCAACGCACGCGACCTGGCTTCCGCGTGAAAAGTGAGAAATTACATTGTGACATGATTTTCGCAGAGCGTCTTCGCTTGCGTCATCGAAGACGCAGCGCTGTCCATTTGCACAGAGATTGAAAACTCTGCGGACGGGTGAGTTGGTAAACATGAAATGTTATCTTACGTCCCGCTCTGACGTGTCGCCGTCGCTTTTAAAAACATGCCTTATTTTGATAAACCTCGTTCTGTGCGTTTGATGTTCTTGTTTACAACGAAGTTGACATAGCTTCAGCTAATCTTTGTGCTTTCATTAGCAGGAGGTTTTCACTCGGGTTTTCTGCGCTTTTAACTTGCCTGTTGGAATCACTGCCATGGGGTGTTTACGAAACACTTTCCCAGTAAGATTGCACTTTTCTAAAAAGCATTTTCAATTGACTTGGCGGCCTGCTCCGTTGCTCACCACCGTGTGGCCAATGTGTGTCACTTATTGTGGAAACGTGATGATTTCGTCGGAAAAAAACGAAGGAATAGGGAACCGCCAGGATGCAAGAAAACAAAAACAATGCTGACCTTGGCAGCTTTTCTCGTTACCCGTCGCTGCAAAGTCTTAAAAATGTGGTGTTACGTAAATTAATTCAGTTACTGCTTGGCATTGCCAAGATTAGCAAAAAGGACAAGTCCGTTGCCCTTGTTAACGATTGGCCTGCCGTAATCACTTCATCACGAGTAATCCGAAACGCGCTGGAATGACTTGCCCGAAATCATTTTGCGCCAAACTTAAAAAAAGTTCACCGCTTCTGATGTGATTTTGCAGCAACCACAGCCGGTGCAGCTTCGCACTGTGTGTGACGCTTAATCTTTCAGAATTGTTCAATCAAATGACTCTCTGACGATTCAGCCCGTGCACCTGGAGCAGATCGTCCTGAAAGACGTCGAGCCCAGCGAAGGGCTCGGCCTCTTCATCAAGGTGACCTTTGAAGGCCATCACGTGGTAACCGGCACCAGGCCGGGCTCTGTCGCGGCCAAGGCCAAGCGGATCGTATCCGGTGACGAAGTTGTCGCTGTTAACGGAAAGGCTGTGGTAAGTGCGTGGCTACTAGCTCTTTTAAGTTGGTGACCGTTGCGACATTTTGTGAAACCGCAGTTATTTCATCTGAANTCGATTATCTGGACTTTTTTAAGTTGGGAAAATAACTAAAATCAATAATTTCGCTTGCGAGACANTGTTGGCAACACAAAGATCAAACTCAGCACTTATACCGGGCCAACCAGCANNGTGTGCCTCTGGAGACTGTGATAACGAGAGAACCGGTTGTTAGTGAGTCCTGGAGCGGGAGAACNTGTTCTTAAAAGATTTGAATCCCACCACCACTGGTTTTAGCGCGTGTTGGTGGTGGTCGTAANTCGAGGTACTNCTGTTATTTTTTCAGATGGAAAGTTTTGATAGACCGTTTTGATTTCTTCTAAAGCCTTTGAAAACGTTGGTGGNTGCCATGATTAGCTCAAAAGTTGATTTTTTCACGTAAATCGCAAATGTTGCAAAATGCGAACCTGTGATTNGAAAGTCCTTGCGAACGAAACTTCTGAAGATTTTAACCGGTTTGCCGTGCGCTTTCGCTGTTTGNTCCCACCAATCGTTTCAAATGCGCTCGAACAAAATGTTGATATATCGCTGTAGCTTTTGGATATTGGCCAAAAAGATCACGTTTCACCCAACACATTTTCGACGTTTGTTAAATATGACTTTATCCTATTTAAGCCGCATTGAACGCTTAGGTTCCAGTTGCGGCATTAATGTCGCTGTGGCAAATGACACGTAAGTGGAATTTACCCACTCGCGGCTCGAGCTTTTGTTTCTATGTTTTGTATGTTTTTTTTGTAACACACGGAGAAACTCATGTATTCAGCATGTGGCAAGTTTAGTATGATGACGCATTTAATTGAGTCCGTGAAGCTAATGTAAAGCGGCTTGAATAAGCTTCGAATGTGTAATTTCGATCTTCACCGCGTTTAATGAGATTGGTGGTTTTACGACACAGCGCACGTAGCGCGTTCATGTGTTCTCCGAAGCTGGCTTATCGACTTTTCTTACTCAAAATCAAATTCATTCTCTGGTTTCCACTCAAACCAGTCAATGGAAAGCACGTGGCAAGAACTCCGGTTTCAGATTACAGTTGACACTTTTGCGCTCGTGCGCTTCGTTTAACGCAGTAGTTCTTAGCTGGGGTTGCGCCTTCAGGGGGGTATCAATAAGTTTCCAGGCGGGTGCGAGTCCTTAAGCGCTCTACAACATTGAAATTTGATCAATAAATTTGCCAAACAATACATCTGCTCTCACAATTTCTTATAGCCAGTGGGTTGAAACAATGGACAAGTACTTCAGAGAGGCGTGGCAAAGAAAAGGTTACGAACCACAGGTTTCATGCAGTTCGCGATCTAACGTCTCTGTTCACAAACAAGAAAGACTTGGCGTTCTTTTGAAAGCTCTTTGAAAGTAACATGACCCGCACGTTTACTTTCGTTTTGGATGGGAACATGGCCGCCGGCAACAATTTATCACGGTGACGTCATCTTCAAACAGCGCGTACTAATAGCGGGGTTTCAAAGTAATAATCTAGTTCAAA
>JGI24158J21664_10005018_pt1 | contig 17201 bp, 11 predicted proteins | sample Ectturendosymbi3_FD_21664 | JGI IMG/M metagenome (IMG submission 21664)
ATTTAAAATAAACTGACTTTGTTTTCTGGTCACTGATATACGCACTACGCAAATTTTTTTATGACTACTGTACGTTTCCTCTGCTTGATTTTCATTTTACGTTTTCATTCTTTCACTGAAAAAATTGGTTCACAAATGGCTGTAAGTAACTTAACACAGGTAACAATGAACACCAGAAAAAAGCTTCGGCTAGCGTGAGATTTGAGCCTACAAACTTCAATAAGCGTCTTCGATAAACGATACATGTCTAAAACTTATAACATCCAAGCAAGCATATAGGTTTATTTCATGAGCCTCAGACAACAAAAGTTCAGTTTTCTGTCACACCGGCTAATAAGTCTCGTAAAAGCATTATATTAAAACTTGCTTCCAGAATGCACAAAAATGCGTGTTTTTTGGTGTAATTTTGCAAAATTTTCTCGAGGCATGCCCCCGGACCCCCTAGAATGGTCGTGCCTTCGGCACTTCACCTAAAGCTGATTTTTGACGTCACATGATTGTGACGAAACTTTGCCCCCCCCTCGGAAATTTTCTGCGTACCCCACTGGTACTGAGTCACATAAAACACAACTAATTCAGCAAAAAAATAGAAATACTTTTTGTTTTTCAAAAGAAGCTTCCATAAACTTTTACTCAAATTTATAGACATTTTGAAACCGCGTTAGAACTAGGATTAATGCACGGCAAACGATAGAGTGAAATAGCGTGGGAAAATTTCTAGCAACGAAATTTCACCAAACCGCCATTCTTTTAGTTTGCGCACACAAAAAAGTTAATTTCTTAGAGCTAGGGGAAGCAGCCAAATGAATTTCTGGTGCAGTGTATCCGGATAAAATGCATTTAGAAGAAGGTAACTCGTAACGAGGGTCACGCGAAGTAGCATTAGACCACAGGTTCTCAATCCGGGGCCCGTGAACACCTAAGGTGTCTGTGAAGATGCTTTAAGGGGTCTACGAATGTGATATAAAGGGACAATAGGCTTTGCTATGACATTTTGAAAGGGTCAATAGACTTTGCAGACATTTCGATTACTACTGCGATGATTAGGATCAAATTTCAAATATTTATTGCAACGTTTTTTATTGAGCGGTCTGTAACCTTTGTTAGGATGTACTAGGGGTCCATGATTCACAAACGTTTAGGAACGCTGCGTTAGATATTTTGTGTGTGCCTCATTGTTTCTGAAATGCATGCGACATCTTGGAATGCTGGGACCGTTTAAGGTTAGTGTTTGGGAGCACGAATTATTTGTTTGAATCGCAGAAAAGCTTGGAAACTCTCACAACCCCAACTCTTCGTAATGTGCCTATACACAAACTTTCCACATCGACTCAATAAAACAAAAGGTCAGGTGACTACATTCTTATGTCACATTGGCAACCAATGGCAAGATGGCACTTGACGAAAGTGTAATAGTGAGAGTCGGGTCATCACAAAAGACTTTTGCCAATTTTGAACATCTTTGGGCCATATATCTGTGATCTTGCAAAAACCACGCGTGACACTCAGAAAAAAATGTCCCTTAATTTGGCAAAAGCTTCACATTTCGCTTTCAGAAACAACGTTTTTATGGTCCCGTTTCCTTCTTTTACAGACAAACGTTGCGCAAACCTACTTGCAATAAGTTGCGATCTAGATTCTGGAGCAACATCAAACGAACTGCCTTATCTAGGCGTAGAGCAAATGTTGCCAGAGCTCCAAAATTCAAGTCACTCGCTGTTTCGCTGACGGTTGAAATTGTAGCATTGCTTGTGCAGTCCAAGCAGTTTGATCGCCAGCAGCCTGTCTTCACAAAAACCATGACTGCGTGTGACTGCCTTCGGAACGCAACCGTTGCTCGCTGCGTAAAAAATTGTGACTTGCTACGTATTCAAAGCGTATCGGCATTTGGGCAATGTGTGATTCCTGGGCGTTCCGCCAGGTTTCGATTGACAGCGCACCAACCAAAGTACGGTGAGAAACTCGGCAAAGACTGAAAAGTGGCCTCCGCTCTTTTCCAGTGGTCGTGGCACCGATCGCAAACTGGAGGCTCCGGCATCTCCGGGTTCGCAAATTGGAGGCTCCGGCATCCTGGACCCGCCCGTTGGCAGTGGCCAGCCTGCCCGTTGGCAGTGGCCAGCCTGCCGTTCGCGGCATCAGCGCCACACACTCAATGCTTCGGTGCATTGCACCTTTGCGATAATTCAAACATCCATCCATTCCAGGCGGGATACCTTGCGCTTCGCCCGGCGATGAGACCCGGCACAGTGTTTCACCGGAGCCGAAAGAGGGCAACGCGATGCATGAGTTAACGGAATTTGGTGCTCTCAGTTGAGCGTCATTGTGGAGAAAGTTTTCTTGGAAAACGTCGACTGGTGCCGACGCAAAGTCACTGATCTCTAACATCCGGCGTTCCACATTGTGTTGTTTCGACTTCGCAGCCTCCATCCATCGTCGTTTTGCCAGTCGTGTTAACAACCTTCCAGGATGTGCATGTTTGTATCTGCAGCAATAAATTCATCGACGTCACTTCCACTTGTATGGATAGGCCAACAAATTTCCGACCTTGCTCCTCGATGACATCTCTCAAATGGGAAGGGACGAGAGTTGGCGATAATCTTGTCCATTTTGATATGTTGCATTTAAGGGGCAAGCTGCTTCAGTACGAGTTTGAAGAAAGAGAACTGCTTCTTGCTATAGTTGTAACAGCTTTGATAACCTAAAGCTTCCGAACGCAAGAGATTTGCCATTCTATAAGTAGGCCTACTTTGTGTTTTGATTCCGTCAGTTAGTCTTCCACCACCTCTAATATCTTCAGACAGGTCTCTTTTAACTGGCAAAAACCTTTCCTGGAAGTAGGTTAACTGTTTGGGATGTCTTTCCTTAGCGTTGAGAATGTTCAGAGACCTCAAAGGGATTAACTAAACGCACCACGGCACGTGATGTGAACTCATCCGACCAAAATATCCCGGAAGTAAACGTGTAGTGTCTGTTAGTTCCTTGCCCAATTTTTTTGGAACAGGTAGAGCGTGAACCCCTCTGCAAAAATCAAATGTTGAGCTTAATAACTATTATCTTTCCAAAAACGGTCAACTGAAACCGACACCAGGTATCCAAACGCGTTCTGCTTACAGATGATCCATGGCACTCGAACAACGCATGCAGCACTATGAGCTTGAATAGGATTCGAACGACAGGAAACTACGTCGAACTGTCGAGCTCTATGGCGTGTTGTCCTCAACTGCTAAGAGTCGTGCAATGTGTCATACGGTCCCCGCATATGTTGTACGTCGTGTCAATGATTAGCCCTCGTGCACTGACGAGTCTTTGNGAAATAAACAGGGGAATAGATCTGGTTTATTGCAAGGGGTGATGCCTGATAGCAGAGAAGTAATGCCTAATTTTAGTTTGAAAAACNCTGCTGCGCTTCGCGAGATTCAATCCAGGAAGTTCGTAGAAAGCAAAGCACTGGTGTTGGTAATGCGAAGAGCATTTAGAAGTAGGTTAGTGGATGTTAAAATGTATTCTGTGTCAGCTTAAAAGTACTTTTGCACGTGTCATGTCAGTAGCAACTACACAAACAAGGTCTTGCATCACAGGTAGCTGTCATGACTGGAAAGTCGGGTAATAAACGCAACAGCCGCCGCTTTTCCACCGTCATTTCGTTTTGTACCGCATGTGACACAATCCACTTACGTGCAAGCGAAAGTGATCTTTGATAAGCTACAGGGGTCAATGGCGATTCAACGCTGTCATGCGGCTTTCGCTTTTATCTAGTTCTTTTGCAGCATTTGACAGCACATCCTAACAGCTATTACCTTTCGTCTGACCTTCAGTTTTAGTAGTTACAGAGAGTTAACAGCCGTAATTTGTACTGCTGATTTAATGTTGCCTGGCTATCACCGGGGCAGTTGACTAAACTGCGAGAGCAACACATCGTTTTGTTAATATGAGTTGATTTGTGCAATGATGCATACAGTCACAACAATGTCTGAGTTCCTGAGAAAAAACCTTGGAAGATATTTTTTACTTTTCGTCAATCGGCGAGCTGGTAAGCAAGTCGTCCTCCAACGTGCTTTAGGTGTAAATTGACAAAATATGCAACATTTTGTTGTTGTTCTCTCGCGAACATATACCGGAGGCGCTTTTCCAAGCATCAGTTAAGTGTCATATAAAAAAGTGTCCATATTTCCACTGCTTGACATAGCTGTTTGAGCAGTGAGTGGTGAGTGAAAAATCAGAGATGTCTTTTGGACGCAAAGCTCGGCGAGTGCAGGCATTCCAGCATTGTGAACAACATGTCAATTCGCAGGTTTCGTGAGCCTGGTTCAGACAAAGCGATTGCAGAACGTCTTTTTCATATGAAGACGAGAAAAAAACGTATTATAGCCTTGCGTGAGGACGCCTTCATTCTCCGCACTCCTCGTTCTTTCACGTTCCATTTGCAGGTTAAAATCACCTTGAAAGTCGATCCCTTTTTGCTTATCAGCTTGTGCTGAGCAGTACGAAAACCTGAGTCTTTTATATAATTGTATGGAGAAAAACATCATGCTACATAGTGGCAATTGCTATTGAAACGATGTAAATTGGCAAGCGGCATTTGCCGCCTGCAGGGGCTTGCAGCGGCTGACAAACTACACCGCAGCGGTGGACGTCCCCAAGACAATTTCCGCGCTTGGCGTTAATGGATCATTTGCTTTAAAAACTTGTGAAGGAACGCAGATATAGCAGCTTGAATTGCGTGCAAGCACCAGTTCAAAGCCCCAAAGATCTGAGTAAACGTTTCACGAAATAACTGGATCTCTGTCTTTGCCTTGAAGGTAGCCCATGTAGCTTGTCCTGGTGTAAACCTGCGGTAAATGTTTTTGTTGGGATTGTAAACGAGGATGCTAACCCCATGGACCAGCTGAGCTGCGGGGAGCATTCGGCGCTGAAACGCAAACTGCCCCTAGCGCAGGTAGACGGCAAAGAACCGTTCTATGCTGCAGAGGATCACCCGCCTGCTACCAAGGTGGCGTGCCGCAGGACCGAGGGACAGGGACCAACCGCGTGAGTATTGTTTTCTTTGCCGAAATGAAAGTAAAAGAAAAAAATCAATGAATCCGGTGAGGATTCTTGAAGCCCGCAGCACACTTTTAGATTTTCTTTATAACTTCTCCGCGCCAGATGATGCGCTCATTGTGTGACGATGTTGAGAGATAGCGGGTTTGTGAAGAATAAGTGGTGGTTTGTCGACGATGTCTGAGAGATTATATCGTGCGTGTTAGCCAAGCGATGGACCACTCGAATCGTTAAGAATTGTCAACTTGTTACGCCACACGATATTGAACGCGCGAATTCCAAAACCGCAGTTTTGTACCTGACGTACTTTGTATACGTAATCGGCTTTATCTGGTGTGTTTTCAAGTTTGCCTCTGCTCTTTTTCAATATAGGATTGGAGACCATGCGGCTTACACAGAATAATGGTCAATGAATGTTGATATTTGCAAGCAGCACTACTGTTTCTGCATACAGAGATTCAACAAAAACTTCGTTGCTAGCTTAAGTAACGCACAAGCACGCACCGATGCTCAACGTCCGAGACCCCGCTGCCATTGTTTTGCTTGGTTATAGCTCAGTAGCCGGTCTAACGCGTAGGTTGGTCGTAAGTTCGATTCTGACTGAAGTCCAGCGTGTTCGGTTTTAACGCTGTTGTTTGCTCAAAAGTTAGGGATCTAAGTTTGTAGCTTTCTAAGCTTTGCATCACCTGTTGATTTCGTGTTTTTGCGTCTGATCATGGCTCTAGTTTGTTTAGGCAAATAGTGGCTCTAGATTCATGAGTCAAGTTTTGCACTGTAACATACCTAAGTTGATGTTAGATACTACATTGCAACGGTTTGATTGAATCAAATATTTATCATTTTTAGGTAATGCTTCGTGAGACTGATTGTGGGTGACATTATTCATTGCTTTTTTAGCATCGTGTTAATAACGTTTTGAAGTCTGCAAATTGTAAGGAAGAGCAACGGCTGAAGATGTGTAGTTCAAATTCCCAAAAAATTTGTTTTGAAAAGCTGTTTTCGTTCTTTAACCTTCACCAGGCAGCAACCATTTTGACAGGTGTTACACTTTTGCTGGAAGTTGAAGTAAGCACTGACCGTGGTGTTCTGTAAGCAGACAGCTGCAAAACGTTTTGATGGAAACAGGAAAAACTACGAATAGCCGTTTATTTCTGCAAGCCATGTCTTAAATCGAAATACAAGGTTATATAAGATTAGCATTTCTTTAAAGTACCACACCTGTTGAAAACGCTATTCTCACAGCAAATATCAGTCAGAATCACCATTAATTTCATTGTAAAGTAAACAATTATCCTACTTGTTCTATGTTTCCAACTTGTTCATTTACGTGAAGCAAATTTTTAAATGTCTTCTGCGCCTATCTAAGCTTTTTCCCAAATTGATTCAAAGTCGCTGCTTAGTTCAACGGTTCGTAAACTGTGGGTAGTTACCCCCAAAGTGGTAATGTGACATTTTTGGGGTAATGCAGATCATCTTTTTTTGATTACGCTGCACTAAAATATTTTCAAGTCGCTAGCAGTGTATAGGCTGTAGTGTAGTCTAGTGTAAGCTACGCAATACTAGATGCCTCAAAAAAACGCAACTACAGAGAAGGTTTTCTGAGGTTTGATTTTATGAATGTTAATGAGTAGGTTTGACGGCTTGACAGCAAAAAAACAGTATGAGCTTTCCCATTGCGTATAATTTTAATGGACATTTGAATGCAAATTATGACGTCATTTTTATGTTGATTGATTATTAATTTATTGCAAGCTATTTTGTTATTTTTTGAAAATGGGGTAATTGAAAAGCATCAGGTTTTTCTCAGGGTAAAGATATTAAAAAGGGTAAGAACCACTGGCTCAGTTGATATCTTTTATTTTGGAACCAACCCACATCCGAGAATCCCCTCATTTCACGAAACTGTTTCCTTTGTACGCTCTGGACGGGAACCTTAGGATCAACGCATGTTCTTGCTTTTGTCGTCGACAAGCTTTATGGGGTATGACGCCGAAAGGATTAACTAAACAGATTTTTCGTTTAATTTTTTTCCTAATTTGTTTCATTCGTTAGAAATGTCTCATCAAGTGTACACATTGCAGTATATTTGTTACCTCTGCTATCAGGGCCCCAACCAGCTGGTATTTTTTGGGGGGGCAAAATGATTGAACATGCTGTTATACCTGACAACAAAACATGTTTTTGAAAATTTCAGGAGGGCAATTGCCCGGTTGCACCCCCTGGTTTCGGACCTGTCTGCCATTCAGGTGCAGCACGATTGCCCTAATCGATTACGTAAAACCGTATTGCAAAGTTGAGCGTGACCGTGAAAACAACGAGGGCCGATCCTGGTGTCAAACCTGAATTTGGCTCTGTCTTGACTTTAGTGCTCAGCTTTTCATCATAGCCCAGTGGCCAGTGCGTCCGGTTCGTTGCCTGGTCTGGCTTTCGACTCCAGGCCCGTCATACCAAGATCTTAGAAATTGGTACCGGTAGCCTTCTTGGCTGATGCAGTGAAAACGTGCATGAGTGATGTAGCGCTCTGCGAGTTTGGCAGTCTCCGCCTCCCTTTCCACCAAGCAAACTCTGCATCACCTTCAACAAATCCCTGTCTAGGCGTCGTTGCGTAGATGGTTTTGCATTGTTCGCATGTGCTTTATGCGTTCTTGTGTATATGTATCGTGCTTGCGTTCCCACTTGATTAACATGTGCAACGGCTCATCGTCACACATGACAGGTTAGTTACATCAAGTACTAGTGGTGGTTTGCAACTTTTGCACTTGTCGGTCTTCGGTCCAAAATAGCCCAAAACAAAACATGGCCCAAAATATATTAGTTACATTAAGTAGTATTAATAGCCTATTATCGTTTCAGTTGGCCATAGGCTTGTTCAAGACACAAGTAACTGCTGTTGTGATTTTTAGTCTTGGTCTAGGATAGCTTGGTCTTGTATAGACTGGTTGCAAACTAATAACTTCCGGGGGTTATGATAAACAGCGTGCAACCTAACGCAACGAAACTAAATGGCTATAGCATCTTACGCTCTGTTAAATTGCTTGCGTTGAGGTTTTCGTTTCCTTTGACGCAGTAGTTGGACAAAAATTGCAAAGGGAAGTAGTCAAACGTTGGCTGCGGTCGTTTGCATCAGTCACAGTGAGAAACAGTTTCATTCCCATTCAAGTACGCACTCGGCCAAGTTTTTATCCCCGATAGGCACGCAAAAGTCTGGTCACAAATTCTGGATTAGTGTTAATAAGCAATTTACCAGTTTTGGAAGTTCAAAATGCATCAGCTGGTCATCCGACAAAGTCAGGAATTATCTTTACTATGGTTCACCATTTGACCATGTCATGCAAAGTTATCAGCATGGGCGTCGGAAGGATTTGAGGTATTTGACCCTCGCTTAAATTTTGAAATTTGACGTTTTCATATTAAATTTTTAGCAAAAAAAGGTATGCTTAGTTTCTAGTGTGCAGAATGAAATTTAACCACTCCCCCTCTGGAAAAAATCGTTTTGGCTACCTATTGACCACCTCTGGAAAAATCCTTTCAACGTCCATTGCTATCTGATGCGTATTTTACGTTCTTTTGTTACTAGCCTCAAACGCCACCTGTTTCTATTTTCGCTGAATGCATTTGATGTTGTTTTCAGATCATCATAAGTATCTACTTACGTTTGTACATCCGTACACAGCAGCTAATCCTCAATCTCGAGGCTTTTTTATATATTAATAAAAACCTCCAACAAGTGACATTGTTCTCGATTGGTGCCACTGTTAACCAATAGCGTATTTGAATGCCAAAAATGAGAAATTCAATATATGTTGAAGCCCCTTGATAAAAATATTTTCATTTGGTGTATATGAACGTTTTTGCATACTTCTGATATATTTCGCATTCACCACTTTTTATGATATCCACAAAACTTTAAATTCCTCTTGTCTGTGGACCTTGCTATAAAATCATTTAAAAATAGGCTGGAACTGTTGCCACGCTTCACTGAACTGAGGTGCTGAAGTCGATGACGGCATTGGGTACTTGATTTTTTGCCAAAGTTGCTGGTCTCCGTTGTTATGTTATAAAAACCAGGCTCTTTGCGGATGTTCCGCTGTGGTTCACCAAAGGTTTTAGGAGACACGAGAGGTACATGGTAGGTTTGGAATGAAGACTACAGCAGAGATTGTGCAAATCAACTCTCCTATGCACAAGAAACGTTATTGTTTGTTTTTCAGATGTTTTATGGTAGGAAAGGTATTTTGCCATTCAGTTTGGTGTATTCTGAAACATATTTTTAGTATAATTGCTCTTTGTAGAGTTGGCAGCAGTGACTGGTGCGCAAGATTTGCCAATGCCAGACTCATTTTCAACGCCATACATACGCTAAAGCTTGGCATTATCTGGTCGTAAAACCTCAAAGCACAAAGTGCACGCATATACGCACGAGTTAGTTCGAAGTTGGAAGCATGCAGGGATGCATGTAAATTAGTGTCCTAACTGGCAAGTTGCCACAAACTACCCAGATTCAAGTTGCGTGCAAGCGGGACCTTAGTGTAACTAGCATTACGGCACAGCCTGTGCCTGGCAGACAAGCGCAAAAGTGAAAGACAATGTTTCGTGCGAACGATTTTGCGCAAACCGAGATGACAGATAGCACCAACGTAGATCATTTATTTGACTAAGCGTGTAACGAATAAGGACAATCGCAAATGGCAATACACAAAAGCGAAAGTTAGGCACTTCCGCACCAGCGTTATCAGTGCCATGCGTTATCAACACACAAGCAACAGCATATGCCGAAGGTGAAGCATCGCGTATTAGATCTAGCCTCGTTTTTCCCGAGGATGGCCAGATTTTAAAAACGTTGACGGAGAACCCTTTGTTGAGCAGCAGCAGGAGATACAAGGCATTGTTTGCTGATATCTTTCGAAAGAAATTTCGAAAAACAACCACAGGTTTGTTTGCTATTTGTGTAGAAAACCCAATTGCTCAGTTTATTTACAAGAAAGATAGATTCGTTAATTTTCATGTTACAGAAAATATTGTTGCTCGAAGCTTCCCGGTATTGCAAAAGATGTCTCATAGATAAACGTTTCTGTGTGCGAAAAGTTATGCTTAACATTAAATGCCAGTGCAGTTGTGCTGAAGGCAGATAAAGCCTAAAGTATCGACACAGAAATTATGGTAGCACAGGCTTGAAGCTGCACGTTGCCCTAAAAGCTATTTCATTTCACGTGGAGATCTGCTGGTTGGTGACAGGTTGAGGAGGGACGCTGCAACAGCCATCACGTGTTTAATGTAACGGAAGACGAAAATCGACGAAATATTGACGTTTGCTTCAGTACGTGCGCAAAGCCGCGCGAAACGTAACGAAATCACGCTTGGCATCAACTTTATTAACTGCAGTTTAGAGGGCAGACAGTTAGAGGGCCCGTCATCGCTCCTGCACGGAACCGTAGCGCAAAGATGCAACAGGCAGCTTCCAGTTCGGAGGTTAAATTCATTTCGCAGAACCGTGGTTCAGTTCAAAATGTTGATTTTCGTTTTGAAAAAAAGCGACACTTCAATTTAGCAGCACACTTAGCTGCTGCGCTGCAGTCTAGCCGCATAAAAAGTCAAGTATCGGACAAAATCTATACAGTGATGGTAAACGCAGGCTACTAATCTCTTGGATCCAGTTACCCAAGCAACCCGTGAGGTGCACGCACTGTGGCAATGTATGTGCTGGCACGCCTTGCAAGCTACACACGAAATGGAAGCGGCCCACATACTGTTATTTATTCACGGTATTCTAAGCCTTACGCTCTACCGATTTGGCGGCTGTTTGTTTTTTAATATTTGCTCGAAAAGGTGGGTGAGGGAAGCCTATTGTTGCGATACAAAGGTCCCACGCAGGGCGAGTGCGATTTTTCCGATTGCTTGAACGCCTGAATGTGTATAGGTAGAGTGCAACAAAGGCTCTCAAATCGTAATTTTTCTAAGAGCCATAGGCGTTTTGTTGTCAACTTCTACACTAACATAATAGCCAGCGGCAAGGCAAGGGTAATTCACGTCCTGACGCCTGATTTCAAATCAAAACAATGACTCGGAGAACATCACTCTACACATATCACCACTTAGTTTATTGTAAAACCTTACTTAGAATAATGCTGAGAAACGTATAGTACAGGCATGGCCCAAACCTATTGTATATATGAGCCACATATCGCAAAACCGAAGTTACAAAGAGCCGCAACATTAAAATCTGAAAACACGAATTTATTTGTAATCTACGCTTCTCTGAGATCGTAATTCTTTTTGGAACGTCTTGCAAAAGTAATACTGTACGGCACGCTAGCTACCACAGCAGTCAGTACCATTTACTTCTACACTTTTCAATAGAAATAAAAAATTAAAAACAAATATATACTTTTTCGGAAAGCTCAAAGAGCCGCATGCGGCTCGCTAGCCGCAGTTTGGCCATCCCTGATATAGTGCCTCCAAGGATCTCTGTCAAAATGAAAGATAGCGTATTCTCCGTGCTTAAACTGGAAGTCGTGCAGCTTCTTTCTTAGCGTGTTAACTGCATTCAGGTAAAGTTGCGTGCTATGTTTAGAAAACTGTTAAACTCCGCCACAGCACAAGTTTAGCGAAATGTGCCAAGACGAAAGATTGCAAAGCATTTTCAACATACTTTGGGATGTAAAGCCCTTTCGAATATTTCGGTTGTAGACCAAACGTTGATGGTTTATGCTCGGTTGCTGGGAGCGTACGAACGGTAGTCGCAGCAGGGCATTGTGAATTTTCTCAGTAAAGTTGCTGACCACACGACTGCCGAAACCGGCTATCACCTTCTCCAGCATACTTTATGAACGTGGTGCGGCAAAGCGGTACTGTATTTTCGCAGCAAAGCCACAGTGATGCCATCAGTTGATCCAGCTGTTATGCATCAAGAGCAATGATTTGATGGAAAAATGTGTAACACCTTCGGCAGATTTGGATAACAAATTTTTCCTCGTACTGTCGCTTCAATCACAACACTTGCGTAAGAAACATGTTCGCTCTTTTTGAAATCACAGCTGACCGACAAAACTTGTATGCAAATATTAACCGCATTTCCCCGACTAAAATACATTATCGTAAAATAGAATCTAGCTATATTGTTTCAGGATGATGGTGATGCAAACTGTATATCCCAAATAATCCCTACGATGATGATGTAACCGCGCCTGCGTAAACCCTTTCTATTGGTTTAGGAAAATGTTGGGAACCCGGTATGGACTTGTAAGGACACGATTTTCTCTGATTCTAGGGACCCGATTTTCAATTCTAGAGACCCGAATCGGGTCCCTAAAACACCTTAAAAAAACCTGAGATAAGAAAATGAAATCTCCTCTGGAAAGAAGCCCTTGTTCGATATTTGAATGAGAACAGAACACTGATGAAAACCCTGTTTTGTTTTTCGGATAACGCACTGTTTGTGTGCTACGACTACCGCGACCGGTCGCATATTACAAAGTGTCCCAAAAGAATAGAATGTTGACTTGTTTGCAGCACCCGGTCTGGAAGGTTTAGACACTGAGCAACGAGTAGAAAGACCTTGCATAACTGTCCTGTAATCGTCAGTGTTGGATTGCAGAGGTTATTGCTGCTAGGGACGAATGCGACCCACAACCGCTAACGCATCTTAAAATACTATAGTCAACTGGCACACGTGTTGCTTGACTGTGGTTTAGCTCCACTGTTGACAGAAACCTTCAATCGTATGAAATCATGACGCACGAAGCATGCAAATTGTGGTAAAACCCGCCACTGCTGTTTGGTCAGCCCAGTGTTGCGCAAGACAAAACTATGAAAATAATCTTGCGGTGTGTTGCACACCTGCGGGTTACAAGTCGGCTCAATCTCGAGCCACAGTCTGCTGCCTCTAACGACGGGCGACAAAAACATTGTATCAAGGCTGAGTCTTTATCATTTTTGACGACGAAATGCCCTTTGCTAAATCATCGTCGTTTCAAGCAGATTTTGTCGGAGTTTGTCGGTACCATATAATAGCTGCCAGATAGCTTACAACTAGTAGTTTCAACGATAAGGATTTGGCCCATTTGTTCCACTGGTTTACAAAACGCACTGAAGTAAGGCGACCCTGTCACAGTTGCTCTCAGCAAATCCAAGCTCGTAACACTTTAAGCTACCTCACAGGTGCGTCTCAGTCCATGGACACACGAGGCAAAAGAAGTTGTGCTGGTGGAGCGGGCTCTAAGAAACTCGTTCATTTCTGCTGTCTTGTGTGAAAATCGTAGGTGTTTTGTCACATGCACTACGTCAACTGAACAACGATTTAATCGTGGGTCATAAGTGCATTCAACAAAATGTTATCACACGAACTTCTCTTTCGAGAAATGCACCACTCATACGTCTCCACAGAAAGACATATTCAACACCGTAGGGATGATTTTGCCTGTTGGCCGAACAATTGGGCCATAGGCCCTAAATGCACAGCGCAGCAATATGCGCGGCAGGCGTTAAGTAACGCTAGATACGTGATTTCCAACACAATCTTCAGGAGAAGGCTCTCTCGCGGAAATAGACAGCGTTGCAAGCGCAGCAGCTTAGCGTCGAGAAGTGAAGTGATTTTGCGCGTGCGACACGAGTTCTAGCAGTTGCGTGTGCGTGCACAGCAGAGCTATGACCGGTTCCGCCGCGTGTGTGCGCGCGCATTGGGTAGCTATGTTGCTTCTTAGTCATTTCCTTGTAGTCAGTATAGAAAGCAAGCGTTCAAACGAGCATAAAGCGACTGCGCCTCCCTTTGCAGGAAGGTTTTCGGGGAAAATTACTCCGGTGTTCGTCGATTCTTGTATCGGAGATCTTCCTTCATTCCGAAGGAAAGGATAGGATGGCGAGATAACATTGGTGCAGTTGATCCTCGCAGTCGATCGCGTGAGCTAGTTTAATGGAGAGCACTATAGCATAACGTAAGGCTGATTTTCATGATCGTGACTGCACAAAAGGTAGTTGCTGAAGCAAGAGAATACGACCGAATTCAGCAGCTGATGTTGCGTTATTATTAAGTCAAACCACCTCGTCTTGGGTCATTTTCGATGGTAGCTAAAAATAAAATGCTGTGTTCGATGCAAAATGCGAATGCTACTTGGGACATAAAACTCGATTGTTTTAGCTTAGAAACTGTCCACACGGCAGCGAAAGCTTAATCGTCAACACTTTCGTTCTCACACGATGGGTAAAGCTCGATCCCCAGCATTTTCCAGTGACAAACCAGTTGTCATGTACTTCGATGTCTACCTGCCAAAGTTGTCTAGCATGCCACACAGGCGCAGAATAACTGGCTGTCAATACGGTTGTCTCTTGCTTGTGGATTGATTGGTGTAATTCGATCACTCAAGCTTATCGCGGTTTCAGAGACCCGATTAGCTCACTTTTGATTTCTGCTTGATGTTAAACATGATATTCATTGCAAGCACGACTTGCACGTTAGTGCCACATGCTTAAAAGAAGGCTTGCTACAGGTAATTTCGATAGTCCTTAGTTGCTTTCAACGACGCGCTGCGGCGGAAAACTCGAAAGCAGGAGCAGGTGCCGACAAGTAAGAAGCCGAATTTTGTTGCTTGATCTGACAAAAATACTTTTGTCGAAAAAGAGGTAGTTTGTTCTAAACGTGTTTGAAGAAGGAAGGAGATTCTGAAGCAGGGCACTTTTTAAAGTTAAGAGCAGTGGTTCTCAACCGGGGTTCGCGAACCCCCACGGGTTCACGGGAAGATTTCCAGGGGTACTTGGATGGCAGTTGAGTTTTCATGTATTGCTATTTTTTAATATCCTATACTAGAGGAAAATGCGTGCCTATTGAAAACTCCGCGTAGATTTTGCCTGATCTTGCGTTGTTGCGATGCAACCATGTGAAATTCACGGCTTTGCCAGATAACCTGGGGATCGGGTTGATTGTTTTATGACTCGGAGGTACTTAGCGGGAAAAACGTTGAGAACCCCTGGTTTAGAGAGACACGTTTCATGGCAGCGTAGGTGGAAGCAAAATGAAATGAACTTTTCCGCAAACGATTTTAACATACAGTATACTGTCGTACAAGGCTGCAAGCATTTGGCAGGCTCACCTGCTTAAATTGTCGAAACGTTTAAGCGAATTGTTATTTACTTTTATATCCACTTTTAACCATGGGTCTCCAAACTTTTTTGTCAGAGGGCCACATAAGCTGTTACACAACATTTCGAGGGCCGGACATCTTATATGATGTGATTTTTTCTAAATGTGTTGCATTCTACGAAATAAACAAATTTTTTGTAAATCTAATATTTTTTCATTATTGATAAAATGGTTTCGCGGGCCGGATTTGGCCCGCGAGCCGTATTTTGGAGACCCAGCATTAAACCGATAAGCAAACTCATGTTGCATCACTGATATAGATGCGCATAGTCCAACAATAGAGGTTGCTGTCGAATGAACTAAACGACTTTTATTGCGGAACATAAGGGCAGGAAATAAAACATCTATCGCAACATATTTCGTTAGATGTCAAAATCGAGTGGACTGCTTGTGTAAGTCTCCTTTAAAAATTCAGAAACCACTTTTTGTCTCATTTCATTGTAAATATTTGAGGGCATTTCTACTGTGATGTAGATGTGTAGCTGTAGAATATATTGATGAGTACAGAATATAAGAAAAGAAAAAAGTTAAAAAAAAAAGAAAAAAGTTAAAAATTAAGCAGGAGAGATCGTTTTCAAAGAAAACGTTGTTTGTCGCAGATACAGAAAATCAGATTGCAATCAACAACTACAAGAAAATTGGTCATTTTATAAGTCGGACGACCTTGTCGCGCCCTTATGCAAAAATAAAAGAAAATCCCAATGGGGCCGCAGCACCTATATTGGCTTCCGCGTTTCGAGGTCGAAAGGAAACAACGCCGCAGAAAGTCCCGACGTGCGGTCGGAAGGCATAAAGCAAGCAATGCAGGAAATCACGCGCATGCCTGTCGGGGGAAGATGTTCGTCTCGTTCTAGACAAGAGAAAATCGGAATCGTTTAGCTGAATATCGGCGTAACACTTGTCTGGCGATTTTTCAATTACGTTTTCGAGCAATCGCGTGCGATAAGCAACTCCCACTATCGGCAGCTGGGGCTCAGGGTTGTCGCCAAGTGGGGGCTTCAGATCCACCCCCAATTTGCAGTTGGTATCTCAAACTAAATTCGGTAATGCCGCTTTTTAAGTTCTAAGGTGAAGATGCCACCCTGTTTTTGTTGACCCACCTCCAGGCAACCAAACCGTGGCGACGGGCCCGAGTTGACGACTAACAAAGCATGAAGCCACCCATAGCAACAGATCGCTGTCGCGAAATCAGTGACGCAAAACGTTCCTTGTAAAACTTAGATCAGAGCAGAACGAATCGCCCACATCAACGCCTGTAAGGTGCTGTGTCCTTTTGAGGGTGGCCTGATTTCATCCCCGAGCTCATGATGCGGTCCGCAAGCGTTGCAAGTAACAATTCAATCTCTTTCACTGGGTCGTATAACTAGGACGAGTTCTCTTTCTTGTTCGGATGACTAAACGGCCTAAGTGCGACATTCGCAGAAGTAGCTCAGCCGTGTTAAGAAAGCGCGCCTGCGAAAGTTGGCCAAGGATCGTAAAAAGTGCCCGTCACACTTTCCGTATCAGGTCACGAAGGTCATGGTGGGGGGGCGCTGCCGTTCCGTCATAATTTCTGACAAAACGTCAGAAGGTAAAGTTGTGCTTTTGAAAATTCACCGACATTTTGTTTTGTACCTGTTGCACAGTTTATCTTCGAAAACGCATGAACAGGCACAACGAATCATGTGACAAATTCACTTTTCAAAAGTGCGCTTCTGCAAGATTCACGGCGCTGTCGACAAAAAAGACCGATTGGATTCTAATCACTCAGCTGGCTGCACCAAAATTCGCCTATGAAAATTGCCTAGAATGTCATAAAAACCGGTGACCTTTGCAGTCGTGTCACAACTTTACGGTCGATGATGTTTCGCACCGTTTCATGCTCCGTGCCTTTGCTCGAAAACACGAAAACTCAAACGTTCAAGCTTGTCAACGGGCAGCGAAATCAAACAAGCAATTTAAGAAAGTTGCCGGCGCACAAAAAGGATTGAAAAGGCCAAACTATTGTGAAAAGCAGAAACATGAGTTTATAATAGAAACCCTTGAACGC
>JGI24158J21664_10005019_pt1 | contig 17201 bp, 13 predicted proteins | sample Ectturendosymbi3_FD_21664 | JGI IMG/M metagenome (IMG submission 21664)
AAAACGTTGGTTTGGAAACATGGAAATGACGTCCAATTGTGACGTCACAAACAGTGCACACCAAAAACAAATAACCACCATATGACCTTGAACCAAACCCCCATGAAAATTTTCTGCGTACGCCACTGATTACAAGTGTGCAGTAGACTGCACTACGCTTGGTAGAAACGTAGTAAACCTAATCCTGACCCTTAAATCTAAGCCCTAAACCTAACACTCAAACCTAAACCGCAAATCTCACCACAAAAGTTTGGAAACTTTTGAAAAAAGTAAATAAAAGCCGGTACCATGAAAGTGCAACCGCTGCTACCAAAACGAAAGGTGCCCGATCACGGCCAGAGTCAACGCGAAAACCATTCACACAGTAAGACAAGTCTACATGATTATCATGACAGTGCTGCAAATATGATAAACGCAGCATTTCATTCTTACCGTGTCATCGCCAGCGGACCTATAGCCACTTCCAAACAAAAACACCCCGTAATTTTGTGACCCAATCCATGAAAATAACATCACATGTTGTGCACTTTCAATCCGAAAAACAGAAAAAGTGTGTATTTTCAAGCCACAAGTAAAGCTCTGCTCTGGTTATCTTTCCATTTGAACTGGAGTGTATCTGGCTTTGTCCATTTATAACATTGATGTCTGAGTTCGTGGCACTAGCAGTTGGTACAAGAACTTGGTCGAGTAGGAATTCCTGTTGTGCGAGTGGTTGTCGTTTGGGCTCTCAGCATTGTTGCTTCGGCTCAGCTAATAGAGACGACTGCTTTTATGGAAAAACATTTGATGTAAGCTACAGTACGTTTTTAATAAGTTTTGAAAACCAGACACAGGATTACCATTTGGGTTAAGGTTTTAGGTTATGTGGCAAAGATGATATGCTAGTCCAAGGTTAAAGTCCTTGTAATGTGACCAGTTCAACCAATCTGGTTCAACTAACTGCAAAAGAGCTCCAGCATTCAATCAATGGGTGAAATAAAGAAATCAGATATTGTAATGCAAAGTAGATCACAGTATAAAATATAGTAAAAGTATGTAGCTTACAAAAACTACGAACTCAAAAGGTCTTTTAGCAATGGTTGACTGTATAAAACTCGAGGTGGAATGTTCAAAATTCTAACCAAAAGAAATGTAGCTTATGTAGGCTGAAATAGACCAGGTGTGGCCAACAGGTCGACTACATCGACTGGTTGATCATCAAGGGCCATTTGGTCAATCGCGCCTGATTTTGCATTGAATTGACAAGATACCTAAAAAGAATATTTTTTCAATCAATATTCCAGGAAGTACATAAAAATATAATCCATCAGTTGGTTGGTCACGTATATTGTTTGGTTCCTCTAGTAATGGCTGACCAAAGGCTAGCTTGACAGATGCTGCAAAGGTATTGTAATATGTTTTTCTATTATTGCGTGGCAATCATGATTTAGACACTTAGCCTTCTGTCTGTGCATCACATACTATGGCGATGGTACACTGTATTTGCACATGTGATGCTCAAATTAGGCATGTTGTATTTGTGACTTTATTACAGACTGGTTGATCGTGAGTTATCAAGAAATTTTCTAGTCGAGCCCAGTCGAAGACAAGTTGGCCACCCATGATATAGACCAGGAGTTCCCAACCTGGGGTACATTTGCCCATCTGAAGGAGTACATTCAAGGGAAAAATATATTTATTTCCAAATATTCTATCNTATACAAGTTCTATTAAAACTTCAGTGGATTTNTATATTTCACTCAGCTTTTTTGTCACATGACATTTTAGGGGTNCATGCTCATCTGTTGAAATGCTGAAGGGGTGCATGGTCAGAGAAAAGTTGGGAAGCGCTGATATAGACTTTTAGCCTACACAACACACACATGCCACTCAACACAACAAAGCAGCATACCAGCAATATAAGAGCAGTTCACTACTTCCACTTCGCCGGAAAAAAAATTACGATAAAGTAACACAAATTATCATTCATTGTGATGAGTGCAGCACATAGTGACAAAATCATTTTGATTTTTTGTGAATATAGAAATTATAGCAAAGAAAACACGACCACGACCACCATAATTTGTGACATCTCGAATCATTCTCAGGTAAATTTCGTTATAGAAATCAAACAAATATCCTGATCCTGTCCTGATCCAATTTTTTTCAAAAATCGATATCCAAATCCAATCCTGATCCAAAAAAATCGGAAGTATCCTGCAGGATATTCAATCCTGATCCTGTCCATGCTCACCTCAGGTTCGGTTTCGGCTCCACCGTTGTAAACGTTTTGGACTTCGGCTCCAGCTGCAATCATCCAAAATTGCTTGAGCTCGAGTTCCGACTCCGCAGCCCATCGGTCTGTTTCATTCGGCTTTGCAATTTTGTGAAGCTTATAATACAAGGTTGCACTTTTCTGTTGTCACGTTTCATCGTTCGTTGTCGTTTTGTTTCTAAGCTGTTATACCTTAGCTTTGCTGACTGATTATTAAGGAGTGTTGCTAATTTCATTTATCACATGGCCAATTGACCGTACCCCGCGGTAGGTAGCCTACCTGGCTAGAGAGGAGGTATTGAGTAGCAATTCATGGATTTGTTGGGTGTTACGTAGATGTCCGTTGAACGGAGATGGAAAGTCTCTGCCGGAGAGGTGACAGTGAAGGGCATGCCCCAGACACCCCCAGATTGGCATTATCCTATTCGGGTCTCGCTCATTCACATCGCTCATCATTTCCTTGATTATGACTTCGTGTCCCTCTTCAAAATTTCTGCTCACGCCACAGAGTGGGGCGTGGGGCCCCGCAAAAGTGCTTCCAATCGGGCCCGCTCTTGCTATAGCCGACCTGAGTCTAAGCCGGGAGTGCAAAATTTTGTGAAGATACAAGCGTGTGAAGACATACGTATACATACGCTAAAAGATATGCATGGCTAAAACTAAAAATATAGAGTTTACTTTACGCTAAGCACAATTTAACAAATGAAAAATCAATCAACTGGCCAGGTTAAAAGTCTTGTTTGCGATCAAAATGTTCAGTGAAACTATCAAAGACAGTGACTCGTTACAATTGCAAAAATACATGTCAAACATTTTAACCATGGGGCAACCAAGTGTTTATCAGTTGGTACGGTTGCAGTCTAACAAAACACTAAAGTATAACGATGAGGCATAGGACTGTACAATTCAAGTTGTCTTCCACAACAATAGTTTTTCAAGAGAATGTCCACTGATCTCAGGAAGACAGAAAAATAACGAAGAATTCCAAAATATTTGAATTAACTGTGCTTACACAAAACTTTACCGATATCAAGCAACGAAGGATTGTGGCAATGGTCTACTGCAGCATATAAAAATGACAAAACTTCCTTAAAATATGAAAACAAAAACGATTCGTGACGTCAGTAGTTTGTACCCGAATCTCCTGTTGTGCCCGATGACGTATGAAGAAACACTCATTTCGTCAACTAGACGTTTGTCAGGACAATCATAATGATGTCTGCTTCCATGCGTTTTACCAGACTTTTCACGTTCAGTGTTGGGTAAAACAATGCCTGTGAAAAAAGCTCACCATAAGGCAGGTAAAAGACTAAAACTGATTATCATAAACAGATAGCATAGGAATATGGTAAGTAAATTTTAAGTTTCTTTTTACTTTATTTGGTTGACGGCGTTTGCACAAAAACTAAGGCCAGAAATGTGACTCCTCTGCCTGTTACAGTTTTCTTTCTTGCTTAAGGAAAAGAGTCTCCAGTTACGAGGCTGGCAAATAAATCTCCCTACCATTGAATTGAAAGATGGCTAACTGTAGCACATCTCTTTTATGTACTAATAGAAACACGACGCTTGGCAAGGCGAAGTGGCATTTGCTATTGATGAGGTAGTGAGCTGTCGTCTGCAACTGCTTCAATGCGGTTTAAGACAGCGCTGTTTGAAACGCAACATAACACTTGGGATTCCGGGATACACTCCAAAAGGTTTAAATATATTGTACTGCGGCGAAACTATATTTTGTATTTGCGGTATCGCATAACACATAATAGACCACATAATACTAATGAATATATCAAACGTAAATTGTATCTACAAAGTTTTAGTTGTACATTGGTATCAGAGCGATGCAGGAGCGGATGCAGGGGGGAGTTGGGGCGATCGTCCCCCCTAAAATCTACAAAAGTAAGTATTTTCACCATGATTTTGTACAATTCGGAAAACAGCATTCGCGATATCAGGCGATTTTGCCGTCCATTGTTTTGTCACAGCAGTGTTGTGAAGTATACTTAATCTCTCTTACAGTAGTAAACCCGTAATGAGACTTGACTGGAAAATATTACTGAGATCTTCCCCCTACTAAACTTATTGGTGGATTTGCCCCTGGAGCGATGGGCAACAGTATTTGACCGAAAAGCGTGAAGCTTGCAACTGAAAATTAATGGTTGTACAGAAACACCAATGTCATACCGAAAGCGTGAAGGCAACCTGAACCACTTGAAAAAATGTGAACGTTGCTCTCAGTCCCAAGTATATGTAGAGTGTAATAAATCAAACCACACAAAAGCACCGCTGGTAGTCATCACTAAAGTTTTAGACCGACATGTTTTTTTCAAAGCACGTGCTTTTTGCGCCCACTTCCTAAAATGCACCTCCACTCCAGCTTGCGTACTGACTGTATTCAGTTTGTTATTTCCGGCCAAGTAAAACAGTGGATGGAACAGTGAACACACCCCAAAAGCTGGCAGACCAGATTCGATTCTCGGTCGGGTCAAATCGAAGCCTTGAAAATGACACTTGGATCCTCGTTCTTGGTATTAAAGGAAAATGTGCAAGAGACAGCTTCATGCGTGGTCCTTCCGTTAGCCTTACACCAGCGCAGCATTTACAATGAAAGTAGTAATGTGGTCCACGCGGTGCAGCACTCGTGACGCTCCAAGAGGATTACCAAGCGAGTACAATGAAATGTTCTTTTCCATTTCATTATTCTGAGCTAATTCGTACAAAATTACTGCATTATTCTCTAACTTCATCTAAAGAGGGCATTAAACATATCTCCTGAAAGCAGGGTAGTGTACTTCAAGTGCAGACTTGTTGTGGTGCACTAACACGGTTGTCCGCATTAAGTCTTTCAAACAAACTTAAAGGTCCAGGGACCTTAAAACGCCGACCGCGGGCAAACATTCAGAGTTTGGATTAAAATTATATCTTTAATGCACAATTCCCTTTCGGGAAATATGGCTGTTTTACTGTTACTAAGTTCAGAATGTTCAAATTCGTCCTTTCCCTTCGATGAGCTTGCGAACTTACTCTAATTGAATTGCACATTTCACATTGGCCGCATCAACGTTTCATTGCTCCGAATTCTTCCTCGCACAAAGAGTTTTCATCCTGGTTCTAGCAGATTGGGTTTAGTCATTTAACGCCATAGTGTAGCTAAATTTATTCCAAAAGCTTATTCCATCGGCAGGGAACAAAAATCTTCAAATGGATTGCAACACAAAACGTAATTCATTCATTATGCTTTGAACCGAAGATAAGAAGGTTCAAGACGGGTGCCTTATGAGCAAAAAATTAGCAAATATATTGTGTAAAATGCCTTGTATATGTAGGCGGCAAATAATTTATGTTAACTATTCGACTGAAGCAAAAAGTAGTCAACTTGGCACATTGTATTCAACCTATAATTTTTACGATTTGTAAAAGCATTCGTTAGCTTTATTGCAGGTTTTTGAAGGATAGGTGGCCTAATGTAAGAGATGAAAAAATGAACCGCTTCCGCGCATATAGTATGCATTTCAAACAAAGCGCAATTTCAAATCATTTTATGAAACAAACTTTCACTTACAGAAGTCGTGAAAAGCGAAAAAGATCTGCATAACATGAAACAAACAACTTAAAGGCTCAAATACCATTTCCTCAATTTGTAAAAGACGTGGGTATAAGCTCAAAACCATATTGCTTGCTTGTGTGTTTCTGATTACATTTATACAAAACTTTCTACACCATCTTGGTTTATAACAAACCGATTATACACAGGATAAAAGTTGCATGTTAAACCATTGTTTCGGGTAGTAACACTCTTATTACGCGTTTCATGTTTCATTCAGATGTAATTCAATCTGTCCCAGAAACTTCAAGCTGCGAGTGGTGCGGTGCAGACCAAAGTTTGTCACTTACTTATTTTGCGAGGTGTACGTGTTGCTGCTTCTTCAATACGCTGCATTATTACAGCGTATACAGCTTTCTTGAAAACGCCTTTTTCAAAGAAGGAAGCTGGTCAAATAAGGAAGCAAAGTGCCTCTCATGGGACTGAACCTAAACTGGTCGATATCCGAAAAATTCTTCAAAATCCACCTTGTATGCACTGATTGGAACCTTTAATAATAATTAATCCAGTGCAAATCTTTCTGCTACACCTTAACTGCCTTGCCTCCACTAGCCAGTATTTTCCGACTACGGCAGTCTATTGATAAAGGTAGCTGTAAAAGACAAAGACGTCGTTGTGAAAAGACGGTAAATCCATTAAGTTATGTTCTGGATCCACCCTAATTACTCCTACGCTCAAACCTCATTTGACTCAAGTCACCAAATTAAGAGCAATTTTATCTAGGTTGTAGTTAGTACCTAGATGTAGGTTGTAGTGAGGCCGCCGGCTCCACAGAACAGAAAAAAATTTCAAATCGCAAAGACCAAGGGCAGTTTTTCTAAATGTTTAGAGCACAAGAAACAAATCAGGGAAGGGTATCGATAATAGCGGAATTAAACGTGATAGGATATAGAGACTGTTACAGAATTAATGTTTCGGTTTGCAAAAAAACAGTGACTTTACCTTGTTTTTTTATTGTATTTTTGGTAAATATTAGAGAAATCCCTTTAGATTTCGGCGATACAGGTTTGCATTAACATAGAAAATCCAAGTCACAACCGACTTCAGAAATCGAGACAGCGAGAAAATTTTAAGGCAGTGGTCAGAATATCTCCTTCCCCCGGGCCACAGTCGTATGCGTACCATTTTCAGTGCGTGCACCTACGACAATGGTAGATAACAGAGCGTCATGAAAAAAGCCATGGCATTAGAAGGATCAAGAAATACAAGCAGGGTATTGAAAACATTCTCCCTATTTTGATACCCTATTAAAATTTGAAAAGAGTTTTGAAGATTTTGATACAAAGTCCATTTCACCTTCTGCCTACAAAACAACAGGGCGCCGCCAGAGGTGGTGTCGGAGGGGCCGCACAGGTAATGAGGGGGTCGGTTCATAAATTCAAACCAAACCGGTGTACTGAAGCAAATGTTTGTAGGAAATAAAAACAGGGACAAGCCTAAGAAAAATTTTCTTAGTGTTTCCTTAAACTTTTTTTCAGCATTCATCAAATGACTAAAACAAGGTCATCACGGGTTTCATTTACTAAACTTCACCAAAATATAGAAAGTTTCCAAGGTACTGCCAAAAGGCTGTTTTTTCACTGAACACGGAATAGAGAAAACCAACTGTGAAGGAGGGGCGGTGCCACAGGCACCTCTGCTCGCGACGCTTTGGATGAGAACTCGTGATTACTCATTCGAATTCTTGTATAAACTGGGAAAGCTTGAACGTACTCGATCGGGTGCACCTGCAGTTTTAAATAACCAATGCATTTCGATGACTTCATTGATTGTTTTGCATAGCCACAAAATAGACGCAATTATAACCGGTCAAACCATTATAACAACTATATCAGTGCTGGAAACAAAGCTAATAAAACCCATACTTTAGGTGCTGTTCAACTCCAACTAACTGAAATTTTTCGAGCTGCGTAAACGCATCAGCTACTTCGGCTGCTGACAAAAACAAAGCTTCAACCGCTTGCCTTTCTAGAGAACGCCCTTTGAACAATAGTGATAATAGATCTTTTAAGTGTGGAATTAACACCGCTCTTGGGGTCATGCCTCTTCAGATGAAGTTGGAAACGCCGTGTTTTGTTTGTTGACATCACAAAACCGACAAGCTGAACCATGAGGTTCTACTCCGGTTGCACTTTGGGACAGTGTACGACTTACATCATTCACGAATGAATTTGTAGAAGGATATTCTGCTAAACTAAGCTCAGTTACCCAGATTACATGTTTTCATGTGTGCTTATGTAAAAATGTCACTATTCCATGTGCTTATTGAAAAAATGCAACTGCAGGGTCGGCGGAACGAATTTTATAATAGGGTGCCCGATCCAGGCGTGTTATCCACATCATGGTTGATTGATTGTGTGACGTCATCTGCTACATAAACGCACCAACAAACGCTATGATTTTATCACAGAATTCGATATTTTTTTCAGTACCACTAGCACCAACAGATACATGGTCCTCTTTGAATCAAACCTGCTGTAGAAAAAATCTTCAACTATCGTAAACAAAATTGGAACCAATTTTCAAGTATTGGCGGTTTTAAAGCTAAAAATAAACATTCCAAAAGTGCTTTAAAGATTTTGTATCTTTGCAGGGGCGTGGCGTGGTTAGATGGCGCATTGGGCAAAAACAAGTTTGGCGCCACCTTGGAGCAAATGTACTGTAGTGAAGAAAGTACTTGCGACATTGCTGGGACTTTTCGTCGCCCCCTCCCCCAGTGATTCGACACACGGGGCTTTGTGCTACCCTTGCCCACCCTTCAGAACGTCCCTGATCTTTAGACTGTGGGCACCAATTCTTGTGCAACTCATACGTGTTTGGAGCTACGCAACATTTTCAAGTTTTACTGCGCACTGCACATAGAACGTCAATAAATCTGCTTTTACCAGTTTCAGTAATTTGGATAATGTAAGCTGGATGTTTTTATGTATCTTTACTTTTTTATTTCTTATTTTTTCACGTACACATACCATTTTTCTGCATGAAATTACACACCGAAGTATTCTTATTTTTGTTGTTTTTTGTACCTCATCAATTATTTTTTATTGTTTTACTTTTTTATTTTTCATACTTTGTTGAAACATTTTTTGCTACGCCAAATTTCCTCACACTCCTTTGTGTACATAAGCATGCTTTCTTCATCTGTAAATTTACTTCACCATGTTCTGTGTTTGATTGTTTTTCTAGCTGTTCTTATTTTATTTCCAACTGGTGGTTTCAACACTTATCAAAAAGTGATAAACGGGGTTGGTTGACGAGATGACTGCCATGGTCCTTCACCAGTCCTATGTGATACAGTGACACTCTTTGTTTACATTGATCAATTGTTTTGCCGTTGTGTTTTCATTTTTTCTAATGTACTCTGACAATTGGTTACTTTTTTGCATGATGGCTCTTTGTATTGTTTTTGTTTATTAGCTGAGTCATATGAAACAATAGGTCAATCAATCAATCAATCAGAGATGTCAAGGTTAAACGCTCAGCAAATTTTTGAAGGTGGTGTACTTTATAAGGAAAAAGCACAAATGCAGTAAACTAGTGGTGCTACCCTTATATCTTGGACCCCCTATGAACATTAGCGGTGTATGAACACCCGAGCCTTTATTCCACCGCCCAAAATTGTTGGCATTTTCTATGCACCTAATATCAAAGTGTTCTAGCGACTTGAGGTTTGAAGTTCCATTTACTTCCCAGCTGTTGCTGTCAGCAAGGAACCTCAGATCTAACAGAGGTAGGCCTTAATCAGCTTCTTTCTCTGAAGGCATATAGGGCTATGCAGCATATATCGTATTATTTATATTATGACTATGCAGTGTGCCGCGAGTCTCACAACATTGTCTGTTCAGCTGCAAATATATACAACATGCAAAAAACTGTATGGCTAAATGTGTTCATTCGAACACGAGATAAAATAAAAAAACAAAGCTTTTCTGTACTTGCCGAGCATGGATTCTGTTAATATGAAGTAGGTGCCCTGCAGTATACTCGATTCCCTCAGTGTACAATTAATAAAGCACGTAAATGAAATGCCATTTTTTGACCAAACTGTCAAGTGAGTCAATTACTCATCAATTCCAGGGATATCCACAAGTTCTGTGTACCCCTGATCAACTCTCACAAACTGAAACACAAAATTACTAGAAACAGTTTGTTGATTTTATGTTTATTCAATGTGTTTTCTATGACACAATGAACTTTTATTTATACGGTCAATAACAAGGGAGTATAATTTTATTAATATTGTTAAAAAAATGTCGAAGATTCTTTGCTCAATTTTTTTAAGCTTCTGCCCGAATTTTTGACAAATCAAAACTTTTGTGGTGCGCTTGCACCCCCTGAACCCCCAGCTCCTACGCGAATCCTCGAAAGGAACGAATGTTTATCAAATGAAACGGAAGAAGGTATATCAAACGATACCTGCGTGCAGAGTGATGTCACACAAAATACCTGGGACTCTGGTCAGTTGTTTCATAGGGGTGAGGCACCTTGCCTGCTCCGCTACGACGTTCCAATCGAGAGCGTAGACCTTCTACTCTCGTTGGTGATTGGACAATGGTTGTTCGGTACTATTGCCATTCCTTGGAGTCGTCGTACGAATTGGTAGGGTGTTTTTTGTTGATTAGGGCATGTGGAATTGCTGCGCTATAGACAGTGCTCAATGTGTTCCAGGCGCCCATGCTATTCATTTTTGTTGCGCCTTGGACTGGCTGTATGATTCTTCGTTGATACAAACATTATAGGTTATATCAGACAATTATAGGTCATATCCAATAGCGAAAGCTGTTTCAATTTAGTTGAATCTGTTCCAATTTTCTTTAATCCGTTCCGATTTAAAAGTCTGTCCTCTCTAGCAGCTTTTTATGCTTAATATATCCAGTATAATTCTTTTGAGAACTGCGCCCCATCAGATGCGTAGCTAGAAATTTTAATAGGAGGTGGCAAAAAACAACCGAGTCTTAATATTCAAATATTCAAATCTCCTGGTTTTTTAAGCATCGTGCATGAAACGTGCACTTGATTGGCATTTTTTCCTGAACAATGGTATTGAGATTTCAGCCAAGAAAAGTTCTGCTTTCATTGAATTAAATTGCCAGTAAGAATCATGCTTCAAGAGGCTGGTAAGATTTTACTCAAAAAAGGTTTCACAAGTTGTAAAATATTTTGGTTATGTTCGACGTAAAATATTTTGGCTATGTTTGACGTATTCCGTAAAACCTTCCCAACTATTTTTTAATTGGTTTCATGAGACATTGCCAAATTAATTGAATTCACTGAGGTATGCAATGGAAATAAAATGAAAACTTCAAAGCAACGCTACTGTTACAAAACTTTGCGGCAGACAACGATAAGTTACATTTGTAGCACATATCTGGCTTTGATATGAATGCGCTGGTTTTGAAATGAAGCTTACATGAACTTTGTAGATTTACCCGGGGGCGGGCGATCGTCCCGGCGTTTACTACAGTACTTTATAAATTTTAACTCCGCGCCTCGCCTGCTTTCTCCGAACTCGTCGATCACAAATGTCCTTGCACCGAATGAAGCTCTATTCGTTACTGAGAACACAGTCGGGCACACTAACGCAAAGTTTCGAAACGCTGTGACTTCTGTCAGGTGCTGTACACAGCAAAACGTTAACACAACAGCTAAAACAACTGCANTTTCCCCACGAGGCCGATTACGTTATCCGTTACAGCCAGGGTTGCCAGGTCCAAGTGCACAAAAAATGCCAAATCACTTACAAAAAATGCCAAATCGCTTCAAAAAATGCCAAACAAGCTTAAATAGGCTGAATGCTGTTGGTTTTAATATTACCAGATAAGTAATTTGGCAAAAACACAATGGTGCTTGTGAAGAAGGCGCTGATTGTAGCATATAAAGCAACAAACAAAACAAATAGAATTAAACTAGAAACACTTTTATTCATTTTTCACCCTTTGATATGCAAGGTTTTGTCAGAGCTAGAACAAAATATGTTACCATTTACTTTTGCTTGAAAATGCTGAATAGAAAATAGGTCACCTACGAAATGCCAGAAACGATAAACCACAGTTCATGAAAATACACGTGCACCATCATGCCATTGTTTCGAATCACTTGATGCTTGAAACCAAGCATTAGTTAGACATGTCATAATTCCACATGATATGAATCCACTTACACTGCACACAACGTTCGAACAACCATGGTCATTTGGTAGGTTAAACCATATCTACTTTTATCAGGTTCGACTATAAGTTAAAGTAGCAGAGATTCCGGAGTTTCGTTGATTTGCACTGGAGTGTTTCTTTGCCTTATACGTGAAAGCTTGGTTAACCTGAAAAATGTTGCTGTAACTTTTTGGAATTGGGTAGGGAGATTACCAGCAACTTTGGAATTGAGTAGAGAGATTACCAGCTACTTTGGAATTGGGTAGGGAGATTACCATCTACTCAACTACTCTGTGCATGCGCACATGGCGTAAAGTCAGAAATATCGCAAGTCAGAAATTTCACTTGACACCGTATCCGGATTTTCGGAGTGCCATCATACTGGATCTTATGCATACAAATTTTTCATCTTTTTTGAAACACATTCTAAAAATCTAGATGGTAGAGATGATCAGATACCTGCAACAAATGGCGCCCAATAAGGACCTGGTTAAATAAGTGGTTTGGTTAAATAAGTGGCCGTTATGAGCCTTAAAGGGTACATTATCGTGGTTTACGGTAGTATTTGCATGTTGTGATCATGGCAGAATTGGAAGTTAGCCTCATACTTTTACTTTGGGTCTATTCCAGAGATGAACGTAGTTATGTTTTCCAAATCAAAATCCAATCCAAAAATCATATTTCAAAATGCAGTCCAAACCCAAAAAGCAGATATATTTTTAATCAAAATCCAAGCACTGGTATTGGGCTAGGCCCATATGGAATCCAACTCAAATACTCAAATACAAAGAAGTAGTTTCGTAACTAATTCAGGTTAAACGCCATTTGCTCACAACATCAAACCAATTGACACTGCAAAGACTTTAAGGTGGCCACTGTTAGCAGCAATGAGAAGCTCGGTTAAGTTCAGCAGTAGCATGTGATATGTCAAAGCAAGTAGGCTATGCAACACAAACGACTCGTTACAACTGGGATACACATATAAACAATGATGAGCTGTGCTAAATATAATGCTGTAGGTTAAAGGTATTCTTGTATGTAGGCTATAACGATGATGGGTCAAGAAAAGGCACAGGATCATCGAAAGTCAAGAATATTCTGTAACTTTGGCGACATAATCCCAGCAGACTATTTTCGCTGGTCATAGTCAAGCCTCAACATTTGAAGAAATCAGAACCGTCGCCAGAAAGTTTTCAATAGGTGGGCTTTGCGTTTTTGCGGGGGGGGCTTGACACTCTAAAAATTGACAAAATCTCAACTGATTTATAGTGTTTCATGTTTCAATTTGAGGGGGCTTGGAGCTTTGTTTGTGGGGGCTAAGCCCCCAAAAGCCCCCCTGTGGCGACGGGACTGGAAGAAACCCAATGTGCAATTCCTACGAGTTAGAGAAACTCCACCGAACAGAACTTTTCATTGCAGTGATCTGTAGTCCCGAACCTGAACCGAAAGTTGCAAAGATGTTCAAACCACTGACCAATATGATCCAATCCAAATCGGGTGAAGCAGAAATTATAATACGCAATCCATCAAAATACCAGAATGCGACAAGATTTAAGCTGAATCCAAATCCAATTGCATGTTGATCTCTGGTCATTTTTGGGCATGTGAAGGAAAAGGAGGTATTGCAAGGTTGGGCTACACTTGTGGAAATGACTGAGAACGAACGAGAGGCGTGAAATGGAAACTGCTTTCACAAAACTTAGATCTGAATAATCTGTCAACAAAACTGCAAAAACAGCATTGGGCACCATTTTTAGCAAATGAATACAGAAACAATGCTAAATTTCATTTGAATTGACATTGACTCGAGCTTGCAAAACAATGACTCGAAGTGACTAGGCAGTTCTTGTGACTCGACCAAGTCATGTCTCAACTCTAACTCGACTTGAAACAATTTTAGATGACTCTAACTCGACTCTGACAAGAAAGCCTTGTGACTCTGACTTGACTTTTATGCGACAAATACAAATTTAACCCTAGCACATACTGATTGTTAGCCAAACGTAGAGAATAAGTTAAATTGAATTAGTCTCCAAGCTATCATTGCATATAACCTAATACATTACACATGACCTAATAGTGTGATAGGCACTGGGCAGTGATGGAGTCTCGACACCCGAGACTTGGTCGCGGTCTCGAGATTCGTCTTGAGACCATTTTTGCGGGACATGGTCTCAGTCTCAAAAGTTTCAGGTCTCGTCACGGTCTCCAAGTCTGCAGGTCTCTGACACAAGCTTATTTTCTTGAGAGTTGGAATATTGCAAAGATATGGCTTAGTAAAACTTCTGTAATTCAACGAGTTTCTTCTGTGTTGCATTTGCAAGAAAAAGACAATCAAAAAAGGTCAAAAAATGCCAGAAATTCGAAAAAAATTCAACTTAGAAATGGTGACGACATTGTTTTGAAAAATCTGTTAAAATCCACAAATTTTGAAGTTCCGAGTCTCGATCTCGAATCATGGGTGGCGGAACGTTTTTCAAAGTTGGGGGGCACAAGTGCACGTCAAAAATACTAGAAAATTTTTGTAGTTTGAATTGGCACCTGTGATGTCACAAGCATTAAAATATGATGTCATTATCCACCATAAGCGTACGGCATGGGGATGCAAGGGATGCGGTCGCATCCCCAACACTGAAAAATTGGAGATTATTTGGGCAAAATTTTTAACATTTGAGCAAAGTATACAGCTAAATTCATGTGTAAGTGAGGTAGTGTCTATTTTCCCAAATAAGGTAAAACAAAAAATAGATAAATAAGGTATGTAAGGTAGAATAAAAGTAAAATACAATAAATAAAAGTAAATACAATAAAAATAAGGTAAAACAATAGCCAAATCAACGGTAAAATAATGGCCAAAACGGCAAAATAATCTGAGACTATTTTGCAATAATTGTTTTTTGCCCCAGATGGCAAAATAGACACTGCCCTTGAGTGAACTGGAATCACGTGGTAATTCCAGCAGCCTTCATCAAATTTGGGCCAACTAAAAAAGTTCATTCAAGTTTTGGGTAAAATTAGAAACATTTGAGTAAATTAAGAGCATTTGGGTATGGTCCAACAGCTTCAATTGACACTGGGCAAATGAGAAAAGCTTCATTCAAATGTGGGTAAAAAAACACATTTAGATAAATAGGGAACATTTGGATGAGGTCCATCAGTCAAAGCTAATTTTTGCAATTTACAACAGCTTCATTCAATTGTGGGCAACTTCAAACAACTTTATTCACTTTTGCAGAACTTCAAACAGCTTCACTTCGATTTGCGTAATATCAAACCACTTCATTTACATTTACATACAGTTGCAAACATTTGGGAAAACTCCAACTGCCTCAAAAATATTTGGGTGTTTGAAACAGCTTCATTCAAACTTGGGTAGCCTACAATCGGAACCACCCGGGCAAATTGCAAGAGTTTCATTCAGATTTGCATACGAAATATTTTATAAACATTTGGGCAAATTACAATAGCCCAAGTCAAATTTGGGCCTACTGAAACAACCTCAGTCAAATAGGGGAAGAGTTATAAACATTTTTAAATTAGGAACATGCAGTGGTAACCCACCATTCCAACTAACCCTAATTTTTGCAAACCTTTAGCTGTTGATGCTGTAGTGTAAAGTGTACAACTATGTTTTCTGAAAAATGTTTTGTGGTAGTAATGTGGTGTAGTTGTGATAAAAATGATACTGCAAAGTTTTCGTGTTTCAAACGTTCTTGATGTTGCAAGATTTGCAAGAGTGAATCTTTTACCGCGAAGTGTTCATGAACAGAATTAACTACGTAACTGCAGCTGTAATATGCTGTGTGGTAGTAATGTAGCTGTGATTTCATACAGCTTAGGTTTTCATATTTTCTGTTTGTTTCATGCAATGAATTCCATATGTTGCATCCTGCCAAAAATGTTTTAATTTAATTCTGTGAAGTGAAGTTTTCACGAACAGTAGCAACTGTACTATTCATTGCACTGCATAATTTACTAACGCTAATGGAGTCCAGTGAAGGACTGCTATTTATACAAAATATTGTTGTTGAGGTTTAATCATTTGTCATTGGAAATGTGTATTTGTACACATTCGTTGGTAGTTGATCATATAAGCTGCAGTATTTGCCTGTATCAGTCCCATATGCTATTTTTGCTTAACATGCTGTGTTCAGTAGCCTCCCTCTGGCAGCAAATTACACACTATTTTTTGTTTTTATTATTGAAAGTGCACAACATGTGATGTTAATTTCATGGATTGGGTCACAAGATGACAGAGAGTTTTTGTTTGAAAGTGGCTATAGGTCTGCTGGCGGTGACACGCCTAGAATCAAACGCTGAGTTTGCAACATTAGCAGCACTGTCATGGTAGTTAAGTAGACGTGTCTTACTGTGTAAATGTTTTTTTCTTTGACTCTGGCCACGATCGGGCACCTTTCATTTTAATTGTGGTGGATGCACTTTTCATGGTACCATTTTTATTTATTTTTTCAAACGTTTCCAAACTTTTGTGGTCAGATTTGCGTTTTAGGCTTAAGTGTCAGGTTTAGGGGTTAGGTTTAAAGTGGTTTAAAGGGTTTGGTTTGCTACATTTTTACCAAGCGTAGTGCAGTCTACTGCACACTTGCAATGGATTAGTGTCATGTTGAAGGCCACGGATGAATAAATTTTCAAAAATGAAGGTCCGTTGGCGGGCCTATTACCACTGCCTGTTTGTTTTGCAACTTCTCCATTGGCATGGTGTGGAATGTGTGATTCTCCACGAACGGGATGTTCGCGAAGAACAACACCAGATATATGTGGCGCGAACAAGCAATAATAGAGTGATCATGGCATGTGAACTCTATTGTTGCTTGCTGCCACAATGCGAAACTTTGTGCACATACCGCTCTGGCTTTTCCGATCGCAACAGAGAGAGAGAGAGTTTATTGGCACAAACATTACACAATTTCATGCAAAAATAAAATTAAGGCGCTGGGACACCGAAAAAATCCTGAAAAACAGGTTGTCTCGTCGTGCGCCTCTCGAAAGTTTCATAAATTTCTATCATGGTTTAAAGTTGATGTCCGAATTAGTGCGAATTTAATGAGGTTGTAGTTTTGAAGATGTTGCAGTCCGCTGGATGATCAACACAGTTGCGCGGGAGTGCTGGGTCGCAACCGGTATCTATCGTTGTTTGCTCAGTTCTGCAAGGAGCTGAGCGTGGCAGAGAAAGTGT
>JGI24158J21664_10005023_pt1 | contig 17198 bp, 12 predicted proteins | sample Ectturendosymbi3_FD_21664 | JGI IMG/M metagenome (IMG submission 21664)
CATACAAACACCTGGTTCCGTACTCAACTAGTGTAGTCATGGCTTTAGTGTGACAGATGTATAGGCTACTACAGTAGTAAACCTGCCTAATTTTCGTAAACCTGCCTAATTTTCGTCTTGTTTAGCAAATGCGTTCTAGCTCTATTCTTCTGGGATGTGTTTGAATTTCTATCACAAATGAAGATCCCAAACTTGAGGGACAGGCTATGTCAAGGGTGAGGGGATCTTTGAATGCTACCATTTCGGACAAAACGGATGAGGTGTCTTGTGTCTTCAGCGCATAATGGATCCGGTGTGTTTGGGGCAAAACGGCTTTTTCTGGCATCCATGAATTGTGTGAAAGTTTTTACAAGCACTTTTAAGGCTATGAGCTTTCAGGGCTTGCACTGGTTGCAAAAGGTAGGGTATTATAAAGCGTCATTTGGAGCCAAAGTGGTCTAGTAGGTAGGCGGGTTCAACACTTGACTAGCACTCATATGACACATTTCTAAACCTTTTTCCCAAGCCGTGGTACTGGGATCAACCCAGAAAGACACGAAAACGTGAAACAGTCCTCACGCTAAATTTAGTTGAAAACTATCAGGTTTCGAACCGAAAATGCAGCTAAACAACATTTTTTATAGAAATGTACTACGTCAGTAATGGTGATCCGCTTTGCCCCTATCAAAAATAATAATCAAAAGGACGTAGAAGAACAAGCGCTTTGTCGCAGCACTAACTGTTATGCCAAGATTTCTCTAATCAGTTTGAAAGTTTCAGCAATTTGCACGGTTCAACAGTACCCTAATGCAGTGTTTTTCAACCATTTTGTTGCAGCGGAACCTTCCGTAAATGTTTGCGTTGCTCATGGAACCCTGTGCAATGATCCAAGTGTCTATATTGCTACAACCGCATAGAACTGTGGTTGCGAATTTCGTCCCAGACAATTACGGTCTGTTTCGACGGAACCCCTGGCAGCCACTCGCGGAACCACGGTTGAAAAACACTGCCCTAATGTTATAAGTTTCATGAGGGCAAATTGAGGCCCGTCTAAGAAAAAATAATGCACGAACAAATAGACAAAAATTGCCTTAGAAATCCGAACATTTTAAACTATATCTCACGTTTTGACACTTCCAGCATGTTTGTGGTTAAAATACCAATCATTTACGAAATTGTCGATCAGATAACCTGTCTCATGATAAATCTTGTAAGGAGATAATTAACCAGTAGAACAAAGAAAAACTCAAATAAGGCTTCTTAAAAATGATTACAATATAAAATTTCATCTTTATTCTTTGAAAGTTTCTGCAAATGTCAAAAGTGCCATGCAATGTTTTGAAAATTTCGGGGGGGGCAAATGCCCCCTGGTTGCGCGCCTGACTTTTACACAGTCTTTGTTTCGACACAAACCAATGGAAAATTGTCAAACTCGGTTGGCGGTGATTGATACCAAGAGATAAACGTCTTACCAGGTTTTTCACCAAAACTTCGTGCCATTCACCATAATGTAACAGCACTTTGCTCGTTTGTGCCAGTGGAGAGACGCAGTATGCTACAATTAACTACCGAAGTCAGTCGTGGCAGACCTGGAATACAACTGCTGGATGATCAAGTTACCAATTATTCGTTTTTGACAATGTTGGCGATGTTTGATCTCAATGAAAAGCAAAACATTCTTTCAGAGTATAGGCGTAGCCAGGGGGGCCCCAGGGATCATGCCCCCCAAATTTTTGGTGCATCTAGTCACTTTGTGCTTTGAGAGGCGGCATCCCAAACAAAATACTGTTATTCGCCTAAAATCAAACATTTTGGACTCCCAAAAATTTTTGGGCTGGCTATGCCACTGTTTCAGAGCACTTGGGTCTCTGTGCCAGTTGCATGAAATCAAAAGATAAGAACAAGCAGATTTCAAGCGGCATAAAACAGGCAGCTTTAGAGTTGTAAAATCAATAGCTGTGGGCCACTCTAAAACCGTCATTTGCAAAATTGCTAACCGTTGTTTTGTGGAAACTTTTCAAATGATGCAACAGTGCTTCCCAACTTACTAAGCTCAGCGACACACCTGCATGTGAAACAGAACAACGTTGTTTTGTCACTTTTACCAAAAACACATTTGATACGTTTCTTCCACCTATACAGTTGATTTAAAAAAAGGTACCCTGTATTGGTATCTTTACAGAAATGAGATGATTGCTTGAAGCCGATAATGCAGTCCATTAATGTCAACGTATAATCCATCAATTTTCAAAAACGAACGTGAATGCCGTAAGCATCGTGTTGAGACTGCGAAGCTGGTTGAATTGACAGAAAAACAGTTCCGTGCTATCGATAAGTGCAGAGTATGACAACTCTCTGACCGCGATTTTTGACGGTAGCGTAAGCTAGACGCTCTCCACACCAGGCCCGTGACTAGGGGGGAGCAGCCCCCTGAAAATTTTTCGCCCATCTGGAAAATTGTGTTGGACATAGTTTAAAACTGTTGGACACTTTAAAAAATTTGGCCCCCTCTCCGAAAACTCTTCGCCGCCCCTGGTGTCCAAAGCTGGTTACAGGTCTGCTCCACACCCACAACCAAAAGTTCAATTATTAAGACCTTGTTTACAAGCAGCGTCTGTTTTTCTGTTTGCTGGTGCTGTCGAACGCGAGCGACAAGCAACTGCAAACGGGGAAAACCCGCTTTTGTTTCAAACTGGCTGAACGCTTTCAAAATTGAAGCTCGTCGAACAGGTTCGCAATGATGTATTGAAGGAACGAAACAAGTTGAACAAGTCAGCGACTGAGAATGTGCATAGATAAAAAAGACAGGACACGCCCACGTCGGCAACCAATCAGTGCAATCAGAGCGGGCGGCGGTTTCGTGCAGACCTGGAGCGAATAACAAGCGGGTACTCCGCGCATGTGACCGAAACGTGATTGCAGAAACGGATGGAATTTTTCCATGACACGGTGAACGGAAGTGCGAAATGCATGATCGATGACCCGAAGGTCATCTTCGTCCAGACTAGAAGCGCTTGAAAAACCACTTGGGTGCGGGAAGGGTGTTTATTTTCGGATCTTGGCACTTCGTGGCCCAAGGAAAACATTCGGTCGCGCGGCCCGAGTTCGAGCCAGTACCGCCGACACGGGGGGCTTTGCTTGGCTTGCCCACAAAACAAAGCTCTAAGCTCCCCCAAATTAAAATATGAAACACTTTAATAATTAGAGTTTTTGTCAAATTTCAGAAAGTCAAGCTCCCCCCACCCCCCCCTGCATAAACGCAAACACCTCTATTGAAGACTTTCTGGCGACGGTTCTGGTTCGAGCCCCACCATTCGCAAAGCCTGGTCCGGTTTTGAAATTGCCCCCCCCCCTCGGGCGAGCTCGGACGGGTGGAAGTCACCAGGCGATGAAGCATAAGATTTACGACACACACAATGAAAGTGTCAAGCAATAAATAGCAGATAATGCGCCGATGGCAAACGGCGTCGGCTTTAACGCATTCCCGCGAGTAAACGATGAAGCGATTAAACAATATCCCGACGCGTGACGTCATAGCTGCGCAATCATGTTTGCGTTCAAACAGCGAAGGTTCGATCTCTTGGAGATTAACGCGCAAAGTAGTTGCCGCCGCTTCAGGAACGTCGGCGTTAGCAAAGCGGGTCACGTGATGTAATCTGCAAACGGCAGGTTGTTCAACTCGTTGCGAGACGAGAGCCCGCGTTGAAGCGATGAGACAGCTCTTGGATTTGTTGAGGCCAGTATCGACCCCGGCAGGCCGACGTTGAAAAACAATCACGTGTGCTGGGCAAAAGCGGTTCCCCAGGAAAATCGAGCATGTCGCCGCGTATGAACATGCAGCGCACACTAAGCTGCAGCAAGGAAGAAAGCGAACGACTGTGCGAAGTGCAAATACATCATCCCGAGATAGTACGCCGACAAATGTAAAAAGCCAACGCATGCGAGACGTTGCGGGCACTGAATTGGACAATTTGCCTGACTGACCAGAAAGTGTCGGGCGATAATATCAAATTTGCAAACAAAAAAACAGAGCGTAAAACCAGATCGTAAAAAGGCAACACCGTAACACTAAAAACACATACAAATACTACGAATCTGCACATAATTTTATAAATAATTTGCAATACTTTCTTCACGTGTTCAACGACTATCCTCGCTTTTCCGCAAATTTAAAACAGAACCAATTTTTAATAGGACTGTGCTATGAACAACTACACAGGGAGGCTGGAGAGCGGGAGCGTTGGCCTCTTTGCCTTTTCAAAAAGGGGGCAGTGGGGGCTGAGGCGCCTTTTTCGTGAACAGCATCACAGGTGATTTCCTAGTCTATGAATGTCGACTTGAAACAAATTCATTGCAGCTTTTCGCGCATCCAGAAAATCCAGCACGGTTTTCTATAATTTCTAGTATTGTTTTGAGTTCAAACTTGTTGTGGAGCACAGAAATGCGATGATCATCCCCACTTCCGTGTCCACTTTATTTATAAACGTCTTCTAGCGTAACAATCTCGAGTTTTCTGAATTGACAACAACTTTGGAAAGACGCAAACAAATCGGTTCGCACTTTTTGTTTTTTTTTTAAAGAAGTTCCATTGCCCTGGCCTGTCTTACTGCCCCTCCTGCCCTAGCGCTGCTTCGGCGTCCCTGCTTCTACGCGCATTCGTCGTTCGTCAACAAACACGCTTTTCCCGTAAGGTTGAAACAGAACTCGCTGAAGGCGGCCTGGTGCTTGGGACGGACGAAGCGTACGAACGCGCGCAGCAAGTGATGACGTCCGGGTGAGTCGAGAAAGATGTCGGCCAGTGACGTCATCAGCGCACTGACGTCGCCGTTGCTCTTGTACGTGGTCGTGACTTTCTTGAAGTTCTCGTACGACTGCAGGCTGAGCTCTCGCCGGACCGACTGAAGGAAGAAGCTGGTGGCGCCGAACCGCGCGGCGTGCTCGTCTGAATCAGAGCGGGCGTGTCAATTTGAAAAAATGCAACATGGGAAACGAAAATCACAAAACAACGATGCCACCGAATAACAACGCAGTCAAACGAAAAATATTATCAGGGGTAGGGGTACCTAATTTTTACTTGCGACAAGTCCGCTAAAAGGCAATTAAAGTTTAGATTTTCTTCCAAATTCAGGATCAGTCGATAATTTCCCAGTGTGCTCTCCTGGTCAGAGTGCACATTTGAACGAGATCGCGCGAGCGTTCAGAATTATCCAGTGGAAGACCAGTCCTCTGTACGGGGATTCCCCGGTATAAACCAGCAACACTTCCACCATTTGTATAAACGGTTGAAGAAAAGCCCTTGTCCCCGCTGCACAATTTCGTGCAGAATCCTTCAATGGCTGCAAGGATGCTTATTTTTATTACACGCCAGCATAAAATCTGGTCTTGCTGCCTGAAAGACAGGCCCGCAATCAGGGAGAAAACCGGGTAATTGCCCCCCGAAATTTTCAGAAACATCGCGGTAGCGCCAATAGCTTTAGTGGTTAGGCGCAACAACAGTCATTTTGATTCCGCCGAAGATTTCAGCTGCTGCGGGTCTGGGTTGGGTTGTTGCAACAGACGATACTTGTAACTTCCGTGAACAGTCCTTGTAATAAATATTGCATTCAATGCGTCATCGAACAGCATTTCATTTCTGCCCCGTGCGCAGACAATATGTCTATCGACGTCATCGAGTACAACATTAAACACTGTGGGGAATCATCAGTTGCAATCCGTACTCGCGACCGTTCCTGTAGCACTTCAACGACGCATCCTTCCACAATCCATCTTAAATCTCAAGGATGGCGCAATCGTGGCTTGTCGAAGCAACGGCGCTGTTTTGCGTATAGCTTCGAAATTTGCACGGGTCTGGTACCAAAGGCCTCCTAGAAGTTTCTAAGGAGGGCTTGTCGGAACAATACAGTGCGCTGAACTCAATTCTCCGAACGAATGAAATCGAAAAGCGTCACAGTCGAGTCACGAGTTACCTCTCCGAGTCAATCGGACGGGGCCCTGACCCCTCCACGTCAATCGAACGGGGCCCTGACCCCTCCACGTCAATCGAACGGGGCTTTGACGCCTCCACGTCAATCGAACAGGGCCCTGACCCCTTCACGCCAATCGAGGACGGGGTCTTGAGCGCAGCAGGTTTTAGACGCGAACCCCGTGGCAAGGTCGCTTGACTGCAGAGTTTTGCGGCTTGCATGTGAATGGCGCTTGGACTGGTGCGGTGGCCAGCAGAGGTTAGGCCAACCATTCAACAAATGGCTGTTCCGCCGAGGAAGATCACCGCAAATCATGACGTATATCTGTGATTGATTTCGTTTTCACATAAATCTCCGTGACTGATTTCACCGCATCAGCGAAGAGGCAAATGTTAAACAGATGGTGAAAGGAGAAAAAAACTGAACAAAACGAAGCTCGCGTTTGCATTGTACTAACACCGGCATAGCACACGGTAACCAAAGTCCCTTTTTACGCAAACCCGCCCGTGTCATAATTTCGCCCAAGTTGCCAAAATTATATTTTACAGAGCACATGCAATGCGATCTATGAACGTTAAAGCGCAACTCTGCCGAAACTCGAATCCATCAGTCAAAGTGGACGCGACATTCACGCTGGAGTTATGAGTCGCGTGCTTTCAATGGGAAAAGAACGGTTCGAAAACTCGTTACTGCCAGAACGCACCAGTGGAGTAAATGGTGGTGGTCTACGGTGATTTGTGGTAAGGAAAAGCCCAATCACTTAGCTCACTTCCTTTCTGGATGGCAAATAGCTTAGTGACTTTAGATCATCGTTTATCACGCGGCGACGGTGCGGGGATTAATCACGGGACGCGTTGTTTTTGCCGCGGAAACCCTACAAGACATTTTTCTCTACGATCCATTGATTACGAGTTCCACGTCACTTTCATTGAAGATTGCGGGTAATCCTGCTAAGGCCAGATAGACCGCTTTCTGAACTAAAGCTTCCTGTTTAAATTTGTAAAAGCAAAATAACTTTTGCTTGCTTTAAAAAGCATCGGTGAAGCAACACTGACTGTGAAGTCGAGGTTGGGTTCTTAGAGAAAGGAAGGCTTGTTAGCAAAGGGTGAGCTTGATAAAACCAGACCCACCTTCCGCAGAAAAAACCTGGTTTCACTTTTTTTATCCACATCCTTGTGTGACCGAGACTTTTAAGAAAATATTTGTCTGTTTGTTTTACTTCGTCAAAGATTTCTTGTACGTAAAAGCGTAACTGAATGCCCCATAACAAGCGATGGCCCACCTTTCACAGGGTTCCCACAAAAACTCGATAATCAAATTCTAGCTAGAGAGCCGTCCGATCGAGCTAGAGAGCTGTCCAACCCTACCAAAAATGCAGAAAGTCCCCTAGTGTCGATTTTTAAACATCCGAGAACTTTTGGGTCTAACTTTTTTGGGGTGATGACCTAAGTACGTGGGGGTCAAGAGATTTTTGGATGATGTTATCGGGACCTGAGAAAAGAATACAAGAGGCAATTACTTTGCTTTTTCTTTTAAAGAAAACTAGGCGAAAATCCGCATCTTTGCAGCCTTTGATTGGCCTTCTAGCGTTGGCGGTTGGAAAGTTTGATCAGCTAATCCTCTAGGACAGGGGCGGGCAACCTTTTTCGGTTTGTGCGCCGAAATCGGTTAAATCAATGACAAAATTCTTCCGCGTGCCAACCAAAATTTGTGGTGAGGGGTCTGACTTTTGGGCTCCTGTGGCAGCGTTCCCCCCCCAATTGGGGGTATGGAGTGCGGCTGATACGGCTCTGTTTGTAGCCATATGGTATCAAAAGCTCATAAGGGTTAAATTAAGTAACGGATTGTTAACAAGCGAAAATGAAGAAAGGGACACTTTGAAGGGGGGAGAATCTCGTTTCCGAAGCCTCGCTCACGTGTTCGCGTGATAGAAGTGCTCGGGTGCCAAGTTCGGCACGCGTGCCGGGGGTTGCCCATCCCTGGTCTAGGATCTTCAGGGGATTAATTAACGCCTTGGTCCACGCCCGATAAAAAAGCAAAGCGCCAGTGCCATCAGACCGGCCTTTCTTTCAAAAGCGCTCCAAGATCGCGTCATCGCGAGATCGCGCAAGCGTCGCGTGCGCGAAAGGAAGCGTCGCCCGATGTCGCGGAAATTGGGAACCGGGCGAGCCGTCAACCGCGAAGCGAATGACAAATTGCAGCGTTGCTCTGGAATCACTCGCCGCGCGACAGCTGCCTCGCCTCGCCGGGATCGCACGCCGGCGCCGTGCGTCAAGCGGCAGCGGCACGCGAGACGTTTTCCTGCGGAGCTGGTGTTTATCTTGCGCGCGTGCCGCGCCCGCGCCAAGAAGTGAACTCCTGGCTCGTTTTTTTTATGGGGATGACGAGGAAGAGAGCGGCGCGCAGGAGAAGAAAAGAAGAGAAACACGTGATCTGATCGAGCCAACCTTTTGCTATTCCAAACTTTGGACGGAAAAACCAGTGGATGCACTGATTTTTGTTTGTAATAAACCACACGGTTTCGTCAATATTTTTCACACTATATCGGCTGAATTGCGTCGGTGATCCAAACCTGTATTTTATGAAATTACGAGTTACCACTTCTCGGAAAATTTACCCCCCTTTTTTACCAGCACAACGGCGCCATCTAGCGACCTTCAAACCCTGATGAGTTGCGATGAAAGGAATACTTTTAACTCTGATACGCACTTCACGCTTTACATTGACAGCACTTTTCAGCAAGTGTGCGCAAAAATGTACTCTTGCACACTTTTCTGCAATGGAGCGCGAAGAAGTACTCGAGCACTGCTTTGCTGAGTCCGTTACAGACCAAGGAGGTGTTCACTGCTTCAGACTGAAATAAACCAGTCAGGCATGTTTGCCAGTAACAGGTTGCAGACGGACAAGGTTCTTTCATACCTTTTCTGGAAAACCCACTCGAATTTCCACTGCTTCCTTGTGCGGGTACCTTGCTACTGGCAGGAGGCTGGCTGATGGTTGCAGATGGTCGCTGGAATTACAAGAAAAAATGGAATAGAATCATTGATCGGAATCACTATCTAAAAAGAAAAAAAACAACAGCGAAAAGCTTGTGTGTAAATTGGTGAAGTTGGGGATTGTGACGAAAGCTTCACATTACAGTTTTTGCTTCATAAGCACAAAAAATAAGCTGTTGAAATCCAGGGGCGTAGCGTCCATTAATGCAAGGTATGCAGTGCATGCACAAAACTTAATTACTCACTGTAAATTTTTTGAACAAAACAAAATTTAATTACTCAAAACTTTAAATTTTGTATCATAAACCGGTGGAAAAACAAATAAACCGGAACTTCTCGTAGACCCGCGTAGTTAAAGCTTTCTTACAATTTTAGTTCTCATAAAAGACCCTTTCCATCGTGTTTGTTTCTGCTATTGAATTCAGCAAAAAAATTGGTTAAACACGCATTCAAAATTTGTGACTGAATGCATGTTTCCAAATAAATTTTTAGAAAACACTTAAGTTTTTGAAAGAAATGCGCAAAACGTATAACGCTAACCAATCTTTTTGGCTAGTGTGTTGTTGTGCGAAATTTATTCAATTCAAAAGTGTCTTGTTTGTCCGCGAAATTTCTTGTCGTTCGATAACGACAAATTTACTTTTCGCAAGCACTGCAAAATTACTATTAGAATCAAGGCTACTTTCACTTCGTGTGACGCAATCGACCCTGACAACTGAGTCCAGTCACATGACCCGCTGTAGATACGTGATGTATTTGCCGACTTCAGAGCAGTTGCAGTTTGTAAAGGTTGCGTTTCAAGTTACAAGTATATTGTGTTAGAACAAAATTGGAGGTATGATGAGGAAAGTAGCTGTTGGGGATGACGCAATAATTAGACTACAAGCAACAACTTTTAGCTCATTTTCTTATGAACAGAAGAGAAACGTACTCGGTGCAGGTAGGCTAACATCAGACTTGAAGCTTGTAGGCTAAAGTCAAGCAATAGTTTTGTAAGGAGATTCACCTCAAACCTGTATGATAATTTCAACTAGTGATGTGGAAGAAGTTCTACAATAAGTTGCATTGCTGACGGTGCTATACGAAGATGTGAATAACTTGCATAGTACAGGTGCTGGTTGTCATGATAAGACTGCTTCACACTAGACAGGATTTGTAGCTCACAACACATTTGCTCAAACCAGCATTGATATGCTGCTGGACAATCAAAAAAGTACAATACTAGGCTTTGAAAATATATTTTGATAACAGGATATGTCCTAAGTGCCTGTTTGTGGTATACTGTTTGATATAATTTGCTTGCCAGAGTATGTCTTTTTTTGAATGCAAGCTTTGAGAATTGACTGTTGGTATTACCACAGATGTATGCCATTGTTATGAAAAATATGCACTTTTATTTACTGCTTCCTAAGTTTTGTGCAGCTTACCTCCTGGAGTGGGTGCTATAGTGAGACAAATGTCATACATTGCAGTAGTTTATAAGTCTTTGCACATTTGGCATTAACTGTTTAGTGTCACGAGAGTTCAACCATTCAAGGTGTGCAAATGTAAGTTGATAAGTACTGTTGTTTGTGTTGTTAGCCTTTCACCTATGCATAAATCGGAATTGCTTTTTTTGTATAATTCTTAGGTGTTGTTGTGTTTTGCACAATCCTTATGTTTTGATCTCCTTGTGGTGAATGTTACTGTGTGAACAATGTCTTTTTATACAGAAAAATGTTCATTTCCACTTGTGTTTAATTGTTTATACACTTTAGCTAGCTTAATAAGGGCTGTGGTGGTTACTTCCTGGTAACTTGCTGTTCTGCTACAATATTAGTTACCTATATTTTGGATGTTTCAGCGTGGTGTTTGCAGTGCCACGGAATGCCTAGATTTGGCCATAATGTACTCAACACGTTGTAGTGATTCACTGAACCTCCAGTACAAGAGTTAAAATATGGTTATTAATTTTCTGCTTGAATGTGTGATTACCACAGTGAACGTCATTAAAAGCACGTTTTTTAAGTCCAAGTGAAGATTATGGCATTGCCATGTCAAAAGAAACCAGTGCAAACATGTGCTGTGATCGGAAAGTCCGAGCGGCAATCATGCAGAGCTGAAATTCTATGAGATAAGGCATCGTGTTTGAATCACAACAGCTTGGAAACTTTTGCAAAGAAGTCGCACGGCCGTAAATTGGGCACCATGACGTCATCGAGCCGATAACCAGAAACTGCATGCGTAGTTAAATCGTCCACGCTACGCCACTGTTGAAATTCATAGGATTATTGAAAGTAAAGCTCTGTGGTGTAGCTGCTGGACTCGCAGCATGTAAAACAGCGGTTCTTAACCTTTTCTCTGTCACACCTCCTTTAAGTAAATAAGCTGTAAAAACCAAATGTATTTATTGGTAAATTCAATGATCAAACTTTCCATGTTGTTGGGCTCGTAAGTGCTCGGCCCCCCCTGGAAATTTAATGACGCCCCACCCGCCCCCACCGGTTAAGAACCGTTGATGGAAAAGGACAACGGGAAGATAGGGTTTCTTCGTTTCACTGTATCTTCTCAGAACTGCTTCCCAAGCACAATTGGTGCGGTAGAAAGTGTTGGAAGTGCACTGAATGTTCATTTGCAGCGAACAGTTTTAAGAAGTGCAGAAAAAGAAACGCAGAAGCCGCACTTCGTTGCGCGCGTAAACGTTCCTTACACATCGCAACGCACGGTTCGCTCTCGTCAAAACGTGTCATAACACACTCACCGCCAGTAGTTTTATTTTCTTTCGCTTCGGGGGCTTCTCTTGCATCGTTTTCACGTTTCGTTTTGCGAAGGCAGACGATGACTCTCCGGTCACCTGCAAATGAAAAGGGCGCAAACATTTCAATCTTCGGAAACGAGAATTTTTTTTGGGGAAGCTTTTGTGTCCAAATCCACGTGACCGGTTTGCAAGTACTAACAATTTCCGCGGCACTAAAAAATTGAAAGATGTCACTTTTCGTGACGTTCTAGTGAAATCCTCCAAAACGTGGGTCATACAGTACAAAAGTATTGACGAAGTTTGTATCACAATGGTGTAAGTGTCGGGTCAACAACGTTTTCAATGGGTCAACAAAGTTTTTAATGCATTGGCTCGTCGGTCAACAAAGCCTTTAATGCATTGGCATTTTTCGAATACTTCTGCGATGGTTCGACGTTTCACCCGCCACCCGACCACACAGCAGTCTGTGTTAATGAGGCATTTAGGTCATGTCGTGTCTGCCACAAATTTTCGAAACACTTTGAATCACTCTTTGCAACCACTCGGAGCATAAGAAAAGCGCAAAAGCGAAGCATAAAAAAATTTTTGCCCAACTGTTTCGAAACAGAATCAATGACACAGAAACACGGTTTTTGTTTTGTCAAAATCAGGAAAGAAAACAATTTCGAACACCACCAATGTCTTGTTCGCATGACAACGCGTGAATCTGCAGAAGGGCGCATTTCACATTTTTGCGGAAGGAAATTGTCACCTTGTTCCGGCTGAAATATTCCTCCAGGTCATCGTCGTCACCGTTGGAGGCCTCGCATTGGTCGAGTGCATCCAGCAAGCTCTTCTTCTTGGGACGATCTCTGTTAAAAGTTATCGCAGCCAGTTTTACGGAAGCTCGGCCGAAAGGGTCAAGTTGCAAAACGCAGTAAGTGCTACTGGAGCCGCAAATACAGGTTCAGCGCCTTGTTTATACAAATATATATACATGTATGCGTATTTCGCCAAACCATCAGTACAACAACGTATCGGGATACGTCACGTCCCGGCATACGTCACAATGGCTTATGTCTCGAAGAAGGTCAGTTGACTGAACGAAGTGAACTTCTTACGTCCACGGCAACCATAAAGCTTTCCGAGGCTTATTTCACGCAACAGCTGTACAAATGTGCACAGCAATTCACACCGGTCCATGCAGGGGCAGCTCTGCGAATAGCAAATCGTTCTGTACCACCCAAAAACAAACCCCCGCTTAAATTTCTTCGTACTGTTTTCTTTTTCTTAAGAAGTTTTTTTTATGGTAGTTTTTTAATAGCGAACAATCTTTTGATGGCTTGATAGTTTTGATAAACAGTTTTTGACAGATTCGATAGTTGATTGATGGACCGTAACCGTGTTTGATAAGAAAACACACTATCGCCAGAGTAAACACATCAAAGGTCGGGCGCTCAGCTCACCCATCGCCGTCTCGCCATCGCTTCTTGGCCGCAACGTGTTCGCAGTCCGGACATCCACCATCCGCTTCCGGAAATCTGCGCAGCATAAGAAACTTTCCAGAACGTTGGGTCGATCGGGTGAAGCACGAACGGTTGGTTCAAACAGAACGAAGCAATCACTGCATTGCTGATAATATCCGTTCGCCCGAATTCAATAGGACGCAGAGCCGTTGTTTACCTGGGACTGATACTGCTTTTGAAAAAATGCGTAGAAGTTTTCGGTAACCGGAACGTTCCAGTACGAGAGTCTAGGCTCCTACGCAATTTTAAATACAAATTTCCAGACTTTTTCCAGACTTGACTTTTCCAAATGACACAACCAGGTCAAAAACAGGCACTATAATAGTAAAAACGATTAAAATAAAATTATCAATCTTATCAAAAATATCTGAATAAAATGTTATCAGAATGCATGTCCAACGATCAAGTCTGGAAAATTATTTTCTTTTTCCATACTAACAGACCAGAAAAATATTCTCCAGGCTTTTCTAGGCTGGAAAATGATCAAACTTTTCCCATACTTTTCAAACTCCGCAGGAACCCTGGAGAGTGGATGTCCGACACAAGCAGTGAAAGTTGAACACCGCGAATGCTGGAAATCACCCGGATATGCGGCGTTTTTATCAGAAACAAACCAAGGTTGGAAAGACGGGATGGAAAAAAAACACCAGGAATCCTATATTTGTTCACAGCCACGACCACAACAGAAGCACCAGAGGACAACACACAAGAACTTTAACTGACAATGCAGCCGCAACAGACCGCAAAGAACAAGCTTGGAAGCGCAAACTCACTCCGAGTCGACGTTGTTCGACCGGCTCGGGACGTGCACGTCAGGCTCACTGAGCCTAGGCAGGCTGTTGAAGTCGAATGGCTTCCGTTTGCCGCCGAACTCCAACTTCCCCCCCGACGACGACAGCGACTGAGTGGCGCCGCTTTTCGACGACCACGTTTGCTTCGAATTGTTATTCGCAGATTGCGACGATGGTAGAAGAGACCTACGTGGTAAAAAAATAACTGTGGCGCTGGCTGTGGAGCAGGCCCGTAGCCACGGGAGTGTGCTCGGAGGCAATGCCCCCCAAATTTTTTTGTCCCCCTGAAATTTTGTTGTGCTCAGAAATTTTTTTTATTAAAACGTATAAAAAACACAAAAATCTCGCAACCCTAATAATGCACTTTACCCCCAAACTTTAAAATCCGGCAACGGGCCTGCTGCGGAACGCCTTTCGCAACGCGCCACGCATATATTCGGTTGACACCAACAATTGCTCGCGTGTAGCGCGCCTTAGCTCGCAAGAGCGTAAAGGGCTCCGCGACACGTAAGGATATGCCATTCACTGCACACTAGGTCTACGAACGCGGCGTCGTGTTGGGAGAGAGAAAGAGAGAGAGCAAGTCGTGGAAGAGCGGAGGCTGGACTCACCTCAGACGCACTTTTTCTTTCTCCCGAACCGAACAGAAAAATGACCTCAAACGACGAATAGACTTGGAGCAGTCGTCGAAGCGATTCACGTGACTTTGTATCCACTTGGGCAACTGTGGAAAACAATTCGCTTTCAAAATACGCAGCATTTTCAACACGTTCAGCCAATCGCCGACGTGGGTGTAAGAGCAGGCAATTTTTTGGGAGCGCGAAGGATATTTTGCCCGAATTTTCCTAAATTAGCCCGAAAAAGTTTTATGCGGCAAATTTCCCCCCGCAATTTTCTGTGGCAGTTGGTTACTTATCAACTCTCACAAACTAAAACACGAAGTTTCTAGAAACAATGCAACTTCATTAATTGCCTACTGTTGAAAACTTCTTTTTTGGATTTTGCCCGAATTTTTGACCAATCAAAACTTTTGGGGCTGCGCTTGCACCCCCAGCTCCTGCCCCATTGATCGCCGAAACACACCCAACTTGCTCCATGACCAAGCCATGAAGCTTAACGGCACTGATGTTTGCAGGTACTTCCCCGACAGCTTATTTTTAAATTTGCCAAAGTCTCTAATAAACGCGGCCCACTCAGAAAAAGCTAACCTCTTTTACTTGATCTTTTCTTGTGTACCTGTGATCGCACAAAAGTATTGCGCCGTAGTCGTGCCTGTGACGTATCACGCGGCCAATAGCTTGATTGACAGCCCTGCACGCCTGCTGCCTGTACCACTCGGAACCCTGGACGAGCTGAAACACGGCAAGTAAATATGAAGAGTTAACGGCGTACGCCAAAATCATGAAAATTTTCATGTGTCTATGAAGCTTTTCATTAAAAAAAAACAAAAACGCTGGCGCTTGAAACGGCATGAAAATGTTTGCAAGTGTTGGAGCGGCCATTTCCGTCACAGCGAGCGAAACCTGGCAATCGCCGGCAGGTACTTGGTTCTTTGCTGCAATCGATATCATCAAGCCCTTGACAAAAATCGTTACGCTAATTCAACTTCAGTTCCATCAGTAACCGTCTGCGAACCGACCGCTGCAGGCTGCAGGCTGCTTACCGCACACGACGACGATTTTTTACGCATGTCGTCCAAGAAGCTCATCTTCAATTTGACCCGCGCGTCTTGCGAAGGTGGGAACGGGATTCCGATGATCACCACTACTCGTCCGTTGTCGTTCGCAAAATCGAGTCCTTCCGAAACCTGCGTCAGATCACGTGACACGATGCAGATTTTCGAAGTAAGCGGCATTTTGCGTTTAATAGTTTCTAACACAACTTGTACGAAACAAGTCAAACAAACGAAAATCCGGTTAAACTGCAATGGCCGCAAAAACGGGCCCAACAGTGGTGAAGCCTGATCAGGAGGGGGTGTCGGGAACTTTGTTTGCCTCAAACCGGTAAAGCAACAAGGCCAAGATATCATAGAAAATTTTCGTGCCATGCAGCCGCAGTCAGCCTTTACATCTTGTCACCACCAAATAGCATTGAATTTCTTCAATTTTCTCTGCAAACGCGCTCACAACAACTGATCGACCAGTATGTTCGCAAGGCATTATTCGAGCACTTGACCGTGTATTCGCATATAGCCATTTTTTTAACCAAAGAAAATTGCCTTAATTTCTGGACAAAAAGTCAATGTGGTCAAGTCACTTTTGTACTGTCATGTCCCTTTGAACACAGCTCTTGTTTTTTTGTATCAACGAGTCACTTTTGCACTGGCACGTAATTTTTATGCAAGCTTTTTTACATTGTCACAGGCGCGCAACCAGGGGGTATTTGCCCCCGCGAAATTTTCAAAACATTGAATAGCAATTTTGACATTTGTAGAAACTTTCAAAGAATAAAGATGAAATTGTATATTCTAATCATTTTTAAGAATCTTATTGGAATTTTTTTTGTCTTGCTCGTTAATTGTCTCCTTACAAAATTTATTATCTTGAGACAGGTTATCTAATCGAAAATTTCGTAAATGATTGGTATTCAGCCACAAATATGCTGGAAGTGTCAACCTGGGAGATGGTTTAGACTGTTCGTGTTTTTAGGCATTTTTTATCTGTTTGTTCGTGTATTATTTTGTCTTAGACAGGCCTTAATTTGCCCTCATGAAACTTTATAACATAGGGTTCAGCTGAACCGTGCAAATTGCTGAAACTTTCAAATTGATGAGAAATCTTGTCATAGCAGTTAGTGCCTCGTCAAACCGCTTGTTCTTCTTCGGCCTTTTGATTATTATTTTTGTTAGGGGCAAATCGGATCACCATTATTAACGTAGTACATTTCTTTAAAAAGCGTTGTTTACCTGCCTTTTCGCTTCGAAACCTGATAGTTTTTAACTAAATTTAGGTTGAGGTCTGTTTCACGTTTTCGTGTCTTTCTGGGTTGATCCCGGTACCACGGCTTGGCAAAAAGGTTTAGTGAAGTGTCATATGAGTGCTAGTCAAGTGTTGAACGTTCCTGCCTACTAGACCACTTTGGCTCCAAATGACGTTTTACAAGACCCTAACTTTTGCAACCCGTGCAAGTCTTGAAAGCTCATAGCCCTAAACGTGCTTCTAAAAACTTTCACACAACTCATGGATGCCAGAAAAAGCCGTTTTGCCCCAAACACACCTGATCCGTTA
>JGI24158J21664_10005024_pt1 | contig 17196 bp, 10 predicted proteins | sample Ectturendosymbi3_FD_21664 | JGI IMG/M metagenome (IMG submission 21664)
TTTTGAGCTCGTGCAACAGTTCTATCATGCTACAGAAATTGGTAATGTAGCCAATGCGGTCAGCGCTTGCGCTGATCAGCCTTAGCAGACAAAATAAAGACCACTGTTTCGGACAAAAGTGAATTATCGCGGAACACAATCTTAAACATGCGTAGTGGACGAATGGTCTGCAAAAAGTGATGAGATGGTTTCTGGACGCAGACGATAACCCAGATTCCCACCAAAACCTAATCATTGCTTTTTGGCCCATTTACAATGTTCCATGAAATTTGTATGCAAATTTATTCCGTGGTATTTGCATTAAGTCGACAAATTAACAAGCAAAAAGTATGCGAAAACAGTTAATCGTCTTTGCAAAAGTAATAAAGTTTTTGTAAAAATCAAGCCCAAGGGGGGGTTTAACCCCAACCCCCCTTGCGTACGCCATTGAGGCTACAGTGCTATTCGCCCCCTCTGGTTTCGCGAGCGAGATAACGTTGGTTACAAAGTTTCATGGTTTCGCGAGCCGGGCCGTTCCGGCTTACTTTCACCTCTGGCTGTCAGTATAATCGACACGTGTAGATCTGTTTGCTTTGCAAAGCCTTTTTTATTGCTGTTTTTCACTCTTAAATTAGAAATGGAAGAAGGCTAAGTATAAAAAAGTCATTTGGGACTAGAAAGAGTTCGGAAAGGCATATATTTTCCGGGTACATCACCTCTCCTGCATTTTTAAAAAGATATTTTATATGGACTGTGTGCAAAATACGTTATGAGCCCAAGTAACGCTGTTGAACTGGAGTTGCCCCTGGTTAGATCAATGTTAGGTACGATAAAGGTAATTTATTTGTGAGTTAATTTATTCAATCTTTATTCATCCACATACAAAAACTTATATTAGTAAATTACAATATAGGCTATTGCAGAAATTGTAACGTTTTGAAAATGGAGTATCAAAACGAATATCTTGAAAACACTGCTGAATCCTTTCCAACACCACTGTCCAAATTTTTTAAACCCCTAACCAGAACTGATGCATGCTGCAACAACTGCAAAAAGATATTGAAATTTTCAACGAAAGCAACATCTAATTTGATCGCGCATTTGAAGAGATGTTCTCTCAAGTTGCATCTGCAATGCATGAATCTCAAGAGAAAGCATCAGGAGAAATCAAAGAAGGTTAATAAAGATGATTGCCAAGTGCCAATCAAGTCATTTTTTCAAACTTCCTCTTCCCAGGAATTTGCTTCCTACGATGTCGCTCAAAAAGCATTAACCAAAGCTCTACTCAAATCAATTTCGTGTGACCAATTGCCACTAAGCATTGATGTCAGTCAAACATTCATAAACTTTGTGTTGACTGCTGAACCAAAATTTGTTATTCCAAGGCGTTCTACAATTAGAAATTCCCTTATACCAACAGCTATTCAACAAATGGAAGAAATTATGCGACGTGAACTTGCACGTTTGCCACATGTTTACCTAACAATAGATTTTTGGACCAACCGAAACATGGCAAGCTTCTTGGGCATCACTGTTCACTTCATTGATGTAGAATGGAAACTTCGCACCTTTGTCTTGGCAGCAGATTCATTTTTAGAAAAGCATACAGCTTGTAACATTGCGAAGTCTTATGACAATGTTATAGAAAAGTTCAAACTAACATCAAAAGTAACAAAAGTGGTGCCAGATAATGCTTCGTCCATAATTAAAGCATTTCAGGTTTCTCTTCCTGAGTTTATTCTGCATAAAACTGGCAACGAAGGTTCTGGGAACGACAAACAGTTGCCCACTGATTTTGTTTCTGAACAAGACTTTGTAGAGAATGGCACAGATTTAAATACTCTCCTTGCCTACTTATCAGAAAGAGTAAGCTGCTTTGCTCACACAAAACAACTTTGCATTAAAGATTGCCTGCAGGATCCAGAGTTTTTGAAATCTTACATTGGAAAGCAGTTGGCAAAAGTGGCGAACTTTGTAAATTCTGTGAGAAAATCTGTAAATGCTACGTCATACTTGCAAAGCAAAAAAATAACATTAAGAGCAAAAAATGTGACAAGATGGAATTCGCAGCTTGTTATGTTGCAAAGTGTCTTGAAAGATCATGAAGAAGTCAATGCAACTCTCACTATGATTCAGTCACGGGACAAAAGAACAAATCAAGATTATTTGGCGTTGAGTGAGCTCGTGAGCGTGCTACTACCTTTCAAGGAAGCAGTGCAACAAGTTGAGGGAGAAAATGTTGTAACCTCTTCTTGCATTTGTCCTGTGGTGGTTGGTTTAATGAAAACATTGGGACAACTAAAGAATTCAAATCTCAGTTATTGCAAGAAATTGGCAACAAATCTTCAACATTCTGTTTCAAAAAGGTTGTTGCCATATCTTAATTCTGTAGATAACAGACTAGCATCCCTTCTTGACCCAAGGTTTAAACACAAGTGGATTGAAGATGATGTTCAAAAAGAAGAAGCTGGGCAAGTGCTGATAACGTATCTGGCAAGTAGGCTTGGTCAGTGTGAAGAAGATGGTAGCACAACCAGCTCAGATGATGAAAAAGAAAACTCTGCAAAAAAGCCAAAGTTATTTGGCTTTATGGCGACAGGCTCAAAAAAGAGAAGCACTAACAATTCAGTAAAGGAAGTGGAGAGATACTTGAAGGAAGAAATTATACACTTTGATGAAGATCCCCTAATGTACTGGAAAAAAAGNCAGAACACCTTCCCACGCTTGCTGCTTTAGCCAAGGACTATTTGAGGCTAACAGCAACATCAGCCCCATCAGAAAGACTTTTCTCAATTGCGGGTAACTTTTATACCACAAGAAGAAATTTACTGGGTACCGAGACATTTCGCAGCCTAATGTTCAAGAGCAATTCAACCATATTTGAGAAAGTTAAATTGTAGATGTAATTGCATATGACTATTGAAAGTAAGTGCTCAATAACTAATTTGCCTTTCCTTGTGTTTGTTTCTGTTCCGTCATACGTTTGCGTACTTTTCTTGCCGCTTCAATATGTTTCCATATTTTTCTTTTTTAGGTTGGTATTCCTTATTCTGTACCTCTTGTGCTGTATATGGTTATCACAACCTGACAAGTTTTCTATTTGTTGTTTTTGCATGCATTCTTCATTTAGTTGCTTCTTATGTAAATGCAAAAACGTCCAAATTGTGAATTATAGCTACTGTAATGTAAAACCTGTCAAAGCATTGCAGCGAACATGAACCGAATTGACATGGCGTAGCCGATCTTCCAGCGCTACTACACGTTGTGTTTAACCAGGTCACCGAATTAAATATGCGCTCTTTACAGGGTCAACAACGATTAAAAGCTCTAGGTTTTCTTAAGTGTAAACGTTTGATGAATCATCCGACTGTGTTTTTCTCTGTTCACTTTGCGGTGATTCAGACTTGCACATAACTGTATTCAAGTAGATCGTCTCCACGAAGGCAGTGAAGATCAATCAGCATTTTTATCGGATATCGATTTCACTTGATACTACGCATCCTGAAAAAAGTTTTTGGTATATTATGGGCCGTCTTAAACCACAACTCGATAGTATTTGACATATAGTGCTGCCTTTCCGGGATTGATTATTCCTTACTCTCTTGTGTCCATAGCGTAGTTTGCGACAGCGGTGACTGTACGATGTGTTTTTCTATTTCTCCCAGTGCAAAATCCGCCATAAATTTGCCACTCCGTCTATTTCCCGATTGACGACGGTTTCAGCTCAAGGTTGCTATTGGAAACGGCAAGCTTTCTTACAAACTTAAAGACAGAAAATCTAAGTTATGGAACTCTCATCTTTTTGGTACACACTATTNTTTCTTGTTGAAGAATTAAAACGTACACATGCTAATTTGCAGTTCGCCAATCAACATTGAAGTTGTAGCTGGATGGCAGTCGCGTGTTTGAGCTGCGTTTACCGTAAATAACTACAATTGTGTACTAGCTTAATTCATAATTGTTTGTCGCGCTCGGCTATCTGACAATGAGGGCTGTTCGCTAAGTTTATACTGCGCTGGTAGAATGTTGAATCTTGTCTGTTGCATTCCAGAAACTATATTCGAAGATCAATTATTGTTCAAACGATCAACTGTTGTTGCTTTAAGTGTGACAACTGTTTGCGCTGATAATAATCTACCGTTGTGTAGCAACACCTGTAGGAAATAAGAAACTGCAGCTCTGTGGATGCGCGGAATTCGTGGGGTGCCAAAATAGCCAAAAGGTTGTTGGATACGCGGTAAGAAACTGAGTTAGTACTGTTCTTTAAAGCTCGCAAAAAACTGTTCTGGCGCGACTTCTGGAATCATTCCAACATGTCTGCATGTATTATTATTTTCATATTCTTAAAAGAATTTGTTTGTCAATTTGCAATCAGTTACAAGTATGGAAGTAATTTGATGTTTTTAGTACAGAATAATTGTAATGTAATTGACAAATTTGAAGGCGTAATTAATCCAACTCTGCTGCGAATATCCAAAACAGTGTTAAATACTAGCGCGCAGCATGCCTTAGGGCAGTGGTCCTCAGGGCCGTAACCAGCTTGGGACATCAGGGGGGCGAGGAGTTTTCTGAGAGTGGCCCAAATTTTTTAAACTATGTCCAATAGTTACAAACTATGACCAACATATTTCTCTAGGGGTGCTTCGCTCCCCCTGGTTACGGGCCTGGTGGTCCTCAACCCCCGGGCCGCGAAATTACAAAATGTATAGCCTACTGGCAGTAAACACCACTCGCTTTCCGGGATGTGATTGGTCGAATCTTCTCATGGAAGCGCTGCTGCGAGTGTAGCGTACTCCCGGGCAGCGGTGAAATTGTCAATCGTTGACCGGTCCGCAGTTACCACAGAGTTGGAGACTGCTGCTTTAGTGCATTCCTTCGAAAACTTTATTGTAGGTATAAGAAATTGTTCTTGTGAAAAATGGGGCATATATTTTTGCACCCGCTTCACAATTTTTGTGATTTAATGATATAAGGCAATTTGAACTCTGATGATTTCCTGAACCAGCGTGGTCCAACGACTTTTGACCAACGGGCCATTTTACAAAAAGGCGACAACTCAGGGGCCACTTCCAATAAAATGATGTAGCTTATGAAACAACAGATGCACAACAGCTAACTAAAAAGGGAAGACGAGTGCGCCATTGAAACAATAGCAAATCTCTATCAGTGAGATGCCTGTGGCTTCTCTGACACTTTCCTACAGTGTTTCGCCTCGCATTCGATTTGTTTTTAGATTTGGTTGCTTCATCGTAGAAAATGTACTCTCACACATTTTGCTAACTTCCAGAAGCTCTCTGCAGTCTCTAACACCGTTGGTATTGCACTTTTATTAAAAGATGTTATGCTTGTTCTTACTGAAATCACCTATTGCAGGGATGGGCAATTAATTTGGCTTGCGGACCGCTTTGAGATGGCCGCGTTTAACGGATAAACATACAGATTTATTTGTTGGTACCGAGTTCATTGCACCAGATGTACTTTTCAAGACAATGAACGCCGGGGCACCGAAAAAATACAAGGTTATCTAGTCAGGTGCCCCGGCGGAGGGCCGTACCTCCTAATCTGATCGTAAAGTAAATAAAACGAAATGGCATACAGAAATTGTAGCGTTCATTGTCCTTGTGCAAATGCACTTTATCCAGCGTAAGCAATTCAGTAAGACAAATGTAACCTTCACGCTTTTCAACAAATTTCAGATTTCAAGACTTCTCCTGAATGCTTCTGTGGGCCTGTAGTTAGACCACACTGCCCTGAACGATCGCGCAGTTCGACTAACAAAAAATAGCTATTTTGTTGGCCTAGAAAAGGTATCCACCGTTGTGTGTGATACTCAACGACTGTCAGAGAACCTGGGATATTTAAACAAGTGACGGCTTTTTGGGATCCCTTATTTGACTGATCCCCCCCAAACGCCTAGTCTGGATCCGCCATTACTAGCCACAGTGCTTTCTGCAATCGGCTCCCACACAACGGATCAAACCACAAAGCGAAACACTTTCACCTACTCATTGAGTCGAACTAAAATTCTTCGTGTACACTGAATACACACAACCATAGGTCATTCATGAAGAAGCAAATAAACAGTTCTGGAACACGTCGTATCAATCATCGCTCTTATTTCCACTATTTGTACGCGACTGCATAGTTTTAGTTTATCACATATGGCAATTGCAAAAACACCTGGAATGTGTACAAATAACCACAGCAATTCCACTACATATCGCTGTACCCATGTGCCACACGTGCTGCGTCCACAAAAACAAATGATTGAATGAACAGTTCAAGTGATTTGGTTTGGCAATCACACTGAGGCATTTTGTAGTAAAAACAAAACCGAATTTCTCGTGCTGGGTTACATTCTATATGAAACCGTCATTACGTTGATTATGAAAAATATTATTATACATTGCATCAGAAGCTAACTGCAGTCAATCGCATTGTTTCCTTAAAAGAGTATCAACTACATTCAGCTGTTGAAGAGCCAATTACCCGATCCCCGAAAATACGTAAACTATACGCGCTGTAAACTTGGTGCGAATTATTCAATGTATTATCTCAAACACTTTTTCCCACCGACACAACCTGGACAGGCGTAGCACTTAACTTAATATTGCCAGGTTGTAATCTCGACAAACAACCTGTTGAACCGCCTACACCGGGAGATACGAATCCTACACAGTAAAAAAAGCTTAAGCGGTCATGCCCAGTACCAGATACGATAGTCGTGGAAACAGGTTAAGTTTTAAAAGTTGTGAACATGTAATAAAACAGGCAATTTTTGGTTGAAGCCTGGTTTTTGACACAAGTCTTGCCAGAAGTTAAGTAATCGTTGAAAAATTATGTCAGATAATCTTTGTATTTTTTACTCATTGCACGTCTTTCCGTTCCATAACAATGTGATGTAATTGTGCAAAACAGGTAACTTGGCGCAAGGATGTCAAACAACATCAAACGCCAAAAAAGTTAGGATCAGCTCATTTTATAGTAAGCGTTGCAATAAGACTTCTCAGTGTTGAACAAAATTCAGATCTGAACGTTTTAAACGTGCACCATACGCCACTGGCGTATCTCAGGAGTTTTTACCACAGGGTTTCCAACCAATGCTTCTTACATAACACGTAAAGAAAGAGATGAGTTGTGGCCGAACAGCAAGTTTTTGCTTGAAATTTGCAGCACGTTTGCGTAAACCCTCTCGGCTTGCATACACAACAACTAAATTCGAGCAGGAATCGACTTTGGCCCTTGTAAGGACTACACTGGTTGAGACAAGCGAACAAATTGCTATATATCTCGTAAAAAATAACCATCACGAGCGAATACCACGCTTTTACGCACAATCAAAACTGAATTATCAACCGTTTAAAAGACAAAATCAAAGTTCTTTTCAACACATACTCAAAGCAGCGGGCGGTTACTCAGCCAATTCTTATAATTACTCAAGTCTTTTATGACCCCTTGCATTACAAAATTAACATAAACAAGCACGTTAAAAATATATCAATGTTTCCAACAAAATTTTGGCGCTTCCTTACTTACAAAGTCTGTTTAAAATGTCAGTGGCTGGAAGCATTTCAAACTTGTAATTGACTTGAATGACCTATTACTGCAATGAAATGGTGAAACAACATCAAGAAATCGAGGTGCATTACATTCAAACAGTCTTAGAGCACCGAATGGTGGGTACTGCGCATCTACAACACTGTTCAAATTACCAAAATTTTAAATTAGGCACAGCAGCAAAAATAAAAAAGCAATGAAAACAAAGCAAGGTATCTCGTCTGTCAACAGCACACAACGTCAAACTCACCGAGACTGGAGGAACGCGCGATGCAAAGAAATTGAGCCACAGCGTATCGGCATGGGCCAATCCTGGCATCCACCGGTGGCCATGTTGTGCGCTACGCCGTGGCTGCATATTTTTTGGCAAATTAGAAACGGCGGTTGGCTTATTGCCTGTCATTATATGCTTCACGATCGCATTTTTTAATTTGAACTTTCCCTGACAACGTTCAGCCGCGCAGGTGAACGAAGTCGAGAAAATATTGTTTTCGGTAAGTTCGCCGATGCTTCTGATGATTCACTTTGATTTCGCCGATTCGCGTCATCGATTCACGCCGTAAGATCAACGCCGAAAACGTCACAGCTTTGCGTTATCGGAAAAGGACCAGTCAGGTCGCATGCGTTCTTGCAGCAACGACCAGGCCTTTTCGACCTGCGAAGAAGTTCAAGTACAGAAAGGCAAGAATACCACCTACGCAATCCCACCATGTTTTATACTTCATCATTTTTAATATGGGTCAAGATTTTCCTTGGGATAAACCGTGATTGACCGACTGATCGAAGCCAATACACTCACACCCACCACGAAATAATAAAACATACACGTCATTAGCGCTGTATGACGCTAAAACTTTAATTGCATTTATGCACATACGACAAATAGGAATGAATACTTCCTTGCTATACGATTTAAGGAATTGATTGCATAGCAATACAGCGGAGGAAGCTGTCAAAGACCTAGAGTCAATTGGACTACAGTTCTTCTCTGACACGACATTACTTTAGCTGGACTAGATATGGTTATCTGAGCAGTCCAATCAACATTGTTACCTGTGATTGCGTGACTTCGTAATCCCACAGCGTTGACAGCACAACGTGGGCGTGTTCAACTCTCTCTTTGTTGCTTAGCTGCGAAAACAACCGTCGTTTTGCGTCTTCCTCGCTTCTGCCATCACGTTCCACCACTCGTTTTACTGCTTCGTTTGGTGGAACTATGCTCACCCATACTTCATCGGCAAATTGGTCCCAACCAGCCTGCACAACCCAGATCTGTATGATTAGTCGCAATCTTTGGTCGCAGAACTTCAGTCAGATGGCACAGAACCACAAAACTTTAAAAAATCAGTTTTAAATTGGCGAAATGGTTGCAAGCGTTGGGGTTGCCAAAGCCAGCTCTTATCGTGCTACTGTACAGGATCAACCTAGCACAGGTGCACCTGTAAAGCGCAAAAACTGAATCATTTCAGTACTTGAACATGGCGGTAGATATTGAAGCACGCATCGATTAATACAGGTTTGTCAAGAAAAGCTATCGTTAGGTTGTTTGCAAAAGTTGGCCGCAAAACAAACGATATGAGCATTCAAGCAATAAACCACGTTAACGCTGTGTTTGTTCCCACACAAAACGGAATTGGATCTTAAGCATCTCATTCTTCAAGCCAAAAAAGCGCCTCTCGTTAGTGGCATTACACAATAGTGGAAAAATCTTCAAAAAAATAGCTTGCACACCATTAAATGCAATTAAACTTGTTATCAGCGTGCTCCGTTTCCATAACCCGGAAACCAGCATTCGTTTGCAAATTTAAGGGGAAATTCCATACTTCAAGCAAGGATTTTGTGTCAAGTCTTAGCTTTTTCAGTCAACACCAAATAAGCTCCAGCTGATTTTAACTGACAATAAGGAGCAAGCAATCTCTTGCAAGCTGCAAATAACACCAATTTGCAATATTAACAAACTGGCAAATTATTTCGAAAAACTATGATATATTCCACAAAATGATGATTTCAGTGATCAGGGCTGCAAGCATTAAAAAGTTCGCAGCGCGCTGTTGTTCAACTGCAACAACGGCCAAAGATTTCAGGTTCCCACCCTGGGGTAGCCCTGATGTTAATTTTGAATCGTGAGATCGGGGACTGCGTGATTCGCTACGATGTCACAAGTCAATTCATTTTTGAGAAATCAAACAAGAAATCCCTGTTCTTAACCAAGTCTGAGTTCACCCGTTCGAATTCGTCAAAATATCCAAACATTTGTTATAGATATTGTTTTCACGTGCAGCGATCAATATTTATCACTTACGACGACAGCAAACACGTCGGTTCCGTACCTCGAGCAAGACAGCGGCATCCAAAACGCAAACAGAAATACTTTCAGCGGCAGACCGGTCGTCCCCCGCCACAGCACTGATTTCGTTTCGAGCTAATCTTTCGATTTCCGGCCAAACGATTCGATTAAGATCGTCCAGAGGAGATGATGCGTCAGAAGCAGCATTCGAAAACACTTTGGCTGCAAGAATTTTCCGGTCAATCGTTCCCGCTCGACTCACGATGTCGCCGCCGAAACGTTGAACCACTTTATCAAACGTTGCGGTGCCGGGCTCGTAGGCTTTGTGGCCCAGCTTGTCGCAGTCAATGATATGTGCACCCAGCTTTTGGAGTCGGTTGGCGATGGACGACTTGCCCGAAGCAATGCCTCCTGTAAAGGAATAACAGATACAGATGGAGTTGCAAACTGCCATATAAAGCATACAAACGTTCAACAGATCAATTACTTTATTAGGAAAAAGAAAGAAGAAACGGAGACCTACGAACGACTCATAGGCTAATCTTGTTCTGAGCTCTAGTTCCAGATGTTTCATCCGGTTGCAGGAAGAACCTGATTTGTAGAACCTTGGCAGCACGATCCGGCCAAAAACATTACCCACCTTTGGCGACCAACTTCCTTGTTGCTGGACCAGAGCCAATTTCCACGATACAAAAAACATCAGGTTTCATAAATGCGAGACAGCGAGCCTTTCATTTCAAGAAAAAAAACTTTCATGTCAAACACGAAACGTTTTCAGTAATAAACACCACAAACACCACGTACCTGTCAGTCCAATCACGTAAACATTTTCCGGTAGACCTCTGGTCGGGGCACTGCGATTAGGAGCCCGGCGTAATTTTCCAAGACTCTCAAACCTCAACGTCGAAGAACTAACTTTGGACTCGTGAGTTGGTTTCTTGAAATCTTCATCGGAGCTCAAGAGCCCTACATCGAATGGCGAAGCTCACTTCACTTGTTATACCAGATCATTTCACAGCTTGCGAACAAAAAGGTTTTACCTGTGATTAAGCTAAACAAGGATAGTAATCATGTTTAGAAAATCACAATTTGCATCTATGTGGTTGTTTGATGGGATGCAAAGAACACAGCGTTTACGCTTGCAAGCTATCAGGAAAAAACTTGTATTTTTTATCAGCGTTATATTGACTTGAGAAAAACCCGATAGCTCTTTAAAGAGTTACACAACCGTGACAGCAAAAAGCGCGATGCAATGCTTTTGACACCAGCGTCCTCGTCAGAAGATTTAAACAGACACCGTCAATGTAATGTAATTAGTTTGGATGAGAAACCCGGCATGCACGAAGCAGGAGCAGTCTTCCATGCAGATACTTTCTTTACTAATCAGCATTGCAGTAAGTCTTTGATCGACTTCCTTAGCTGACCGACAATTAACCACGAACAAATGACGCTCAAAAGCGTAAGAAACAAACGAACAAATATTTGTGCTCACGGGCGCCGAGTACGGGCGTGCGCGATACGCCGGCAATTCTTGTCGGTTGTGTTGCACGCCTTCTTTTTTTAACGCCCATTTCGCACGCTCAGCTATTTTTCGCTTTTTCGTGCACATTTCTGCCGATTTGTTATAGCGACATGATCAGCTATACAACTGCGAAGAGACAAAGAAAGATTACAAAGAAAATAACATAGCCTTTCCTTTAGTTACAGTTTGCCGCTGCTTCAAGTAGACTATGATGTCATACGTTGCGATGTCTCGAATTGCACACGCCTGGAAAAAATCCAAACTTAACGCGTAGGTGTGTGATGGTCGTAACAGTGGGATAACATGGCAGCTTATCGCTATGTCCGCATCCGCTCGCCTTGAGAGCGACAAGCACGTTGTTTTGGCAAAAGCATTCTTTACTTCAACTTTAGGCGTTGCATTCATAAAAAACGTTGAGCTGAGCATGCAAACGAAACTGAACGAAAGACTTTTTGGAAGTGCGTACCTCCAGTTATTACGTGCACGTGCAAAACGTCGAGGTTGTTCTTTTTTCTGGCCTCGTTGACAGTTACTCCGCCACGTTCGGTCTCTTTGCTCACGGCTATGCACTGAAGGTCGGCGTCCGTTGAAGCGGGACCGATTGGGTCCACAATGCGAACAATTTCAACGACCTTGGCATCGTGATTTGGCATCGAAGTGCTACAAAAACTATTGCTTTAGAGCAAGCCTGCACAACATGCGGCCCGCGAGAGCTTTCTCAATTGTAGTAAATATTGCAAAAACTCGACCTTGAATGAGTAATTGTTGTTCCAGAATATTTTCCATACTACAACGAAATATCTGCATCGAAATAAAATAGACTTCTGCGGCCCGCGCCAAATTTATATTGATAATTTGGCCCTTCGAGCTTTCTGAGTTGTGTAGGCCTGCTTTGGAGTAAGCAACAGCAGTGTTTTTCGCCGCCACTAATGGTAAGTCTGAAACGCTGTGTTAAGAAATGGCAGGTAGACTGCTACACTAACAAGGCTCAACTTATCTTAGGAGAATTTCAAAAATACTAAATCTTTCAAAACAAAAGTTCTTTTTCCAACATAAGATTTACTTATGCTTGCTTTACTTGCAAAAGTACGTACGGCACACGGTGTGAGTTGACTACTGAAAAAACTGAAACTTGTAAATATGAGAGACGCAAATCGCGGAAAATTAAATACGACTCTATGTTTCCACGATCTGTAACTGCTTGAATGCCTGCCCAGTCCATCCTTTTGCTATTTTTTAACTAAATATTGCATATTTGTCTTCAACGTCATTAAGTCTTATTTTTAACTGTATGGAAAAACCGCGTAGATCGAAATAAATCTTTCATAAACTGAGGTTCTGCAAAACATTGATTTCACTGCACCTTGGCAAAAAATACCAGAATGAAAGATACACAGCCAAAATAGCAGGTGCAAAATAGTGCTCATTGCGATTTGCCTGGAGCTTCAGCACGTCACCACGAACTTTCTCACGAAGCACTGACCACTATGGCCAAATGTGAATTTAAAAGTTTTGTACACAATGTTAAACAACCCCATTAATTATATTCATCATCGCAAGTTTTACACAACAAAGTAAGAAAATAAGTTCAGTAAAACCAGTGGTTTGCGCAGTAACAGCAAGAAATGTTTCAACGAAACTGGGTCGAATAACCTGATCAAACTAAGATCACATTTATGCTTCACAAAAGCTGAAGTGAAGTGCCCTCACTCATCACACCTAGATTGATACTGTCTTTAAAGGTGGAAAAAACAGTATCCACTGCTTGCAACTGTAGAAAGCAACCAAGAAAAAAAGCTGATTTCAATTCAACAAGTCATAAAAATTAATAAATTGAAATGAAACAGGACTTTCAAATGTCATTGCAGCTGCATCAACATTCAGTACCTTGAGCTCTTCGGTTCACAGTTGTCAACATCACACAAGAACGCTTCAACAGCACGTCTTCGAGCAGACCATGGTTTGATAAGTTCATGGAGGGTTTTGTTTCGGAGCATATCACCATCCGTAATTCCTTAGGAAAAGAATACAATTGCAAGAACATAACGAGAAAATAGCCATTGCTGTGGATTACAAAGGAATCCAACCGACCATAAACAACAAACAGCTATCGTTAGGTTAACTTAACGTAAATCATTAGCGGCGAACTGTTTTATTAGTCGCTAACAAAACCAATGAGTGGAACAACACTTTTAAAATTATGAGCAACCCGCTTGTTATTGTATTAATGAAAGCTTTTTTTATCTAAAATATTGCTCAGCAGTCCATAAGAATGCGGCGTTGTTGAGAAATGACGAATTGCAAATAAAACGATGAAAAACGTAGAATAGAGTATGAAGGTGTTTCGCCAAGCCATACTCCTTTAGGTCTCAGAGCTTTGGCAAAAACGTTGTGCTGCTTGATTTAGACTGTTTGATAGCCGCCTTTACAGGAAGCCATAAAATCAAATTCGATTCCCTTATTGACTTTTCCCATCAATTGATATGGAAAAACAAGAACCGTAAATGAGGTGTGAATCTGAAAATATTTTCGATTTGAACACTATAGTATCCTTTCTGGTGTTTGCTTCATTAGGCAAAAAATTAAAATTTTCATAAAAACTCGAATCTGATCCTTCCACTGCATGTAATTGAAGTTTGTGACCGAACAAAATGAAACCTTGTAGTATTGGTAGCTATCCCGCTCAAACAATTTTTTTATTGGTGGTGTTTGTTAAAATGATTGGAGATTACGGTATGTAACTAGCATCAGCGGGTTAAGATTGTCAAATGCCACAACAAACATCAAACTGCTGCGTAAAACGAATACTGCAAGTTGATGTTTAAGAAAACTTTTTTATTTTACTACAGCAATACTGTCAATGACAGAAAAAAATGTATACAGAAGGTTTGTGTGCATATGGAGCAGACAATGTGCCAGTTCCACCCGAATTAAAACTGATTTGAAAATACTTTATTTCAGACAAACCAGCTAAGTTTCGATCAACGTATATTTAAAAGTTGTCCGGGCAATGTAGTAGGTATTTGATGAAAAACCTGGAGATTAAGAATTGCAGAAGAGAGTACAAAAATATTTAAAAAGAGTCATTAAATGTAGTGTAAATTCTAACAAAATAATGTATAGTGATTTTCCAGATGCGATTTTATTGTGATACTTGACCCAAAAATCGTGATTTTCTTTGCACGATTATTATTTATTTTTGCACGTTAAGTTCCTAAGTATTAAAACCATCTTTTCCACCTCACCGCAATACAGCATTGGCACAAATAGAAATCCTATTGCTGAGTCTTCACAGAGCTAATTTTCAAATGATTTGCCTTTTTCAATATCTTGGAATCAGATTATTTTTCACTGAGACATTTTGGGCATTTATTAAAGCCTGCCATAACAGTATTCACTAGCCTACTTTTTCAGACATTGTGACTGAATTGACTTAATTTTTTTCTGTCATTTTAAAAAATGTCAGTTTACGACCAAAAAACAACTTGGAAACAACTTACTTTCGTATAAAAGAATTTTGTTTTCTCGGTTTTGTCAACGATCTCTAAAGCGAGTGTGGAAAACTTTCTCATCAACATCTTATGATATAAAACATGCATTTACAAGGAACTCTGCATTATGTTGTTTTGTAATTCATAAACTTAGACATAAAGCAGCGCATGGGCTGCAGGGCATTCACAAAAAATATTTGAATTAAAAAATCATAGCACCCAAACACGGTTTTCCCAAAATGCAAGCAACTGCGGATTGATTTTACATATAACTTGACATTTGGCATGAAACAAACCACCACGTTTCATTAGAAATGATAAGTTCACTTTGGTTTTACTAAAAGTGGCACGCTTATAAAAACAGTAAAAGACGTTTGAAAATTACAAGAAATAATGTTCCATTCGTTTCTTAATTTTGCACCATACTTAGCTAATTCGTTACCAAGTTTGGTCGAATGTCTGAGGTGACTGTTGTAAGCATTAAGTAGTTGAATTAGCTGGATAATATTTCACAACAGAGGCATCATTGCTAGTTGGGTTCATTTATTGAAAAACAATCATCAAGGACAAAAAGAAACAGTCCAATCATGATTCTGTGCCCCCAATTACACTTGAAAAAGCAATGCCTTGTATCTTTGGTTATATTCTTTACTGTTAAAAGTAATGTTGGCCCTGATAAGTTTAGCACTGTCAAGTTTGAGTTCTGCAAATATTTCTTTTGGGGGATCAAATCATATTTGAAGGGAATGGATGAGCCCAACAAAAAAGACAAGAGTGAATGTTAGCTTCACCCACAAAACTGATTTTCTTTTCTTAAACACAATTTTCACAGTATTTCAATGACTATATTAAACATTGAAAATAGAGTACGCTACACCACTAATACATACTTTGAGGTGCCACTATGCTGAACACTAAAGTGTTTTTTCACACACATCAATTCAAATTCCAGATTTTAAGTACACTTACCCACCAATAACCTTTGATTTGTTAGCAGAGCAGCTTCACTCAAGAGCAGTTTGTGTCCTGTGTGCACATGATCAAAAGTTCCACCAACCACAACAGACCCTTTGCTATTAACAACAGGTTGCTCTTTAAAACTTGTGACAAACTTTTCAATGTCTGGAATACCACTGACTGGCAAGAGAGGATCTTGTATGCAATCAGCTGTGTAATGAGAATGAACAAAGTCCCGAAGTATTTTATTTGAGCCATCACTTTGCAGCAAATGTGGGCTAATATCCACAACAATGCATTGTACAGGGCTGCAAAAATATATCAAAAGAAGAGCTGACACACAATAAACATACATTCAAATTTGAGATCCAGTGAAACCTTCAAATGTTGATGAACATATTGCTATAAAATAAAAGTTACACAAGACCTTATGCAAACAGTTATTCAGCTGTCCTTATGGACATTAAAAACAGTACAGTAGTGCCCGCTTAAGCCCAAGGTTAATCAGCCCAAAATTGTCTGGTCCAGAATTACTACATTTTTCCAGTAATGAAAAAAAAATGCTTTGTAAACACAAAACCCCACTTAATAAGTCTATTTTCTAATACATTTGCTTTAAAATTGAGTGAAAAAGCGTCGCAACTCACTTCTTTGTCTTGCTTTCTATGGTTTCATATTTCATTATGCTGCTGACCTCGTTCTTAATTCAACTGTTTTGTCACAAATCATGTGTTTGTGCCGTAATTGATAAAGAGAAATGGTGCTCTGTGTAGAATTTATTTTCAAAATGGCGAAGAGACGTGCAGACGTAGCCTTGTCTAAGAAAGTTGAGGTTTTAAAAAATTACCTAGCACTGCCAAAATACAGTCAACGTGCTGCTGCCGAACGACTCAACATCTCTATCGACAAACGACAGTTCCTACATCACCAACAACCAGTCAGGCAACTTACTCTTGATGTTCTTGCACAGAAATGAATATTGGTTTGCCAGAATTAACAAAGAAAATTGCTCAATGACTGCAGCTGTTGTGCACAGTCTTCATAGATTTAGCGATAGTGACAGTCGGCCATACTCATTTATGCACATAAGAGTGGCAAAAATTTGTTCCCCTGTTAATAAGCCCAAAATCGTCCGGTCCCAAGGCAGGTTTAATAAGCAGGAACTACTTATTAAGAAAATCACACAGATTAGATTCAAATGGAAAATTGTTTCATGAAGTGAAGTTGAGCTAACATAAAACAAAGCAGAAGGTATAGTAACATCAACCTCTTTTTTAATTTTTTAAGATTAGTAAGCTCTCCTTTGTTTTTTAGCTTGGAGTACAAGACAGCTCAGGACTGAGGCACATACAATTAAAAAACACACTTCTGTAGTTCTACACTTGTTAACAAAACAGATGCAT
>JGI24158J21664_10005025_pt1 | contig 17195 bp, 8 predicted proteins | sample Ectturendosymbi3_FD_21664 | JGI IMG/M metagenome (IMG submission 21664)
GAGTTGAGATCATAAGATCTGCTGAGACGCTGTTGTGCTTCTGCGAATCGCACGTGACCGTTGAGAGGGCGACATTCGTTGGCTTTCCCTCAACACCTTTTCCCTCAACAAGAGGTCTGACGCACATGAATAAAAAACAAATGCTTGAAATAATCAAACAAAAAGGTTTGTTGGAACAAGGAAGAAATTTGAGCAAGAAACGAAAGCAAAGAAATGGAAATGAAGTCAAACTTGTTGACGTTTCCACAGGCGAATCGCCTGTGGAGCTTGTGCAACTTGTGGTGATTGAACATCACCAGAAGGTGGAACTCTAGGGGATGGGTCATACTTGGACCTCAATTAGAGAGAAATTTTGGATAATGAGGGTGGTGCAGCAAAACGAAATATAATTGGCAAGTGTGTGTTTTGCAGGAAGCGCAATGCTGCACGAGGCCAGAAATTGATGACCGAATTGCCTTCTGCACGAATGCAGGTTGATAAACCACCGTTCTCATCCGCTGGCATCGATTACTTCGGTCCATGTTTCGTGAAACAAGGCCAAAGCATGGTAAAGCAATTTGGCTGCATTTTTACTTTATGACCTCCAGAACGGTCACATAGGGATTTTCCACTCGTTGTCAACCGACTCATTCCTCAAGGCTTTTCGTCGATTCGTTAGTCGAAGAGGTAATGTCGAGCAGGTATATAGTGATAACGGTACCAATGTCGTGGGTGATGAACGCATTCTAAAGGAAGAGTTTAACGCTTTAACCAGCATTACATTCAGGATCAACTTCGCCAAAGCAACATTATGTGGCATTTCAATCCACCAACTGCAAGCCACATGGGTGGTGCATGGGAGAGACTAATACGGTCGTCTTGCAAGGTTTGGGCAGCTCACCTTGTCGGACGAGGGTCTCTTCACCTTAATAATAGAAGTTGAAGCAATGCTCAACTCCAGACCGCTGACACCGATAACTTTAGATCCGTCAAGTGACGGACCCTTAACCCCAAATTATTTACTTTTACAGAAGGGTTGTGCACAGATGCCTCCCGGAGTATTTTCGAAAGTAGACTGGAATGGACGACGTCGGTGGGCTCAGATACAGTACGCAGCAGACCAATTCTGGCGAAGATGGCGACGTGAGTACTTGCCTACCATTTTACAGCATCTGAAGTGGACTGCACGACGAAGCAACTTCGAAGTCGGCGACATGGTGCTCCTGGTTGACGACAGTCAGCCAAGGAATCGTTGGTTGCTAAGTCGCATCAACGGTGTACTCCCTGACATGAACTGGTGCGTCAAGTGACGTTAAAGACGTCAACCGGTCAACTGCTTCGCATCAGTGCCATCAAGCGTATACTCTATTCTAACGGCAATGTATATATCTTCGTCTTCTTTCGTGTATTTGTTTTTTTTTCTCTTTACTACGATGCATGTTAAAAGTCTAGCGCTTTTCGTGTGGGAGTGAAGACGTTACACAATAAAATATAACGAAAAAAAACGATCTCCAAGTTGTCACCGGTGTACCGTGGCGATAGAGGTTCGCAGTGTCTGACTGTTTGTAATTTCGTGCCTGTCATCAATAAGTTGTCAGTATAAAGCTTTCATCAATAAACTTTTTTTGATGTGCGTCGCAGTAATAACACCACAGTGTATTTGGCGTGCATCGATAGTACATGTTTCTTTCTCATGTTATACGCTAATGATGTAACAATGCTGTACGCTTTAGGAATTGATTGTGTGACATGAAGTAGTTATGAAATGCGCGATGTTATTGTTTATGTCATTAATGTCCTCACTATTCAATTCGCCAATTGTGACTGGGTGTGTAACATCGCGAAATCCTCTTTAAGCGCTCATTGCCTGTCTCGTGGCACGTAGGTTAATTTGACGTGTTCCGCGTTATGTAATCGGCCACTTCAGGTTTCAGTTGTTGTGACATTATCATTTTGGTAAACCTGGTCCATTACGAACAGTTTTAAACCGTACACTGAAAACCAAAAGGGTGTATGTAACCACCATTATAGGTGGATACGATGATACTCCCTACCACAGGAAGACTGGTTGGGGCAGTTAAGTTGGTCACGTACTCTGTTTGTAATACGGTGGTTGAGGGAAAAATATTTAAAAAAAACTTTAAAAATTTGATATTATGGAAAAGAGCATTTGGAAAATTTATTATCATTGAAAGAAGTACACAGTTTTAATTCCAGTCAACGAAAAGTTGGGATAAATAGGACCATCCTATATTTTTGAGAAATGCAAAAGGAAATGTATATTCAGGAAACATTGGACATTTGTTTGTATGTTTGTATAAATTAATGAGAGAGACACTGGATTTGTGAAGAATGACATGCCAAGTTTGTAAAAGAATGAGCAGGGCTGCTTTGGTTGTGTGGTGAACTGGCAGGTACTTTCTGATCAGGCTCGGTAGCAGTTTCATTCCTTTCACTGACGCTTTTCATGGCGAAACCTGTTAAAAAGAAGTGAAATTGACAATTAAATTTTGCAACATAACAACTTGAGCCATAGAATAAAGCAGGGTTTCTCAATCGCGGCCCTCGCCCCCCCTTGGGGTCCACGGTGAGGTTCTTCGGGGTCCACGAGCAGAGGCCTTTATTAAATAGTTCTTCCGTGATATTGCAAAACCTAAAACAAAGACAATTATTTTTAGTGATGAGCAGGGGACCACAAGTGTTTAGACTAGAGTCTTTGGAAGGGGCTACAAATCATGAAAGTTTGAGAACCAATCTTGGATAAATGGTAAAGGAACAGTTTGTTAATTAAATATTTGCTCTCCAAACTTTCTGACAAGTTAAAACAAGTTAAACACTATTACCCCTTAGGGCATTGTAAACGATAATTACATCTCATAATTTTGGTTAAGGCATCTGCAGAATGGATAATTAAACCTTCACTTTCCGCAAAATAAAAGAAAGTATGCTTTTTGGTAACAGCTATGAAAAAGACATTGATTATGCAGAAGTAATCTGAAGTAGCATGCTGCAGTGGAAGTTAAGTGATAATCTGATCACAAGGTCTGGTTATCGGTCCACTACTCTGAGCTTACAATGGCTGGATTGTTGGCAAGTCACACCTCGGCAGCAACACAGCTGCAAAATTCAAGCGCATGCAAACGAAGTATACATAGTCATTACGTTCGAAATGAAACTGATCTATTACAGTGTAATCTTTACAAAACCCATTCAGCTGACAATGCTTTACAGCTTCATAGCAGAACTACTTCAAAAACTAAAACGTTAATGTCCGTTAAGCAGACATCACATTTTGAAAATGTCTCGTTGCGGTCTTTAGTAGCATGTATTTTTAGAAAAATTACAGTTTAACGAAATTAATTGCACTGCAGTAGCTCAAGTTACCTTCCTAAAACGATACTTAAAGTTTACCGACTAAGACAGTATTTCAATTTTGAGAACACATACTGAAGAGGCGATTATTTTCAAACCTGAACAGAACATTACTGAAGAACGTGCTTGATACCATCGGTGCTTGTGCCCACAGCGCAGAAAAAAAGCAGTGCAAACGCGCTCGTTTCAAATCTCCCGCCAAAAAGACATGCGCGCTGTGGCGCAACAGCCATTGGGGCGACGCAGGTTCCTTCGTTTTCCTTGAAGAGGATATGATCTCATTTGATATCGATTACATTCGGGGAATAGAGAACTTTCATTCCCCGGAAAGTCCCAAAACAGGCCGTGTCATGTCGCTCCTTTTGCCAAGTCCGCTGGTGCAAACTTTGCGTTGTACAAGAAAACTGCTTCACCTTACTCTATGTATGAAATGCGGATCACATCTCGCCTGTGATCATCTTACTTTCCATTCAACGACAGAATAAACTATTACGCAACTGCAGATATTTACATATGTCACGATCAAGTACCTGTATATGGTTTTCACACGGGCAAGTATCGACACAAAAACGTTTTGCTGGTGTTATGAAGATCGATAGTATTAATCTAGGACCATCGTAATTTAGTCAAGCAACTCTTTATGACAATAAACATTCTCACATTCACATTAGGTTTTGGTGATAGTGCCATGCGAATATTTTAAGGTTTAGTTCAGGGTTTCTCAGTTGGGGCCCTCGGCCCTTCTTGGGGTTCAAACGTGGACAGCTACATATTAATTATGCCCCGCTCATTCCGTTTCAGGGCCCAAAATGTAGAGCACACTGATAACAGCAATTTACATAGATTCCTGAATTCGGAATTGTGCACTGCATAAACAGTGTATTTCTGGTGGTGTCCTTTTCCACAAAAGATCGCGAAGCATGTTCCATGCAGACAGAAAACGGTTGCACTAAAGATTCGTCTGAAAACAGCACATTGCACCAATCATCTGTTGTGCGCTACGGTGAGCTTAGGCAGAGCTGAGATATTTCCTTTCGAGCAGCGGGTTAAGTGGCAGTTTTTGTACTGGTTTGCACGCTTTTGGTCCAAACTGTTTTAATCTGCGTGAGACATACGAACGACTAGCATTGACACTGATTGCAGATTTTTTCGCGTTGTTTTGTTAGAGGTAAATGGAGATCGTACTATAATTGTGCAGATAACACGTTTACCCCTGATGCAGGTTTTTAAAGTTCTTCAACTTCTCTTACAATCTGTATCTTTGCCATACTTTTAGACGTTTATATAGCTTGATGTACAGCAGTTTTTTAAAGCCTAGCATGATTCATATTCGTCTCTCTGTTTACCACTCTTCAATTAATATATTCATGTGAGCTCGTTTTCCTGCAAAAAGATTTTTCTTTTCCCACTTTCTAGAGAGACTCATAACGAAATACCAGCTGGTTACGAGCTTATTAAAAGCAAAATTGACCTAAGAATGATAAACCAATTTTAGCATATCCATTATAACGGAAAGTTTCCCAAATTGTTTGTTGTTATCATAACATTAAATCTTATGTTCTATGCTTAACGCATGCAGTCCCGATCGCAGTTATTGTCAGGACTCTAAATGTGAGCGCATCTTGCAGTTTTTGAGCAAGAGGTCTCTCATCTACTAATGTGTAACAACGGAAATTCAGCAGATAGGCTTGCAATGGCAACAGAAGTATTTCTGATATGTATTTTTTTTTGTTGAGGATTGGAATAAAGCACAGTTTGTAGGGAGTAAAAACTGGAAACGTTCACTGTTCCAATCTCAAATCCAACCCAGAAACTACCACACCGCTTTTCTAACAAAAACCGCTCTCAATTAAAAGGACTTGAGGCAAAAATTCGCATTGGCAGCAATGATCGTGATAACTCTGCGAAAAACGGAACCCCAACCACTTTCATCGTTTCAGTGTTGGTCAGAAATACCAACATGTTTCAGTGAACCGCAAAAAGTTGCTTGTGGGGAAGGTCGTTGCTGCATTTGTTTCCGCAAACATTCTTTCTGGACTGGCAACGTGAACATTTTCCTAATCTTTTCAGATTACTGACGATGCATATACACGTTCTGAAAACAGTTTACCCTTTCTAAACTACACCAAATCCCCCATGTTACAGCAACAGATAAAAACAGCGTTTTGCCGGCGCAGCAATCGCTGGGCATATTACAATGATTTACACCAAAGTCTATCTGCAGATTTTCAAAGCAGAGCACCGTTTTCAAAAAAGTATTGCCCGGTTATTAACGAAACCGCAAAATATGACTTGATTTTTCTTAGCCAGATTTGTCAGCATCACTTTGAAACAAGAGCAACAAACGTCTGGGAACTTAGCAAAATGAAAACTAAGCCGTAACGACGTATTCCCGTACGTCTGCATGGACGCATTCTAACAAGCTACGTAGTTTTATGCACACAGTGTGAAAAGAAGACTGCAGAAGCGTGTTTTGATTAGGCCAGTGTTTTTCAACCTGCTGATGCATGTGGTCGAAAGAGTCTGTCCAGCGTTGGTCGCAGATCTAACGTCGGATTGCCGATTTGCCCATATCCTTCACTTATGCAATCTATAGTGCTTCAAATATTCATGAAAGTTTAAAATAAAACACTCTAACAGATCCCTGACTAAAAACATTTTTTCCAATTGCACTTATATTCATTGCGGATCATGATGCACGCAAAAACCAAACCTAACAGCGTTTTCGTGAGCCTTTTTCTTTCGATTTGTAGCCTATCAGCCTCTTCGGTTTTGCTAAATTTCATGTGCAAACATTCAACAAGTTTAAAACCTGAAATATTTGGTGCATTGTTCATTCCTTGAAACGTTTTGAGCGGCGATTCCTTGGGTGATGCTGCAATTACTGCGATTTTTGTTCCTTTCAAAAATGAAACCTACCAATGTACTCAATGGAGATGCCTTTTCGCGAGATGTTTTTTCCTTCAAACTTGTAAGGTATCAACCGCTTCAACGTTGCCAAATTTCGTGCGTAAACAAGCAACAAGTTGAAAAATTACAAGCTTTGGCACAATGTTCAATGCTGGGAATAATATAAACCCATCAATGCCTTGGTTGATGTTGTATTTACCGCACATTTTGTTCTTTCCGAAAATTAACACGTGCCAATGTTGTCAGTGGAGCTGCCTTTTTTTGAGATGTTTTTTCTTTCGAATTTCTAACTTACCAACCACTTCATCATTGCCAAAATTCATGTGGAAACAAGCACAGAGTTGAAAAACAGCAAGACATTGGTGCAATTTTTATAGCTTGAAAAGTTTTAAAACTCTGCAAGGACTGCAGAAGCCGATAAATCATCTTGCTCGTCGTTTTTTCAGCGATAACTCGTGAACTGCTGAAGGTGCATCCACAAGTAAAACATTGCAAGAAAGGTTTACGCGAGATCTTTCAGGTTTCAGCGATTCACAACATACTGTACTTATCGCCTGACGCAACCCTTGCCTGAGAAAATGGCATAGTTGGCACAGATGTAGATCACTCTTTTCCCTGCAGTGACATTCTTTTGTAGCAAACAGGAACTTGTCTGTTCGTCACAAGTGCGTGATGCATTTTGATCGTGCCGGTAAAGATTTGCATGATTAAAAGCCATGCCTTTATGCGAGGCAGTGAACAGTGAACACGGTCAGACAAAAACATCCGCAGCGTTAATTGATTGCAAAATAAAGTTCATTGTAACATACTTCGATATGCAAATCAAGTTTACACCTGCAGTCCCATCTGTATTTTAGATATACTGCTTATACAGTACATCTTTGCCAGTGTCCGTCGCATTTAGATTTTTGCTTTGTCATCCCCTCTCTTTTCGCTATTGCAGGCCGTTTTCATTGGAGTTTGACAAATAAATCGAAATGCATTGTTTTGTGAATACTGACAACTCGGGAAAACTTTCGGAAATATTGCAGCAAAAAAAAATTGTGCTGGAAGTCTACTAACGCTTTCATGAAAAATCTTATTGCAGGACCAACGACAACCGGTCTAACTTAAGTATCAACTTGAAATAAGCAGTGAGTAGCTGCCTTTTCGACGACGCTTTGGTGTATCAGTACTGAAAAAACTTAAGTGAACAGTATTATTTCGCGTTCTAATGCGATTTGAATGCAAACCGCATCGTTTTCAGATTTTCTATCTACACAAGTATGCTAAAACAGCGATACAAAAATTTTTACCGATTAGCAAGTGTAAATATATCTAGTACGAGTCTCGAACAAATAGATCGCTACATTTTCAATCCTACTAAACCGCACCAGGGCAAAAACATACATGTATTTTATGGTCTTGCGTTCGATATGACTGAAAACCGCGAAATTTTTATATTTGTATTCAGGATAATCAACATGCGTTGCAAACTTTTCACTGCAAACTGCAACATTTTACATACAGAATCTGCGTTTGTAATCTGCATTTCGATTTCAAAGCGTTTGAAGTTACAGGCATAAACACAAAGCATCTCTTTTAGCCTTGAAAGATGCCACAGCCTGCATACTGGTAGTTGTTTGGCAATATTGATGAAATATTTCAAACTGTCCCATGCAGTTGTGATGATGCAGGCACAAGTGACAAGGGTGAACAGTATCACTTACATCTGTTCTAAAAGTATCACTTACATCAACAAAAATAGCAAAATTCCAATGCCGAAAATGTATGAATGTACTGTGCTCAGGGGCATAACAAGGTTAGATGGCGCCCGGGAAAAGAAGCAAGTTTGGCGCCCCCATGTTCGAACCTGCAGAGGTCTTTCGGAAACAAATTTGCCGTATTGAAGAATGTACATGTGGCATTTTTAGGACTTTTCGGCGCCACACGCAGTCATTTGGCGCCCCCGCAGTGATTCGGCACCCCCATAGTGATTCGGAGCCCGGGGAATTGTGCCCCCCTTGACCACCGCTCGTTACGCCCCTGACTGTGTTTGCAATGAATGGTGAATAATGGAGAAGCAGCACTTTTTGCTGGATATTCGCTGTGTGTTGTTCTATAACAACTTCACTTGTGCAGTCCCAATTATTCCTCAAGATGAACAAAGCCTGACGTCCTTGTTGACCCAGATTTCGCACCAGAGACCGCTTTTCAAACCGAATCTTCCTCGTCTGTACTGGTGCTGTTTGACATTCCAATTAGTTTCAGTGGATAGCAATCAGTAAGAAGCATTCTGTCTGCACCCATATCTCACAAAGCATTTACAAATATCATGAAAAGTAGAAAGATTTGTAATGATCCACATAGACTTGCAAAGTTGTGTTTGAATATATGCAGTTTTGATTTTTGCAACTTCTGCTTGTTGCACATCAATTTCAACTAGTTTTAGTAGAAAACATCAGTAGGAAATATGACATGCTCGCTGTTTGCGCCCACATCTTGCGAACCTTCACAAGTATCTTGAAAAATGCAAACATTTGAAAAACAATTGAAGGAAATATTGCATAAAAAAGTTTCTTGTTTTCAGGACCGTTGACTTTGCGCTTGAATTCCAACGCACTTTAGGCGACAAACATCACTAAAAAAAATTTGCCAAGTATGCTCTGCTACAGGTTTGCTTACACATTGCACTCTTTTTCACATGAACCACGCAAAGTTGAAATGTATTATTCGAAAATATCCCCCTAGAATTGTGAACAAATATGTGTGTGAATATAAAACGTATTATGTTTGTGTAACTGTTGCTTGTTTTCATAGGACAACAACACCTAGTTTTAGTAACCAAGCATTAAAAGGGAATATCGAAATGCTTGCTGTGTGCGTCCAAGCATAAATGAAAGTTGAAATGATTGGAAAGCAATTAGAGGAAAAGTGTGCACAAAAAACGTTTGCTTGTTTTTGCCTTCCTTAGTTCTTGAGCATGAATTGCACAGCAATTTAGCAGAAACATTAGTAAATTCGCGAAATATACTTTGCTGTAAGCAGGCCTACGCATTGCACTCTTCGTTCACAGAAATGCGCATACACGAAATACAGTAGGCTTTGGAAAGTAACTGAAATACAGTATGTGATGGATGTGCGATTACCAACCATTATTTGTTTTTTTTGCTTGTTTGCACATCAATTCCAACATGTTTCAGAAGACAAGCATCAGTTGGAAAAACCGCGTAATTTGCTGTGCTGCAGGTTAGCCTGCGTGGCTGAAATCAGACTTTTTGCTTACTGCTCCTGCTTGATTTCACAACTCGAATTGTCTTATTCAACACCCTACCTTTTGATTTGTGGGCTGTTTCAAAAAAGCATAGTTTGTGTGGTCAAAATATGTCATTGTGTTTCCGGTACAACCAAATACATTTTGACAACTCGGCAATAATGAGAAAGAGCTTTTCCTATTTTTAAAAATCACTTGTTCTGCATAAAAGTGAATCAGACAGCACCAAGTACATGTAATTTGTTGCTAACACAACCGATAAGCTTGAACCAGATAAACGTTGCAATAAGATCACTTCAATATGTTGTAGACTAAAGTTCGAAATAGCAAACTAGTAGCTTTAATGAACTGAGTGCGAACAACTCTGAATAACAAAAGAATATTGATAAGTCGGACAATACGCCAACAAAACCGTACAGTACGCTGACAAGCTACCAAGTGCAACGCCCGTGAACGAATCTCAAAACACATAGCATTCAATCAAGTGAGCGTCACACTTGCAGCGGGCACAATGCGCAAACTAATGATTACTTTACAACATTCAACAAAGTGCAGTATGGTCTATTTCATAAGTCTTCCGGAATAGCAACCCATAGTTTACAGTGGAGCTTCTGTATATATAATGGCTGTTTTGCTTTGCTGAATTGTATGAAGGAATAAACTTATTATCATGTTGCAGTGGGTAAAAATTGTATATATTCATGTGAATTGGTGCTCACCTGCGGGCAACTGATTGCATTATTTACAGTATACATTTATTTTGCAAATTCGCATTTATATATATTTTTATCTCAAAAACATACGTAAGTAGAAAAATCCATAACCTTCATGGGCATTTGTTTGTTGATGTGAGTTTTACTTACATTGTATTTAGCGACGACAGCCTTATTGTGAGCTGTGGGCAGCTAGCATTTACAGGATATTTGAATGCATGTCTGGCAACCTTCATCGCCTACCCTGACACCTTACAAATTCTGCACATCAACAAATCAGCAACCTCGTATTCCCTGCATTTCCTACAGTGCTTCATGTACTGAACAGAAGGTGATCAGCGTAACACTTGTAACAATTTCAAGCAGCCAACGTCAACAGCGATTGATCGTCCAATACGGTTTCGGAAACATGACAGAAACAAACTAAGCATTCCGCCATGCGCAGCTGAACCTGGCAGACCTAACTATCGCTTAGCCAAGCGTGCGACAAACAAGAGAAGCACACAACTGTGGTTATTTATAAACCCTCTCACGGCCCGTAGAGGGAACGATCATGCCCTTTGTAGATATTATCGGCCATAACTTACGAACGGATCGCGTTAGAGAATCAGTGAAGACATCCTCGGATTCGGAAGAGAGCAATCAATCCGATGAGTTGCAAAAAAAGGTACAATTACATTTGAAACCTTTGAGAAAAATGCAAAATTTTCATTTTCCGGAAGCGATTTTTGGCAATTGTCCGACAAATTAAAAAAACTCCTTTCACACTTTCTTTGTTTGCTTTCTCGAAACGTTTTCATTGGCTTGGACTACATCTGAAGACCCCAATGAACAAAAAATAATGCAAGGAGTAATTTCTTTGTTTTCTTTTTACATAAACAGGGCAAAAAACTCATCTTTAGAGCCCTTCATTGGCCTTCTGGCGTTAGTGGTTGAAAAGCTATGCCCTAAAAAAAACAAATTAATTCGCTATATTATTTAATTATCGACAAAAACATCCATAACCTCTTTTCCTTTAAGTATTTTCACCTGAAATTTGGTGGGACGATATAAGACGCTAAGGAAAGCCTGTGCGGCAAATTTCAGACGTTTCGTGGGTGTGATTCGGTACAATTCAACCTTCCAAACCCAACGAGGGTTAAAACAACCCAGCAATTTTTGGTTTTGCGCCATTTTCCCCAAAATATGAGAAAGTTTTTTTCTTCACATATTTTGCCAAAGTTTTGGTCATGGCTGACATTTTTATGTAGAAACCTTATTTCCAACATATTTAGTTTCCGCTCCATGGCTTTTTGAATAAAAACCACAAATTTTTTGGCAACATGGAAAACGGTTCTTCCACTAAAGAGGTCACGAAGATGTCACATTTACGCAAAACATATCTAAAAAATTCGTTGCTGCCTTGCGAAACAAAAGATGTCCTAACTGACTCTCTAGCGCACTCCGTTCGCGAGTGGTGTCAGATAATGACTTGAAAAGGTACGATCGTGCCCTCTGCGGGCTTTAAATGACGATGTTGAGGGTTTGAGATTGGATCGCGGAAGAATTTTTCACACTGGTGAGTGATTAATGAAGGAACAAGGATTAAGTCTGTGTGATAACTTTCACCACCTAGCGCTATTGAGTGAGTGAGGGAGTTTTGCATCGTGTTCTCGAGAAATGTTATTTGCCTCAGTCCAGTTTTCTAGGAGCTCACCGTCTTCGTTGGTGTCGGCGTAGCTCCATCTTTTACTGTAGGCGTTGAAGTCTTCTATGTACACGTTTGTATGTCCGTTTGACACCTGTGCAGAAGAATTGCGCTACCATGCCGATTGTGAAGTCATTCAGTCACAAGGGCCATGCTCCCGTTACGCGGCAGCGGGAAGGCTCTCTCACTGAGTTACGGTACTTGGAGGCAGACAATGTCAGCGCCATGCGAGGAACACATTGGGAGCGAATAAAGAAGAGTTCACGTTTTGGTGCAGTCAGATATCTCATACCTGTGGATGGCGCAAAAACACTTTGAAAATAAAGGAAGTAATCTCAATATGTCCTTTTGTGGACGTCTACCAGACGATACGTCACACGGAGTTACCTGAAGCCACTCCATTCCATCTGGAGGTGTGTGTCTTCCATTAATATTCCCAGCAGCGACATCACTTTGTGAAGTTTCAAATGCCAACTCGATAATATGATCATGCTTTTCTTCGTTATGAATATGCGGCATCAGAACCATCCATTTCATGAGGAGCTTTGATTGTTTCAAATTGATTTTAAACACGAGGTTCTCTAGCGGGTAGCCCAGATAAACCAGAGCAAGATTTGAAGATTCTTTAAAGTCCTGCTAAGATTCGTCACTGAAAGAAGAATCTGATTATTGCTCAGGAGTGTGTAAGTTGTCAGTTGCACATCCATTGTCCTCTTAATTTGGTACGTCGTCAGGAATGCAGTATTGTTGCAACTTCTCCGGTGGTGTTGCGTTGATTGTGTGATTCACCACGAACGGGATGTGCGTGAAGAACAAAAATATATGTATGTGGCGCGAACACGCAATAATAGAGTGATCTCGTCGGGTGATCTCTATTGTTGCTTGCTGTCACGGTGCGAAGCTTCGCGCACATGCCGCTCGGGATTTCCGATCGCAACAAAATGGTGGTTTAACCAGGATGTGGAGGTCGTGCGGAGTTCACCCTTCACACAAAGAACATGCGATCGGTGCGGTTCGTTGTAAAAAGGAGGGGATGTTGTTGCAACCTCTCCGGTGGTGTTGCGTTTATTGTGTGATTCACCACGAACGGGATGTGCGCGAAGAACAAAAATATATGTATGTGGCGCGAACACGCAATAATAGAGTGATCTATTGTTGCTTGCTGCCACGGTGCGAAGCTTTGCGCACATGCCGCTCGGGATTTCCGATCACAACAGTGTCACGCAAACATGAAAAAATCTCTTCTGTTGTTAAATGTTTTCTCCTCGTCATTACTATTTCTCAACCGCTGTACCACTAGACCGTCTACCGAAGTATATAATAAAAGAAACCGCGACAGCCAGTTATTTGGATGACAAACAGAAAAACAACGAGAAAACATACAGAACAAACAAAGCTGGTGACAGTAGCTACAAGCACGAAACCTTCTCTGGAAGTCAAAATGACTACCCTGGGCATTGAAGAAAATCTGGATTACTTTGCCGAGAAACAAAGGAATTGCCAAGTATTGATCAAAGTCACAAAAGGATACTTACTTACACGCAAAAGCAAAAATGTTGTGCAAATTTTAACACCTGCATGCAGTAAAAATAAGCACCTTGGGCTTTTTTAGTGTTACTTCTACAAACGTCCACCCTTGCAACTCACACCTACGGCCGTTTAACGCACAAATGTCACGTTTCAACAGTACGCTTTGCGCACAGCGACCTGCTACACTCATGGCAAGTGCCCACTGTGCGATTCTTCTTACATTCGCTCTTCACTTGGCAACACTTCGTCTTTTCACCATGCCCTTCATCAAATCTTTCTTCTTGCAACGGTCTTTTCTTAGTGTTGCTCCACTCGGCTTAGTGTTGCTGCTTTAGCGCAGCAGGTCAAAACGAAGGTGGCAATCCACCAGAATACGTCGAAACTACGAAAAACTTTTTAGTGAATTTAGAAAAAACGAATTTAAAAATGTGTTCCTACATGGAAACGTTGGGCGGTAACAGGTTTATCTTTAGTGTTCCCTTTCGAGTCTCATCTTCCAATGCAACACATATACGTTTTTGTGTATTTTGTTATCTTGTAAGCATATAAGTTTTTCATAATAGCAATCATGGAGTTGCAAAATAAGCACATCATTTAATAATTTACAGCAGCTACGCAAAAATGCTAATCCCATTTCTCATTGAATACACTCCTTTCTTCTTACAAACTTCTTTCTCTTAAGATTTGGAAATGTTTGTCAAGGAATAACAAAATTCGAAACATTGTTTGATTCGACAACAAATTTGAAGAAAATTTATGAGCAGGGTTTTCTTGTTATGTCATTTCATTCAATGTATTGAATGCGACATTCCCCAATAAATTTTAATACTTCCTTTTGTTCGCAAATAGTAAAAATTCACCCAAAATCCAATTTTGTGATTTACTGCTGAACAACAGTCCTTGAACTACTTCATTTGAAAGACCATGTTTGCAATGCCTTTGTCGTTTCCTTTGTTAAATTACGTCGGAAAAGTCTCGGAAATTTTGTCAAACAGTCAGAGGTTGGTTGATGAGCCTGACGTTTCTTTTGTCGACATTGCCGCTAGAATCTTGGCAGAAAGGCGAGGTTAGTTGTTCTAAACGAGAAGTAGGAAGTTGTCTATATTAAATGCTTGCATGGTATGCTTGAGGAGAGAAAAGATGTAATTCAACAAAAATTGCAGTTTCTGCTAAAGGTTGACTATGCTCAAATGAGTTATTCTTACCTTTCAGAAAGCATTCGTCTGTTAACACCATTTTGTTTTTGCTGATTTCATAAACAAAGATTATAAAGCATTTCACTATGGTCCTTTGACAACTTGGCAGTTATGTTTGAAACTAAAGATTGCGCAAGAAGTCCACCAAGCTTTTAACTTGCAAATAAAGTTTGTACAAATCTTAGGCCAAAGCTAAAAATTTGTTTATGAAACTTAATCCTTAAAGTCAGGAAACTTGGCAAGTCTTACAACTAAACGAATCTTAAAAGGAAAATGAAATATGTAAATTATTTGCATCAGTTACTCCGACTGAATATATCACGAATCAAGCATCAGAGCAGAATTAAACTGATGAAGCATACAGTTGTGACTGGATTGTCCTTTGGACTTCACCAAACCCACTGTTTATCCCGCCATGAATTCTAATGTTTATGTCGCCTATGAAAAACCGCCTGATCTATATAATACACGTGGTTCAAGTTTTTAGGAACATGCTTTACACATGGTGACTGATTTTGTTGGGATCGGAAAAATCCGGGCAGAAAGTGCGCAAAGCTTCACACTGTGGCAGCAAGCAACAATAGAGATCATGCGCCGCAATCATACTTTTATTGCTTCTTCGCGCCATATATAAATTGGTATTAAATCTTCGCCAAGCGAATCAAGAGGTTGGAACAGTTTATTGTACCATACATTTTTAGGGTTAATACCACATGTGCTAACAGTGTGGTTCTTTGTATGATATCACACATTTTTCAGAACTTATTGCAGAAAAAGCTGGTTATCAAACGTTAAAATAAAATGAATCTCACTTTTGCTATTTTTCAGTTTTTTTCATCAAAGTTCGAAATGGCAGCAAATGTTTGGGTGAACATATTTTTGGGTTACGAATGAAAAATCTTTAATTTTAGTTCATAGTTTATCCTGTCTGTACTCATGTTGTGTGTGTCCACTTCGGTTCTGGTAGTGCTATATATGTACGCTTTGGGCAGGTTGATATTAAGGTTATTTAAAGTGACGCAGCAACCATTTTTTCTGACCCGGGGTTTGAAGGAAGCTGCTGCAAAGTTCAATTACGTTAAAAACATAAGATGCCGTTCCTTGTGCTTTCTCGCACTTGACATCAAGCGTGTTCGGACATGGGATGAACTTCATTGTGAAGCCTGATCATAATCATAGGCGTCGAAAGTGGGGACAGGGGAGCCTAGGGCCGTCCATGGATTTTGAAATCTGAAATTTTTCCTAATAAAATTTCGGCAAAACATGATTGTTTGCTTAGTTTCGAGTGGGAAAAATGAAATTTCACCATCTTTGACTCTGGAAAAAAACTGGGTTTTCCTGGAAAAGTTAACTACTGGTTCGCACCTGGAAAAAGTCCTTCCGTCTCCCATTGTTGCATTGGTCTGTCTTAACATTGCAAGTTCATCGTAAACGAATTACGTAACAATTTTATTTCTGCATCGACTTTAATCAAATCTCTGCCCAAGCGTCCATAACTACGTGGTCCTGTCTTTTTTAGTATGTAGTTTACATCAACCCTCATTTGTATGTGCTACATTGTGCTTGCAATCGATTGGCGCTTTTTGCGTAATGACAGTGCTACCAACATGACAGTATGTGATCCCCAAGAAACTTGTTGAATAATATGAAAAATCTTTGTTTAAAAATCTATTCTTACTACGTAGTTGCCTATCAAAGCTTAATCTGTAAGTTGAAATATGTTTTGGTACAGCAGCTACGGTCTTGCATAATTTTTTTACCTCGAAGGGGAGCAGAATACGGAAATGTTTCTTGGAAAGCCAGGAGGAGCATAACTTAAAACTATGCTTGCAATCCTTCTGAATTAAAGAGAATGTTTTTTCCACAATGTTGATAAAGTTTTTTACAAAAAGTTATGCAAACGCAAAAGCTGCATCCAAATGTGCTTGCTTCCGACGTCATATTGGATGTGAACAAAAAACATCCTTAGACTCATCTCACTTGTTTTTTACTTTTTCCGACAAATACAACTACAGCTAAATCAATACAAAAGTATTTCCACTTGGAAAAAAAACATGGCGAGTGTTGTTCTTACAAATGCACCAGCTGTTGTTGCTGTACCTGTTGCACCAACCCCACATCCTGGAGCCAAGTATGCGAAGACGTACAAGAAATTGGGGGTAAGAAATATTCAACTACCCAATGTCGTTTCTGTTCTCAATGTTTGCCGTTATTGCTATAACGCATTCAAACGAAGTAATCATCAGGTGAGGATAAACAAAGCTCTATAAATAAGCGATTTTAAGCGACAGAGTTGCTCATCAAGATGTTCTAATTTTTTATTGGTGATAGCATATTTGAACACATCACCGTTTTTATCCCAATATTTTTTGGGATAAAACAGCGAACGTGCGACATATTTCCTGGGAAACCTGACGTTGTGCAGAGTTGACGACTGCCTTTCGTAATTAGTATTATTGCGATCGGAAATCCCGAGCGGCATGTGCGCAAAGCTTCGCACCGTGGCAGCAAGCAACAATAGAGATCATGCTCGCAATCTCTCTTACTATTGCTTG
>JGI24158J21664_10005027_pt1 | contig 17194 bp, 13 predicted proteins | sample Ectturendosymbi3_FD_21664 | JGI IMG/M metagenome (IMG submission 21664)
TGCAACATTTTCTGCAACTGAGTTCTCGCGGGCCGCAAGAAAAGATCTCGCGGGCCGCATGTGGCCCGCGGGCCGTATGTTGTGCAGGCCTGCTCTACGAGATGGGCTGTCCGACTAGAAAAGGGAAAGTCAAGCTCCAGGAAACTTTGACCAAAGAGTTCACGACATAGGATTTTTGGTGTGTGTTTCCTACTCGAAGACCGGTGTTTTGAGTTTCCACAGATTTCTTTTTACAACATCTCTCAAACGAAGGAGGTTTTGGCCAACACTTAATTCACCGTAGAGAATGTTTTTGGTTATGACATTCTGAAGACTGTGGGCATGACCAAACCAGCATAAGCGACTTGTTTCAAGATAATTTAGCAAGGAGCCACAGCCGATGCGTTGCAAAATGACTTCGTTTTTTTATCTTGTCCAACCACACGCGACTGCGGAGGCATCGCATATGAAAAGTTCCCCGTTTTCTTTCTTGCTGCATGTATGTTGGCCAAGTTCCGGAGGTGTAAGAAGAGCACTTAACACGCAAGCCTCGCAGGTGTTGCCTTTGGAGGGCAAAGTAAAGTGTGGATTGTGCCGTGCTTTCGAACTGAGTCGACTGGAGATGGTAGCTGCTTTCCTAATTCTGGTCTGAATTTACTACAATACCTGCCTGGAACGTACCAGTACACGTCACTGGTGCATTGCAACAGTTTTTTTGTTGCGACCACTTGATCCATGGCTGGAGCCTTGTCAGGCGCCACCAATCCGATGGATAAAGGATATTCCAGTTTCTCCAAAGTTGCCGATCTCCCGAACCGCAGCCCCGTTGCCACCTGTTATAGGAGTCTCGCTCAAGGCTGCGCAGCATGTGATGAAATAGTAATCAACTATGACGACAAGTGTATGTAAACACAACATGCCGAAAGCCTTAAGTTGATGCAAAACTAAGGGAAACAAACTTAAATGTAAGAAACACCTGATATATTTTGCTCGAAAGCATTTTATGTTATTTGATGACGTGCTCGAAGATCTATTTCCGTTATTTCATAGCACAGTATCTAGAGAGTCTTAAACAAAATCGCTCCTATCCGTTTCATTTGTGGGTTTCGTTGTTGCTGGTTATTTGTACGTTAATCAAATCCACTGTACTTATATATTCTACCCTGAAGCTATCTTACCTGTTTTGAAAAAAAAAATCAAAAGGCTTTTGTACGCATTTCTAGTAGCTCGACCACTTGCATGGGCCTTTTTGCTCGCACTAACGTTTCACTTTAATCAAACCAAATTTAGCCCTTCCATCACAATTACTGACCAATCAACCAGCCTATATTATTATGAAAACTAATTAACGTTTTCAAATAGTCGCTGGGCTGTCGTCATCACATTTCGTGACGCCGTGCTTTGCAGTGATTTTTAACACAACTCTGAATTTAACGGGGACTTTGCTGCCAGAACTTTGCAATTCAAACAGCCATTTTTCAGAGTTAAAAACACGTTCGTCCAACAAGGTGTCCTAAGCAGAATCCGCTGTTTTTTGTTTCTTATCTTCGTTATTTTTGTTGGTTGCAAAATCTCCGTTTTTTGTATTACTGCGCTGAAAGCTAACTTCGTGTAAGGGAATTGAAAATTTTATAAGATTGTGTTTTAATTTATTCGTATTGTTGCAAATGGAAAGTTTATCGTTTACGTAGTTAAAGAAATGATGTTCAAATCGAATTCCAAAACTACTGAGACTTCAACTAAACTTTTGAAGAAAGCGAAACTTTTTTTGTCCACTATGCTACAACATCTATAATTTCAAGTGGCTCAAGCGTGACCACAGGTTTGGAGTTTTCCATAACGTTGCGGCAAATGGCTTTTACCTACAAGATAAATGGACTTAAAATTAAATTTTTCCACTGTTCCAAAAAGCATTTGCGGAAAAAATGTAATTTGCTGGAAAGAAGCAAGTTTTGAAGGGATACATTTTTCAGCTGACTGTCGTCTCAATACGCTAGCTTAAACAAGCGATATTATTTTTTGCGTGTATTTATCGTCGAGGTTGGTTCTGTAATTCTTTGCTTACAGCAGTCTCACTCGTTCTGCATTCTTGTGTGCTGCTGGAACAACTGTAGGGTTTTCACGATTTCTTCTTTTCTTGTGTTCGTTTCGCAGCAGAGGCAAGTGCAATTGAATTTCCTACACAGGTTTGTTAGAACCTTGTTATAGCCGGTTCAACAACTCTACGTACAACGATGGTGTCCCGCAATAGCACACTCGTTAACAACTTGATACCTTGTTGAAGGTCACTTGCAGGAAAATATGGTTGAATAAATGGTGCTTTAACCCGATTCTTAAAAGCTCCAGGTTTGCTGTAAGCTTCCGAGGAATCCGCCGGCTGGGCTCTGCTTTTACCTTTTTGCGATAATTCAAACTTGCACATATCTGTATTCAAGTCACTACTCTTCACTTGTGAGATAAGCAAGGAATCTATTGGCAAATTTGTAATAGGAAATCGATTTCACGGAACACTACGCATTGTTAGTCCTTGAATCTTATTCAAATAGAATGACATGTGGAGAGTAGTTGCTTTAACCCAATTCTAACAAGTACATGTGACAAGCTTTACAATTAAGCGTCCAGCTCTCTGACGCAACAGCTTTGTACAAACCGACCCTTTCAGTGCGGAGACCGGTCATATCACACGTCAGATTTTGGGTGTTTCATTTCGGAATCTGATTCCCTGCGTCCTCGAGTGTGAATCTATTTTTCCAGACCCTTCAGTACTTAATGAACGTATGGAGCAGGAAGAGCGCAATCAAGCATACGCCCTATGAGCAGCACCGTTACGTCACTGTGGCCGTCCTGGTTTGCATTCGCTATCTGAAGAAGCTGGAGAAGGCGCAACAGCAAGGTTCGTTTTGATATTTGCTTGGTGATGAGCGGTTAGCAAAAACTGTGTAATCAATTTTTTCTCAGATCTGTGAAGTTCAACACCCTTCATTTTTGATGCATGCTTTGAATCATCTGAGAAACGCGCGGCCCTTGAAAACTGCCCGTAGCGTGCCTCTATACAAGAAAATAAAATAATGTAAGATCGAGATACAGGCCCACCTAACCCAGCATACTTCAGAAGAACAAAGAACACGGCTGGATGTGAAACAATTCTAACTATCCATTTTCACGAAGCTATTTCGGATATTTTCACTTTCATTACATGATTGTGCCAGCACAATAGCAGACACGGAACTGTTTCACCCGGTTCAACTGTACCTTGCACATGTGGCTACGAATAGTAAGAACTTGCCAGCTGATGAAGGTCTGCTGATAATGCTCATAAACGCGTGGTTTGTGCTTCGCAGGTCTGATCGAAAGGATGCTAGCTGGTGTTCAACATCACCTCGATTCCCCGGATGTGAACGTTCGCACGCTGGGCATGCTCGTTGCCGAGAATCTCACCGAAAAGTTGAATCTTCCGGTGAAAGATGATGCCAAGTAAGATTTCATTTGGGCAGAAAAATAACTAGTCATTATCTGAACTGTTCTAGTGAGCGTGAATGCGTTTCTGTGACTGTTTTTTTGTTCGGTGATTTTTCGGACATTGACCGAATTTTTTTGAAATGACTGAAAAAAATTAAGTCAATTCGGTCATAATGCTTTTTTCAGTCATAAAAATATCCGAAAACGAAAAACGGTCAGAGGTTTTTAAGCTATTTCTGAATAATGACCGAAATGTCTCAGCGAAAAGAAAAACCCAAACTTGTGGAAGTGCGTTCCCAGTGTTAAGTAGGAAATCTCGCCATGTGATCTCAATCATGAGCTGAACCTGGTTACATGCACAGCAGGATGTGCAATTTGGGAGCAGGTACTAACGAACCTTTTGCTTCCGTCAAAGAGCATGACACTACTTTTGCACGCCCTTGATCCAGCTGCACGAAGGCCGTGTTGCGTTTTAGGCCTTTCTTGATATGATTGCTCACTCCACGTGTTGTGCGTTTGACGTCAGGCTCGGGTTTGATTACCCCCGCAACGAAGAAACAACAGCGCTGATGGCGTTAGGGGCAGACGTGGAAATGCCGGATGAAGATTTTTTCGAACAACAGCTGGAAATCTTCAAGTAAGTTGTGCTTTTTGAGAGGAATTCGTTCTACTGCACAAGGGTCAAATGTCATAAATCTTTGCCACTTTTGAAAGAAATCTTAGTCTCATACAGTAGCTGTCGATCAACTCCGGGTGGGATTGAAAGGAATTGAATCTGTCATTCGTTTTGCGAGACTTGAAATCTTTCACTAGTTTGGTTTTGAATGAAAAAGGTTTCAACGTATTCTTTGTCAGTTAAATGCTGAGTCTTCGGAATTAGATAGCTATCGAAAAGCACCGAGTCGTTCATTAGTTGTCTTATTCTTTATTCCTAACTTCTTATCACTCCTTTATTTATCGGCGCTCCCATGCACTGCGTTCGCTTCTGACCCCGACTGTTGTAAAAGAAGATGCTTTATTTCTGAATTTCTGAACGCCTGTGATTGGCTGCAGTTCTACTGTTGTGCAGTGAAGTGAAAAAGCGCTGCGAGGATGGCGGCGTTCCTGCGGAAACCACATACTCCACTCGCAAGTCTGCGTTTGTCGAGATGGCTGCTTTGAAAAATATAAGCGTTTCTCAGCCGCTGGAAGGCGCTGCCGAGAAGATGACTCTTGAAGACCAGGCTGATAGTGATGATGATGATGACGACGACTTGCAAGCGTATGAGATGCCAGAAGAAGTCAAGTTTTCAAAAGTAGGTTGTTCCTTATTGTTTTGTCTTAAATCACAAGCAATGAAACACTCTGGAATGACGTCAAAATTGGTTGCAATTGGCATCGGCGAAAATGTCTGAGATTTGGCAAAAAGTTACCTTGCAGGTTAGCACTCTGACGCACCAGCTTTTAACAAACCAGGCTAGTGCCATTTATCGTCGTTCACCGTCGCGATTTCGCAAGTCTTGTGCAATAGCTCAAAACAAATGAGTCTAATAAGAACTCGAAGCCTTTCGTCTTAAGAGTCAACGAAGTATACAGTTTGCTTTTGCCGACGTTCTCAACGTTTCATGACTCGAAAGCTTCGAGATTTGGACTGTTGAAAAAATAAGATAAACGAAGAAAAGACAATTAGATAAAGTTGCCTAAAAATGTCAAGAAGTAATGGTATAGTTACCTGTTGGCGGAAAATGCAGTCAAAAATTTTGTTTTGATTTTTGTCTCCGGGGTCGGCCAAAGACCAGAAGTCTTGACTGCATCTCCGACTTGGTTTGGTTGCACCTCGGAACTACCTGAGGTTGCTGGAAACCGCGAGGTGTTTCTGAACCTCCTGTGGCTGCTGATCCCGTGAGCTTCCCGATAGAAAATACGGATTCAAAAATGAATGAATAAATGATTTGCTTGGTTTTTGGTAATTTAGCGATCCCGGTGAAAATTAATTGAATGCTCACTGAAAATGAACGGCTGTTATTGTTTATTTAGTTTAGTCCTTTCGTTTGCTAACATTCGTAGCAACATATGCAGTAGATTGGATAGAGAAGTACGTTGCACGATTTTTGATTGCTTGCTCGGTCCTTCTTTAACTCCTGGTGTTTATGCTGGAACTCTATTCCTGCATTTCGCTAAAAATTTCGAAGCGTCACCTGAGCGGTTGTAAATTTGACTTGGGTTGCGGCAGCGATCGTGTTGGGCCAACGACCTTGTTTTCAAATGTTTCTCGTATTGTCGCTGAAACCTGTTAGTTGCCGGTCAAGAACTGGTATTTCTTCCCACTCCTCGTCAGTTTTTAAAAGTGTGATAGCTTGATGAGCTTTTGCCAAAACTGCTGAAAAACATTTGGCCAAACTACTGGCCCTGAACAGTTTTACTTCGTGTAGTTTTGTGATAAACTCTCGTCTCAACGACTCCTTGCTCGAATTGCGGCCACGTCTTTTCAGATACCTCGACCGATGTACATTCGCGACTGCATGGCTGTGCTGATCGAGAACGACGACCGGGAAAAGGTGGAAATCAACCTCGGATCGCTTCTGCGATTGATTGAAACCGATAAAGTTGCCGTCAGAGAGGCGAGGGTTTTTTTAGCTCCATACTGACTCGAAACAGTAGCAAGCTTTTTTCTTAAGCTCGGGTGCTTTTTATTTTCATATTTTTCTTTCACGTGGCCTTCAGTTACGCTGTCGACTGTCTGATACCTAGACAAGAATATTTTGGGAGTGGAATTCTCGTGTTTTGCGGTATTGTTTGCCATTGCGAAACATGCTTCCGCTGATATGGCAGTCTGAGGTTAACCGGTTTCTTACATTATTTTTCATAACATGATTTACTTTCCTTAAATCAGTGGTTCCCAAACTTTTTCTGGTCGCGTACCATTCGTGAGTCCCGTACTGTGGCCACGCACCACCTTGTTCCAGGAAAACTCAACGTGACAAATGTCATTCGATCAAAAGTTTGGAAAACCAGAGTTGACACGAATGCGACATGCACAAAATGGTTGAGAAATTATACTGGTCATTTTTAAAAAACAATAAAGAAAGTACACAAAAAATCAGGAATTTATTAACAGAGCCCGATAAGTGAAAACCATACCTCTGACTGTATGTTTTTGTGAAGAAAAGCAGGAATTAGGCCTGTTCGCACACCACAGTTTGGGAACCACTGCCTTAAACGAAAAGAAACTTTCTGTCGGCGAACAACAACATTCCCAGCGGCATAAATTTACTAAAACGCGCCGCTCACGTCCTTGATGCGTTCGTGGCGCGATAAACGGCATTAAATCATTTTGTCACGTTTCGCTGTTGTCAAACATCACTTCGCGTGTTACAGGTTGCTGTGGAGCTGTGCAAAGTGCTGCTCAATCTGCAAAACAACTACGCAATCGATGACTTTGCCGACGTTCGACGTGATGCCATGGCAACACTCGCTGCCGTCCACCCCAAGCCGGTAAAGCAACGTGCTGTTGATGGGTGGTTATCGCCGCTGCGCAGTGCTGTGTTTTATCGGTTTCGCTTCAGTTGCTTGTGCATCTGTTAACTGATCGAAATTGTTGTTGTGCCAGTGCATCTGCTTCCTTGAGTAATGCTGAAGCACGCCACTGCTTAGCNCTGTTTCATGTCTACAACTTGTACACGTGTNAGGTTTGAACCAGGGACATCCAAAGTACGACCCGCGGGTTGATTGCTGCTCGCCATTNNTTTATATATGACCTCCATAAATTGCAATATTACCTGCAAGTAGCACTAGTTTTTAACTGTATTGGACTCCTTCGTGTTAACTTTATCCTGCCCGTAGGCCCGCAATGATAGCATTGCTCGCATGTAGCACAGCAGTGTTTTCATGATGTTTTGAGTGACCGTAACGGTCTCTTAAATTGTTCCCAACGGTCTCTCGAAATACAACAGAACCGCACTTTGCGACCACCATCAAAATACACTAAAACGTCGCCTTATGACGTCTCGGTATTTAGATAAAATAATTCTGGTCTCTCAAAATGTCGTATCGGTTGCCAAGGTCAAAACTTAAACAAAGACCAGTAGCACAGATTCATCACCCTCGGTCACAGCAGCACACACCCTGCACCTGACACAGGCAACGTCTCGCTCAAGCTTAAGCGTTACACACAAATGGTTTCGGTCAAGTACTTGCGTGTCCAAAAAAAGCCGAGATAATTGAGAGCACAACCTGCGTAGCAGTGAAGTATGCAGCGGAGCGCCATCTCGTTCAGTGCGTTTATACATTTTAGGTTGTGGCATGAATGCATTTGTATGGTGGATTTGTTGTTTATGGAGACCGTGCTTGCGTAGAAAACGCAATAGCGTGTAGATAAATACGTGCGAGAAGTTTTGCCGATTAGCGTTGAGGACTGCTGCGTACCTGCCATAGAATTGAGACCACTCCGATGAGTTGATCTTTAGCTGAGCGAAAATGACAACACTCTATAACGTACTGTTCACCTTCGTCTTAATTTTGACAATAATCATAATGTTTCAATCGCTGTCATCCTGCACGTGCTTTCACATTTTTAAATCCGGTTCTCAGAAACCTTTTGGCAAGCCCGGTATGTGTTTGTTTGTCATTGTAATTCATGGCTCACTCTCCGCAGTGATTGTTTGCACTCTCGATAGGAAGGTGGTTTCAGGCTTGCAAGCCTCGCGGGCCGAGTTGACTTTCGGCTGCAGTCCGAGCTTAGTGAGTATCATCAAATGACAGCAAAGCTTGGGTGCAGTTTGCGTCACTCGGGTCATGTTTGCGAACGCTTGCTTTACTGACGTTAATTGACTGGAGAAGATGTGCACAAATTTAAAAGATGCTACACTGTCGCGCCGCGCCGTCTTTGCTGGCTTCAGCACCATAGAAGTTCACTACGTCTGCGCTTAACGNGCTACGCTTGCAGATTGCCGANTACTTAACCACCGAGTTCTACACCGAACATTACAACTTGCAACAAAGGATCGACATTTTGGACGTACTTGTCTTGGCCGCGGGAAAGCTAAGCGCCATTCGTAAGAAAAGTGAAAAACAGGTGAAAAGCCTGCTGGAACGAAATGTGGATTAGCCGTCGGATTAACTACCAAGCCTTGACTGTCATTTTGTGTTGTACTGCTTCATTGAGATCCTACTATCTGTTTTGTAAATTATTATCAGGCTGCGTTTCTTTTCGTACCGTTGGCTCGATTAACCCAGGTTGCGTGTTAAGGGTCTGTTTTGTGGGCGGGCGTGCGCAGTCGCTGGCGTTATTATGGAGTGCAGGCATTACGCAGCGCTACTGTGGTGTTTCAACTTTATAAACTCTCACGCTTTCTGCGCCCAAGACCCGTCAACCCTTGTGGATGCGTTTTGGCGAAAAGATTTAAAATTTAAAGACTTACGTTTAAAAGATTTACGTTTATTTGGGAGCGAATTTGTACGAATTCATTGCACTAGTTACACAATTTATTGTGTAATAAATTGCGCAAGAAGTAGTTGCGCAATCTATTTGTAGTTTTCTGCCTGTTGCGCAAATTTTTCGTTTGTTGAAGGCAATGATATTCACCGGTGAAGCAATCAAGAAGACAGTCGCATACTCGAACTGACCCTGGTGCACAAGCGCTGAGATGACCTCTGCCCTCTTGCATAAAAGACTTTTAATACCCATGTACAAGTTCTATAGATCTGAGCGTCAGTGCTGGTTCATGGAAATACGTTAATCGCTTAAAACCGCTAACGTCACAAATAAATTTGATTGCGTTTCAGTAGCTTTTCTGCTTCATCGTATCATGTAATATTTTACTTTGCAGAAGAATAGCTCTTTGCCTTCAAATGATTCCAGCGCGTCAGCTCCACCTGGTGACAATTCATCGTGGAAGGAAGTAGTGGCCAAGAGAATAGAATCCAAGACGAAAAGATTCGGAAAAGTTTGTGCATGTTTTCGTTGGCGCTCAAAATTGTGCTTTCATTTCGTTATGTTTTGAGCGTAATCTTTGCTGGGAGTCTTATAGTGTTTGTTTGTTTGATTAAAGTGGACCTCTGTTATGTTTTGGCAGGGTGGGATCTGCCTTTTTATACCTCTTAATCCATCATGATGTGTGAATGCATTATTATATCTCTCAGAACGCATTAAAATGTCTCAGTAAAAGAATTCGATTTCAACCGTGGTCATAATGCTCTTTTCATTAACTTGCGTACAAAAAGCAGCCCGATGCGCTAAGGTTCATTTTTGCCGCTTGAATTTGGCTCAAAGGTAGGCGCATTTATAAAATCAGTCTGATCTTTTAACTTTGGAACGAAAAACACCCATCCTTCGATAACAACATCGTTACCGAACTCAATCTCTTTCGCTAAGACGGGCAGTGCTACGCCCAACCCAAAACTAATTGCGAATCATGATCAAGTTTCTTGACCAATTCTGACGTTACCCTCAACAGAATGTATGAACAAAAGCGTCGATCTGATAGATTACGTTGCACGTTGCAAAGGACCGCAGCAAACCTTACAGTAGCAATATTGATTTACAGGTCAAAAGATCCATTCCTGAAACNCAAGCAGACCAGTTTGGACCATTTTCAGGCTGTTTTTTTTACCCGCTAATGGCGGGTTATGATCGCCAAATACGAACTCTCGATCTGCTCGGTTCCGACTCGATTGTGCTTGGTCGATTGTTGTTCGCTCTTGGCACAATACTTTATTCGGCTGCTGGATCTCTGGTAAGTTGTCCTGCAGTTACTTGCGCTTGTCTGCCAAGAACCTCTTTCAAGTTTGCTGAATATGTTTTTCCTATTTGAAGAAAACGCTAGGCCAACCATTGTCAATTTAACTGTTTTTTCATAATAATTGTGTTGAAGTCAGTGATACGATTTTATGAATGTAATAAGCACATGCTAGAAAGGATGGAGTTGCAGCAGTTCCAAGAATTTATCTGTCACAATAACTTTTCTGTCGCCTCTAGCTAGATTGAGCGTAGCGAATCTTCCCATTGTTTTGCGCTCTGAGATAAATCAGCCATTTTTGGTTCTTTTCCATTCCAGTTGACCTGTGGTGTGTATTGCAACTGCGCTTAGAATGACCATGTTTGCCGACGCCATGGTTTCAATTGTGAAAACTCTGATTTTTCCAAAATAGATATCAAAAGGCAAGAAACCAGTTGTTTCGTGGGGTACAAGTAGGGACTTTGTGCAAAGTCTCTGAATCTTGGGTGATTGTTTTCACTGCACCCCTTGCAAGTTGAAAAGATCAGCGTAGGGTAATTCACAGAACACACACATCTCGGGAAAAAAGTAAAGCTGCACATGCAGAGCTGTTTACTGAGTTCTTCAATAAATAGCAGTTAAAGGAAATCGAAGTTCTTCAGCTCGCAGCACTCAGTGTGAAGCGTTTTCGAAAGTGCTTCATACGACGAACACCATGGTATGATCAGACTGTTTGCTCGAAACATGCAAACTCTACCCAAATGTCCCATAAAATTTGATTTTAGCGCTCTGATGAGATAGAACGAATAATCGTTTTTCGGACAAAAAAATCCGACTCCAACTCTCAGTGTTGTTAGGAATCCGACTCCGACTCCACCTAAAAACCTCCAACTCCTGACGACTCCGACTCCTGCTTAGAAGTTCACTGTGTTGGCTTGCAGTCGAGTGAAAAAGGGTGTGCAATGACAAAGAGCTTCTTAATCTGATTGATATGAATAGCTTCGTAATATTAAGTAGTTACCAATTGCATTAAAGTCTTAGTCAGGTCTGAGTTAACCCGAACTTTGCTGAATTTTGGCTCTCCACCATGCAATCCTATCCATTTAAACGAGCAAAAATACGTCCAAAAATATTTCCATTTGCATCTTCATGGCTCTGCGAATGCGGGTTTTCCGCTTTGGCATAAATCAAAAGTGCAAAGGGTAGAATTCCTGCGATTAAACGACGACTTGCGGCCGTGCTCGGCCACGCTGGAATCTCGTCGTATTCTTATTTTTCTCAAAAACAGGCACAACCACCATATTGAATTTGCTTGCAAAAAAGGTGTTTAATGCAACTTTTTTGGGTTTAACCTCTGATCGCTTCTTCGATTGTGTGCCAAGTGCGCCTCGAAAAACATTTGTTTTCTTAGTGCGCCGCAAGCTGAAAAAGGTTGGGAAGCACTGCTCCCTAATACGAGCTTCCTTGCTTTGACTGATTCAGCAGCAGCTTTTACCCGTTTTGGCGAATGCATGCGGTCGCAATGACCGCTGTAGGCAATTTTAAGCATGTCAAAATCAAACAGTTATTAGTTTTAGAAGTAAGTCTAACAAGACCTAAGCTGCTGTAAAACTTACAAAGGAATTCATTTACTGGTGTCTGAACAAAATCGAAAAAATAAAAGTTTGTCCAAAACGATTTATTTCGTTCACTGCTCTCCTTCGAAGCTACTGGCATTTTCCGACGCTGGATTTATTGGTCGCCTTGCTAGACATTTATGTCAGCACCAGGAATTGGGTGCAAATATTGACGCAGCGATGAATCGCGCCGGTCCATCATCTGCTCTGGTGACTACTGTTTGCCGTTCGAGTCGCGAAGCTGCACCACGAAACCATCAGACCGGATTACAGTCGATGCGTGAAAAATTAATTTGATTTTGATGTTTGGAATAGTTTGGTGACAAGCTTCCGCTACAAATTGATGGTAATTTTGTGGCTGTTGCGGCATTTGGCCAAGTGTGCCTTTGGGGACCATCAATTACGTCAATCGTAGGAAAAGGGTTTTTTGAAGCACGTATTGAGATCCTTACACGTGCTTGAAAAAACGAGAAGAAAACGTTTTTCAAGAAAATAGCTTTCCTTTTGCAAAGAAAAAACTGCGACAGCAGCAATCTGAAAACTTTTCTAAGCAAATGATTTCAAACTTGTCGTTCACCCGCTACATAACGAAAGTAAAGGCCAGCTACCATTGGCGTAGCCAGCCCAAAATGTTTGGGGGCCAAAACTTTTCCGGGCGAAACCTGTTTATCTGTGAGTTTAGCCAGCAAGTTGCCCACCGTTTGAAACACATGCTGTAGATGAGCTGCATGTAACTGTTACCAAGATTCATGTTTGAATACTCTGTTTTCTCGCCCCATGACCCTCCACAGGAATCCTTCAAACGCTAAACAAGTCAGTCAGGAAGGGTAGGTCGTAATGCAACCCATGATTTGATTGCGCCTTCCTGGGACATGTGACATCTGTCATTTCCAGACCAAACCATTTTTGACTTCCCGACGTTCATTTTTAATCATTTTCACAACAAAATCTTATCTGCGCAGCGAAACATACATATCATACAAATTTTAAGCACTGTACACCCAAAAAGAGGATTTTTTAGAGGGGAATTTTTGTTAGTGCGTAGAAAACGTCATGCAAGATCCGTTTGTTTCGTCATATCAAGTCGTGGTGTAGGAAGGCTCTTCATAAAGGGTTTCCGAGGTCATATTTGACCAAACNCGTTTTGCACTTGAAATCACATCAGGTAGTGAGGTGCCCAAAATTTGCTACCCATCAAGTAACCCTGGTTAGTATAGTACCCCAATTTTATATATATAGGCTTTCAGGGACATTTTTGTAAAATAACTCCGGCACCATTCCATTTGTCCCTGAAAATCAGGAAAAGTCATGGAAGCACAGATTTCTAACATTTTTCTAAGTATATGAAATCAACAAAAAAAAAAACAAGCCCCTGGATAGTGGACCCCTGAGCAGAGTTCGGAAAGACATCGAGTAGACACGATGCTGCTAACCGTGTACCCTCTAATAAAATAAAATTACACTGTCTTAGCGACAGCAGAGTTATGAATGAATTACAAAGTTTGTGAATTAGTAGAACAGGAGTATAACATCTTATCACAATACGGGCAAAGTGCACATTTAATTGAAACAGCTACTTGTTTTCGTGCTTTTCCAATGTGTATACACTTTGTCCAGCTTTATTGCTGAATCTTGATAGGTAGCTGGAATGTTGCAACTGCGCGGGAATGAGATTTCGCGGAGTAAATGTTCTGGTGGTACTGTGCATTTTCTCTCCTTGAAGCTGTTTTTTGGAATGACCGAAAAAATTAAGTTATTTCGGTCATAATGTCCGAAAACATTGACTAGTGAATACTATTACGGCGAGTTTTGATACAGTACTGGGACAAATGACCGAAATGTCTCAGCGAAAAAGAAAAAGCCCTAGCCTAGAGGGTACAGCATTGCTGCTTACAGTTGCCTGAAGCTTCGATTCAGAATATCTTAAATTTGACGTTTTTGACGCAGGTGGTCCTCAGTGCCACTTTATCACGTCTGTACCGCGTGCTAAGAGATTTCCATATGTCCGCTGACACATTGGTGCAAAACTTTTACCAGTTTTCTGATATCTACCTTTGTTCCATACTGTTTTCTTTCGGTCATAGACCGAAATGTTTTTGAAATGACCGAAAAAAAATTAAGTCATTTCGGCCGAAATACCCGAAAATATAGGCTAAAAAACACTGTTACGGCGAGTTTTAATACAACTGTGAGACGAATGACCGAAATGTTTGAGCAAAAATGACCGGAATCTCTCAGTGAAAAAAAAACAGGTTCCATAGGCACCATACTTGCCTATGAAATCACACTTACGGAGCGGTTAAAGTGCCAAACAGTAGTTACCATTGCAGTTAGGCGCTTTCAATATATTAACTTAAACTAAATTTAGTTCGCTAAGATCAAGTAAGTCATTCAATGTGCGGCCCTGGTTAAGATAGTGACATAATTTTTGGCTCAGTAAGCAATTTCGGTTGGACATAGCTGATCTAGTCTTTTGTTCAGTTTATTCTAAATGCAGTATTTCTTAAACCATAAGTGCAAAAGCGAGCGAAGCTGGTCTGGACCTACGTAAACACACCAGTGTGACTTGCGCTTTGTTTGAGATTGTTTTACAGTAGCTCGCCTGTGAAAACCAGTCTTTTTACGAAACTTTACGTCCGTATTTTTTCATCGTATAAACTACGAAGAGGAAAGAGTTGGTTTTGCAAGTACACTGGAAATGGTATGTTTGCGATTCACTGTCCGGGAGCGAAATGTGTTTGTCAAATACCATTTATGCTGCGTTGCGTTGCGCCCTGAAGCTCTCAGTTAGTGTAACGTTTATAGGTTCTTTCTTTTGACTGATAGTTGGAATGTTGGGTCCCCCGTTTCTTGAAAAACGATGCGTTTTTTCTTTGTCCTTAGCATACCTTCGACTATTACCAAGGGCGACTCCAGGTCAACAGCTTCACTCGGGCTCATCACGCGATTTATAGTGACTTATGGCATGCAACCGTTCGAGGCTTGCGTCATTGAAATTTCTACTTGCTCTCTTTCTGGCTGGCACCATCATTGTCTGTGACGTTGGTTACGTAACAATGAATGCGAAGTTCTCGTGAGAACTCGTCCATTGTTGCGTAAAGTATGTCACAGAGCAATGTTAATGCCATTTAGGACTCTGTGTACTAGGCTCAAGCATATAAGCCCGAGTTAATCGACGATTTATCATCCGTTTGATATTATTCTCGAATGGGATCTGTCCACTGGTATGGAATTCAAATGCGATGTTCTATGCAAATCCATTGCTTCAAAGAAACATCCAGTCTGATACGAAGTTCATATTAAAAAATGCTTAATTGCAGTGAACAGCTCCGACTCTAGCGGATGAGCCCGAGTAAAGGGCGAGCGGCCGGAGTCCGGAGAAAACCTGCTGCGAACGTTATTTTTGTTATTCATGTCACCTGCAACACGAACACGAAAGGCCAGACATGGAACGAAAATATATGACATAACAGTGACAAGGCCCAATGAAAAGAGCCCGACTTAACAGCCTTAAGCAGTGAAATGGGTTGTGGCGCAAATATACAAAGCAAGCAAGCTCGCGTTCTACATTGTAAATCTTAATCGAAGACTCAGGCTAAGCTCGAGTGCCGGAGTCGCCACTGAGTGTTACCAATAAACCTTAGTGTTAATCATTAGCTGCTGTTTCAGAAGACCGTTTAGTAACCTTTTCTCACAGCTTTGCACGTGTTTAGTTTGCTTGGGGTTGTTGTTCAAAATCGATTTCCTTCGTCACGGTAATTCCTGATTTTGTTTCCAACAAGCGTTGACATTGTTTCAGGCGGTGGAAGCGATGAGTTCATCGCTGCTCGAGTTCGTGGCCGCCGTGCGAAACCATGCGGAACCGTTCGTGCGCCGTGCGTGCGTTTATTGCGTGTCCATGGTAACGGCCGCAGCGCCGCAACTGACTGAACGACTCGGCGAAGGTGCGCTGGAAGCCAGGGATTGGCTTTGCGATGTGATCTCCAAAGACGACGACTCAAGGACGAGGTCGCTGGCCGGCAGCGCGCTGGCAGCGATCGATGCTAAAGTTCGCGAAGAGTTGCGCGTGGATATGGTCGCGTGATGTTTATTGGCGCCACCGGCGCGCTTTTCGAAGTCACAGGCGACGCATGACCGTCGACGAAACGCGATAAAAGTTGTAAAAACCGTGGGCGGTTGGGGATTGTGCGCAGTTTTCCCCAGTGAAGTGATGCGCGTGTCTTGCCTGAAACTGTCCCTAAAGTAAAAAACGCAAACGGCTACGTACCCCCTAAAGTGTTCATCAGTTCTACCCGCTTGTTGCTCGTGACTCAGACCACGGTTTCCGAAACAGAACAGTCAAATCACTGCCAAGACCCAGCTGCCGAGCTCCGTTGAGATGCCCAACTGTTCGACTCGCTAATTGTCCGCCGCACACGCCAAGTCGACTTGCCACCGACCACCACTGTCTTGGCTGAACAATTGTCGCTTCGAAACAAACAAACGGTGAAGAATCAAACGGAAAGCGTGCGTCTTGCTCTCTGCAGATTCAACGTTTTGTTGATTCTGTGCGAACCGAGCAGAGTGGGGCATTTGCTGGATGGGTACACTCCATCATGAAATGTCTCTGTTTCGACTCAACCCGTTAGACCGCGAAAGTGCTGGCGAACAGACGATTTTCGAAATTTTCAACCTCTGAACACAACAGTGGCGGATCCAGGAGGGGGCAGTTTGGGGCAACTGCCTCTCCAAACGTCTGTGGCGACTCCTTGAATTGCGCCCCTTTGCCATAAATGCGTCCCTTTTCGGTGCCCGTGGAAGTAGAAACAGAGATATAAACAATGTTTTTCGCTTGGTTAAACGTCAGGATTTACGTGCCGGATTTTATCCAACCTCTTATGGAATAGCGTGAACAATGCTATTGTTTCGTAATAGTACCACTGTTTCGTTATTTCTTTGCCGCGTGAGAACTGCCCAGCCTTACGTTATCTAATTGCAAACGCAGTCGCTTTCGCTTAACACAGTTCGCGACTTGCTGCTGAGCTCCACGAAATTGGTCTGTTTATTTACGTGTTTATTTCTAATGACAGTCTCGAAAGGAGATGCAGCAGTGAAAATACGAATGCAATATGGAAAACTTATAGGCCTAACTTGTGTCAAGATTTAACAAGCATCCGAAATGAAAACGAAAAACTAGTTTCAGGGCTGTTGCCAGCGCAGTTCGTGAGTCCGCAGTATGTCTGCATCGTAGTTTTGCAACATAAAGGTGAGTGGATGAGTTTCTTGACGGAACTAAGCACCTGATTGAACCATAATGCAGCGTGTAAAAAGCTACAGATCAGTGGTTCTTAACCGGGGGTACACATACCCCTTGGGGGTACCAAACACCGCAACAGGGGGTACGAAGCACCAACATTTTTAGGCATACACGCCCTGAAAATTTTAAAGATGTGTTGTCGATTGTTG
>JGI24158J21664_10005028_pt1 | contig 17194 bp, 9 predicted proteins | sample Ectturendosymbi3_FD_21664 | JGI IMG/M metagenome (IMG submission 21664)
ACTAAGCATTTTTTCAAAGGGGAAGGTGTGAAACTTTCAAAGGGGTAAACTTTGTAGTTTATTGATGGTGAATGCAGAGAAATGGGGCGCGAAACTAAAGACGTGGGAGCGATGCCAACTTGCTATTGCCTAACTTTTATGTGTCGCAAGCCTTGTCTTCCCAACTTTCAGTGTTTTCAGAGTTGTGTATCATGAACACCCTTTTGCATTTTCTCCTTGTGCTATTTCAGTTATGCCGTAGTCTCAGGAACATACCCTTGGGTGTATCTTAGGCAAATCAAAAGTGATTATCACGGTTGGCTAAGTATGATGACGTCATCAGAGGGCCCCTCTTTTTTGTCTTGCCTCGGGTCCCTCCAACCCTAAACCCACCACTGCACAGGATAACATGGCCCAAAAGGACCGACAAGCTGCTTTCGTTTCTTTGACATTCGTATCATGCATCTGTCGAGGCTCAAGAGTTTAGTCATGGCCACGCCAACGGGTCCGAAATGCGCAAAATCCTTACGTCATTTTATAGTTGCGTAAAGCGGCATCCGTTTCGTAACACTTTGGATTCTTATTTGTACGGATTTAGAGCTGGGGAAGAAAAGTTCTAACTGGTATTATTTGCTTGTATTAAGTTCGATCAAGGAAGGCTGTGTGCGTTTCGTGGCCAAAGTTTATGCGTGTTCCTTTCCAAAATTAACTTCTACTCTGAACTGATGTTTTGTGCCAAGCATTTATATTTTGTAGCGTGATGCTGCAGGTGTAGTTTAAACCAGGTTTAAATAACTGCAGCTCTTAACAGTGTGGCTGGAAGAGCTTCTGTGCTTATGCTTGCTTTCCAATCGCTGTATCGTGGTGACGTAGGTTAAAAATGCGACGATTCAGCTGTCAGTGAAAGATTTTGAAGGCGCCGGTAAAAAAGCGATCTCACAATAACATTAAGATATATACAGAGATTGTTTTTAGTTGTATGTATGACGACTCATGTACCAGTGCGGGGAATGGCACGGATAGACGCAACATTGTTATTTGAAAAAAGAATCAAATATTAAAGCAAGGAATCAAGCCAGGGGTCAAGTTACGCAATGAGAGTAGTCCCCTCCCTAATAAATGTCTTGAACCGCCAATGTTTTAAAGTTGTTGGAGTCAGCAGGTAACCTTTGGATCTTGATTGCCACAAAGTCACGTGATCGTCATTGACGAAATCACGTGGTTGGTGATTGACCAGATGAGGAATTAACAGTTTGGTGTTGGGTCGGATAGGTTAGCTACGTCATTCGAAAGTTCAGAAATTGATCCATTCCCCACCTTTGCATTTGGCCATAAGGCTATACGTAAGTTGCGACTTGCGACCAAAGAAGTCAAAAGAAACGCTGTTCAACTCCTTAATGAACCAGCGCGGACCTTCATCAACTCGGGATTGCCACAAGTGGTTACGACAGGGGTGAACCCAATTTTGACTCGTGGACCGCATTAGATTTTAAAATTTGACAACGGGCCGGATCTAGATCAGCTCGGGCTTGTGAAACTAATGCTAACGATGAATAAAAAAAGCTAAATGACTTTATCATACTTCGGGCAAGCTCAGTGGGTCGAGCGTCTGGTTAAAGAGCGTAGCAATCCGATGCAGCTCGCGGGCCGTAGTTTGCACATGCCTGGCTTGGAGAAGCAGGGATAATGTATCGTTTTCGCAATGACACGTAATTCCGAAATGGAGAGCGAGTCTTTTCGATATACTTTGTGCTCATCTGTGGCTCACTCAGGAAAGTGGTCTAATAAAAATTAAACAAACAGTGTTGATTATGTTACGTTCTTGCTTCCCCGACCCAACTCAATTGATTCGTCGAAGGCTTTCCCCTTTGCCGCAGTACTCTGGATTTTGGACAGTAGCATCGAAGCATTATTTAACGCAGCAGCGATTTTTTCAGCTTCCGTGTGATGTCACACCTGGATGACCCTTAGCATCACAAACGGTGATGATGTCATGGCTACCACGCGAGAAAAGAACTTACGAACTTACAGGCACGGAATGCAGTAAAGCGGGCGTGTTGACTTTAAAAAACGATTCATGATAGAGCACGCTAACAACGGCACATCAGCGACTCTGAATCGCAGGATTGGCGTAGCGAAAATGATGCAGAAGCTCACATCCATAGAGTCTTTGCGAGGGTAACGCTGCAAGTAAAAAGATCAGCTGTCCATGTGCAAACGGCCGGGGAAATATGGTTTGAAATCGAGACATGGCGTGCAACACAAGTATTCGTTAAGGTCAACTTTCGTTTTTTCGAAGCTTGCCGGCAATTTCTCGTTCTAGCTGCAATGTTGAAAGGTGTGACAGATGTACGAGTTGCAAAATGCTCAAAAGAGTCGATGAAATGCTGCTATCAGCCTGGAAGTGCCAGAAGATAAAATTTAAACCAAAGCCTTTCCAGGTTTATCAAGGCAGGTTGTGCATTCAGCGGTTGAGCAATTTATTATTTGTCAATATTTCTGCATTGAAATAATTTGCATAAGCCGGGCAAGTAGGAACTGTAGGTTGCTATCGAATGCAAATATCGATTACGTGGGGAATGCCAGCTAAGGAATATTGATGTCTAACTGACGTGGTAAGTTACTGTAACAACGGTCGCTTAGGGCTGGTTTACTAATACCGTTGGTTCTTCCATACAATGGAAATCATTGCATTTTGCATAAAATCAATCTTGGCAGTCTGAGTTACGTGCTATCTATCATTGTTGCATAATAGCACAGCGTTTGGGGGCGATGTGTCGTGTGTGAAGCATAGGATGAATTCGTTACGCATATCGGGCATTTTTTTGTTTTGTTGCGGAATCCATTGCGTGTAATTGCACATGAGAGCAAAATATTATAGTCATTGCCAGAAACCAAAAGCACTGTTTTTGTACAAAGCATTAGCAAATACAAAGTCAGATCATGTAAGCACTCTCCACAATGGGGGAAAGTAAGGAATGATCGGCAAAATTTTTTAATAGGAAATCGACTTCACTTAATACTACGCATCTCCAGTCCTAAAAGCTTATTCAAATAGAATCACAAAGTCAGTTGTGAATTATAGCGATCCGATCGCAATTTAAAGTCGTAAAAATCATGCTGTCTTCGTCACTCGTATGATTCTCATGACTTGACCTGCCCCTGTTGAAAACCACACGCAATTCGTCCCGTTGGCATTCCTCCTGAAAGTTAAAGAGTACTGTTGAGACTAGTCAAGCTTTCCTTTTGTTTGCAATGCTTATTAGATGGCACAGGAAGCGCCTGCGAAGCCTGGGTCGCTGAGTGAGCAAACACAGGAAGTCGAACGAGTCACAATTGACTGATGTTTGTGTTATACAATAGAACTCTTTTCAGCTACATCAACCGCAGAATCTGCGACTTTATCACAACACAGGGTGTTCCAAAACTTTTTTATTATCATACTGTCAATGAACTTGACGAAATTTTTAAATGATTTACAATTTTAACAGTATGTGTAAAGACAGCTCAAAATTTCGTTTTGTTCCACGCGTTTCTTTTTCCGGTATAGCAACGGCATTCGCGTCAATAGAAAAGCTTTTTTGAGTGTTGTTAGAGCTTGCACAAACACAGTCGAACAAAACTTACAGCGTGCATTCGTAAAAGCATTCCGTAAAATCATTGAAGAAGATAGTCGGGAAAGGTCGGGAAGCATTTGTGTGAAGCCCAAATGTGGGGCACAAATGCTTCTCAAATTTTTCCGACTATCTCTGAGTGCAAGTGGCTGGGACCGTAATTTTTCTCCCGACGCTCGTCGCGTCCACGTTTTAGACACACACCTCTCCAGTTGCTGGAGATTGGGTTTAGACGGACCAGTGACACGTCGATCATAACCACACGTAGAATACGATCGGCTTTCAACACAGTAAAAGCTGAATAGTGTGGCAAACGATTAGCGTCTGTGCTGATCAGGATGGTCTGCTTTCCCGCCGCACTCACGCTTCCGACAAATCTCGATGCGTGGTACCCTGTCAACTTGCCTCTGCCTTCCTCCACATGAAACTTTTTCCGTTTTCTTTACTTCCGCACACGATTTCTCGTTTCCAGTGAAGGCCCTGCTTTCCACTGTTTGAGCTGTATGAAAGCTTTGGCCAGTTTTGGCGTTGGCTGGTTTCTTGCAACTTCCCCAACTTTTAGTGGGTGCGAGATTTCGTGATCAGTTGAATTAAATCGCGGGTTAACGAAAACCACGCGTGTTATGTCTTCGTTGCTGGAGGCTGGCCTGTCCGCCATTCGGAAATGCCTGTTTAAAAAACGGTTTTGCCTAAGAACCACTGTAACATGGTGCTCGAAAATTATAAAAATATTTTTCAGGCTACAGTGATTCTTTGTAAGTGTTGCAGTGTGCTGGATAAATAGGAGTATGGTCATCGACTGGTAGAAGTTGTGCGTGGTGTCGCTACTTGCTGCATGCGCGCTTTTCCCAAAACTCTGTCAGTACCTTGACAGAGCACTCATGCTGTGGAATTGCCGCTAATTATGTTGCAGATTTTTCTGTCGTGAAAGCGCAGAAAAACTCGCCGTTTTTTGACAATTATTGATTTAAAGTGTATTGTCGATTCAAACTTGCATGAAAGTTTTTGTTTGTCAGGTTTTGTTTTAAGATCGTAAAAAAATAAAGTGAGCTAGGTCAGAGCCAAGTGTTTTTAGTTTCAAGCGGATGGCCAAACAGAAATAGATTTTCCATCAGAAAAATATGGAATGATTCTGCGCATTCCACTCTGTTAAATTTTCAGCTATTAGTGATGAGCACTTTGTAAAAGACGCCTCCATTCGTTTTAAGTTTTGGAAACTTCGTTAGATCAGTGCTTGAAATCTTGATATCTCTGTGTCGTGAGAGGTAGCGTTCATTACGGACCAGAATTGCTCGGATGCCGATGTTAGAAATGCTGACTGCATTCATCATCGCGGAAATACTGTATAACAAGAATTGAGCAGGGTTGAAAGAAAAACACCAGAAACATTTCAAAAATCAAAAAGGGGCGTCTGAGCTCGTGGAGAAAAAACGAGACAAATTCGCAAGCAGCGTGACAGCAGTGTTCAGTTGCGCAAGACCGTTCGGCACATCAGAGCTACTTGGCATCTTACTTTGATAACTCTGCATAAGGTCATCACGACTTCAACGACTCATTCGTTTTCTCGCCATGTAACCATGCCGTCCACGCCGGGAAATGCGTTTCAATATCCCATGCGTGCCGATAAGTCTGTTCCTGTTTTCGTGCCTAGCTCGCGTTCGGCACGGTGTCATCTTTCATCGGCGTGTGCAGCATGGGCGTTGTCGTGGGAACTAGCTATACGATCGTACTGTAGGCGTGATTCCCTGTCCCGATTTTGAGGCACTAACTCGAGTCGGCTGTCATGCTCACCATATGCCACCAGCCTCACAAACTGCTGAGTAGGCAGATAGTGTTGTGTATGATTTGCACATGTTTTGTGCCTGATGTATAATTTATAATCATAATATTGTGCTGGAAAAAAACGCTTTTGTTCTGTGTGAACTGCTGGCAGTGCCCGCACGCCAGATCGCCACGTTGAACGATACTCTGAAGTTAATTCAAAAATGCAGAGCAGGAACAATTTTTTTATTACGTAAAGCAAATGCAAATAATAAGCTCTTCAGTCAATTGACACCGAAGGCATAACTTTTACTGAAAAGGCTGAATTCTTGCGCTGTCTGTGTTGAAGGGATCACGGGCAGTGTTCCCTCTACGAAAAAGTTCACATTGAGCAAATGTTTGTTTTAGTGCGCATGCAATTGCGCAGCCGTGTACACATACAAAGAGTGAAGCGTTGCGAGCGTTACAACGGCTATGCCTGATATATGCGATATTAAATTTGGAATGTTGTAAGTGCGCGAGAATGAGACTTCACTGCGCAAATGTTGTTTTGGTGTTACTACGCGTTTGCGCGGTTGCGCTCCTTAGAGGGAACACTGATCACGGGCTCAACAAAAAGCTTTTTAATCCCGACTGGGTTGTTCAGTTGTAAAGTTTCTACCATTGACGAGTGAAAGAATTGTTTGCTTCCCCTGCGCTGCGTCAGAAATTGAGATCCATGATGCGTAGTTCGGGTTGACAAAATTTACGTTAACTCCGTGAAGTAATCCGAGCCATTCAAGCACGATTGCATAGAAATTAGATTTTCAGCAAATTTGTTTTCATTCGTGAAGCGACAATCCGCGTTCGTATTGTTTGTTTTTTGATGCACTGCAAAATTGACTCAAAATTATTTATAAAGCAGTCAACATGTTGATGAAGGTATTGTCAGTAAACTGTTAAGGAAGGTAACCAGGTTATGAAGCGTGCGTGGAAATATACAATGAATTCAGACTAGATGGTTTGTTACTACAAATGCTGTATATTTCGTGGTACGTGGGTGAGAAAAACGCAAAAAATTATCCAAATGTGGTTTGCAGTTTAATAGGTAACGGCACTCTTTCACTGAAAAACGTGAAAGGTAATTTCTGGTGAGAGGCATTTTCAAGCAAAAGATTTTAATGGAATCAAAATTTTCTTGCTCAAATTACCAAATCATGATAACTCACACTTGGCACTTTATGGTACAATTTTTGAAACAGAAAGAATTGTACAAGAAGCTCATGGTTAATGGTTATATCGGTTCACAAGCAATAAAACATACATCCACTTGGTGCTTCCATTGTCAATGGCTGCCTTTTGCGCTTCCGTATGAGCATTTTTATTTTCGCCAACTTCCACAGAAGCTTTGACGAAGTTGTTGCTCTGCAAAAACTGGTGTACTCCCCGATCTGCAACATTCTTGCAAAACAATCCCGGAAGTGTTATCGTGCCCTGCTGGTTCATGACCTGTCGCTTCCTTTCACGCTTTCGGAGCAGCTCGAACCGAGCCAATGTCGGTGAGAAGATTCATCCATCTTGCACCGTCACTGCGCAGAGCTTTCGTAGTTACGCCGTTGGCCGCAGAGCCCAGATGCATCTCGCTGGCCGTGTTTACTTCCGCAGCCACGAGACCTGCATCGTTTTGGCTTCGTCACATGAGTGTTAACGCACGATTCACGCTCGCGCAGACCCGATTGATCTGCCTCTAACGCCTTCCGCCTGCCGTTCTGACGTGCGTGGTGCATTGTTGGCGGTAAACAATGTTGACTGGATTTCTATCAACCGAACTGGGACACAGGGTTGCTCACGAGTGATGTCACGGTATTTTGGCAGGAATCCAAGCAACTTCGTCACACTTAATCACGAAGTGTTTTTCTTACCATGAAGTCACAAAATAACGTCAAACAACCGTGGACTCACTTCATACCAACCAGAATCGCGTCATTTGTGATGTCTTCCGTTCCGGGTGAACCTGCCATTTTGTTGGAAAGGAAGAAGCGAAACCGTCCCGAATGACAACTGCAACGTTGCTGCATACTGTTTAAAATCTGAAATGATTTAAGAAGAATTTGCAATTAAATCATACAAAGCGTTACACGCCAGGACGAATCCCCGCGCTGGTAAAACCTATGCTTCCAGTTTTCGCGGCCAACATCAGAGTCGCTGATAGTTGTAGAGCAACGGTGCACAACCTACGGCGGCCTCCGATTATGAAATTTGCGGCCGTTCACATGTAGTTAAATATAAGATTTGGCGGCCGTGCTGGCGTACATTGACGGAAAACAAACGCAAGGCAAGAAAACCAGTCGACACGAAGCGTAACAATCTGGATGGTGATGTCACAAAGAGCAAAATTATCTGCCAACAAGCAAGATCAAGAGAGTCACGGTGCATTGCAAACTTTACTTTTAATAAATTCGTTAAAATGTTTTGCTACGATGCTTTGCAAACTTTTCTTTCAATAAATTCGTCAAAATGTTTGACATGTTATTGCACTTTTAGGCACAAGTACATGACATATACCGGATGAAGCCTATTCTTTAATTAAACGCATCTCATAAAGATAACTCGAACTCATTGGCGGCCGTACTTCATCTAAATAGAAGTAATGCGGCCGGCATTAGGAAAAGGTTGTACACCCCTGCTGTAGAGCTACGCTCAAGTGGATACCATTCTTTGTGCAACGGTTTATTCAAGACAATTGCCAAAGAAAGTTTAGGCAGAACATGGCGTTCGCAGACTTCTTTTACCTATTATTTCGAAACGAACAGCATAGACCACCGAGGTTCAAAGTCTTCTAAGTGCGTTGCATACTTGACGATATACTACTTCATGCACGATCACTACTGCACGTTGTGTTTCGCTCTGACGTAAGGTACATTTGTCACTGATAGGTGACAAACGTTCAATGTCAATCCAGTTTACGGAAATGAATGGTGTGCTGCTTGCATTTAGTCGATTGATCAACGGTCAGCATGATATCCTGAATAAGAGTGCATTCTAACTTGGTTCAAAGGCGAAACTGGTCCACGTTGCAACTTGAAACGCAAAGTAACTGCATCTCTCTGTGACCTAGAAATACTAGCCTATGGGCTTCGACGGTCGTCGTTGGAGCAAGATACTTGCTTGCTGCTTACAATCCATGTATAGGTATATAAATATCCGCGATTTTATCCATAGGTTTCAATTTAGAATTAAATAAAACTTCGGACATCACTTTTGCAGCATCCTTCTACAACGCGACGCCGCCCAGCAGGACGTCGAAGCCGAAATGCCACCATCACTACAATGTCTGTCTGTTTCATTTTCATCGTGTGCTACCTGCCATATGTGGTGAGTAACGTTATCGGCTTATACAACCCGCTGACTGAAAATGTCTCTCTCACACATGTTAGTGGTAACAGGCAATGAAATTTTAGTTTTTCTTTTGTGAGAGCAATAGACACTCGTCCGCAACACTACCGGAAAGATGAATGAGCTGTTTGAAACTGATCATTAAACTCCGATCAACAGATAATGCGACCATTGTTTTTCATCATCAACAGTTTACGTAATAAAATAATAAACAGAATGGAAATTTCGTGAGTGATCTTAGCAAAGCGCGAACATTCCCGACTAGCGATAAGTCATATGATGAATTGATATGTAGTAGACGTTGAATGCGAGAATCATTGTAAACAACTTCATGATTTGCAGATGGCGTAACGAACCAAGATTTACGATCGCAAAAGCTTGTGAAATATTTTCCATTACGAATCTGCTTCTTATGAACTGCTCAAGCCACAAAAATGATATTAGGGTTATAATTTTCAGGAGGTACTCATTTATATCTGCTCTGAAGAACCTTTTTCTGTGTTTGGAACAGACTTTAAGTAGATTGTGAAAAAACAAAAAACTGCCACAGGTGAACCACCACCATCTTACGCCAATGGAACTTGAAGCGAATTGATACTATATAATCTAAAAATGCAGTAACCTTACAGAGTATTCATAGAGACTGTACTTATAATTTTCACTGCATACCAAGGACTTGTGCATCAGTACTAACAATTAATTAGGGAATTACTTGGTAAGGGTACGGGGAACTGCCATATGGTGCAAATTTTATTATCCACATGTGAATACTATTTGGCAATATAGCAAAAAGATGCAACTGCAAATTTAAATTGAGCCATTAACAGGTTAGACGCAAATCTTCAATATTTAAGGGCAACTGGAGTAATATTGAATCCGAGGGGACTAATTACAACACCAGGTAAGTTACCTTATTAGATAACAAGAAAACAATAATGCGCACTTTCAAGGATACTAGCAAAAAGGTGTTATTGTAGAAGTACAGCATAGCATAAGTCAATGCTGGTAAGTTCTCTTATAAATGAAGTCGTGTTAGCTGCAGGCGTTTAAAGGAAGCAGAAGCAAAATTTATGTTTATCACAAAGCCATTACACTTTATGAGGGATTCTGGAAAACTGTTTCTTTGTTGAAAACTTTTTCACTCGTCTCCTTGATCTCCTTGAAACGAAGTATAAACGAAACTGAATCACTGCACATGTTATTTGCGCCAGTGTACGCACTGTGCAATGTATATGTTCGACTTAAGTGTTTTGTCATATCTTTACGGTACCCCTATGCAGTCGTCACGGTCCCCACTTTGAGAAGCCCTGTCGTAAACTGTCTAATGGTGTAGGCCAGTGGTTCTCAAACTTTTCTGCACGTTAACCCCCAATTAAACTACACAATTTTCTGTAGACCCCGTGTCCTAGCCCAACAGGTACTAATGCAAGGAACGTATGTGTCAAAATAAGTTTGAGTACTTTTTACTTGAAATGCATGATAAAATAATACACAATCCGAAAATATGCTTAGAAGTATAGATGTAAGCATGACATAAAACAACAATTGTTCTCCGTCCTACTGCGTAGCCTACTGCCGTACCAGGGTTGCCAGGAAGACAAAAGCAAAAAAAAGCCAGATCAACCCCTAAAACAGCCAAATAGCACCAAAAAAGCCAAATACAAGATAAATACACAACGACACCTTCAAAACACCCAAACGCGCTTTTGAAAGGCAATATATACATATTTTATACATGAAACGAATAAAGCTCACTATATTAATAAACTTCTCGATACTTTTGATCTTGCCGAAGAGTAAACTGAAGCTGCAAACCTAAAAGTATCAGCAAAACAAAAAATTTTAAATTCTTGTGCGGAGTTTCCATTAAAAATTTATCATTCGGTGTCCAGAAACAGTGTTTAGAAATCTGCTAGTGTCCATAAATCTGCCATAATTATCTTTAAATATGCCAAATTGACATTAAAAACCTAATTGGCCAAAAAAGGCCGAAAAAAGCGAAATTGCATTTGGCCTTTTTAAAAAATAAAAAAAACCAAAGGAGTTCCAAAAAAGCCAAAGATTACAAATTTGGCCTCAAAAAAGCCGAACTGGCAACACTGTGCCGTACTACCAGTCTAACAACTGCCGAGCTGCGACACAAGCACTACAATATTGTTTGTGACGTAACACACAGAACAGTTTTCGCAATGTCATCACGATGGATGATTTAATAAAAAACTATTCGAATCGATTGTACTTCTAACTACTGTAGCTGAGATTGGATCAATCCTCTTAATTTTGTTGATTTGTTGAAAAACGCCGTTTGCATTCCTTGCCCGATTACGGTAACAATAATTTTGAAGTGGAGGCTTCGTTGCCCCAGTAGACCCCAGAAGTTATTCAGTGACCCCCATTCGACCCCGTGACTATTTATCGACCCATTGGATGGTCCAATTGACCCCTGGGGGTCGATATCGACCACTTTGAGAAACATTGGTGTAGACTAAGCATGTTTGAAGTGGAGAAGTACTCCCAGTTTGCAAAAAATATTTGTACTACACAGCAGAACTAGATAAAGTTGAATTTAAACTTAACTTTGAATTAACTGTTCAGAATTACTGCTGATATTTGCTTGGCTTTTTTGTATTCAATTTGCAGACACTGCACCGTTCGGCCATGGTAGTCTCATACCTAGCTCTACCCTTCACTACGTATTGTTTTGTCTTTCCTGTGACGCATTTTGTGTGCGGCCTGCGATTTTTTTAGCGTGTTGTATGGCTAAAATTTATATTCCTTACTTGTACCAAAAGATTCTAAATGTAACTAACTTCACCTTTACTTTGACTGCTCTAGCGTTCTTTCCATGTGTTGTCTTGAGAGTGTTTTTGTTTCTTTTTGTGGGATTTCTTTCTGCTCCAACATTCTTGCAAAGCCCCAGAAACAAACTGTTTGAAGTAAGAGTTGCTTAGCAGTCTGTTTTGATATGTAGCTTCTTTCTTTTGTTAGGAGGTAGCAGTGCTTTATGTTGCTACAATTTCGCGGAAATACTTGCAAGTTATTTGTTTTGCTCCGTAGTTAAATATTTGTTTGGCTTCAGTTCACCGAGGAAATTGACTGAGCGCTCCTTTCACGAAAAACAAAATTTTACTTGAACGGAAGTCAGCTTGCGCCCAAGCTTACTTCGGCTTTCACTAAGGAGGAAGCCTAGTTTCGTTAATCGCCCTCAGTCGTGAGTCAGCTGCCGAGCTGAACTGTACGGCAGTTGCCATAGCCGGACTCTATCGCGTCTCGGCTTAGCTTTTCAGGCTGCTGCGATCTGCACTCTGCAGCATGTTAGGCATGTCGCGCAGCATCGCGCTAAATAAACAATGAACTTTTTGCAAGAACGAAACCGAAGTTGCGGAAGACATAATCGTACCCTAAAAAGAAAGATAACGCTTGCCATCTAATTTGACGTGACCTGAACTAGGTTTTCTCTTTGGTCAAAGGCCGAAATTTTTTTAAATGACCGAAAAAATTAAGTCAATTCCGTCATAATTTCCGAAAAGGTATGCTACTGAACACGGGCGTAACAAGGAGGGAACAACTCCCCGGGCGCCGAATCACTGCGGGGGTGCGCCGAAAAGTCCTAACAGTGTCGCAAGTACTTTCTTCAACAGGACATTTGCTTCCGAAAGAGCTCAGGTTCGCACTTGGGGGCGCCAAACTTGTTTCTTGTCCCGGGCGACATCTTACTTCACCACGCCACTGCTACTGAATACTGTCACGGCGAATTTTAATGCCATTACAGGACAAATGACCGAAATGTATCAGCGAAAAAAAACAGGACGTGAAAACAAGACCAACGCAGTAGGTGAAAAAGAGAAACTGAAATCAACTTCTGTTTTGCGTTTATTTCAATGCGTTTGTGCGGAACTCGGAAACGCTGGTTGATGTCGTCTTCTCACTCAGATCTGCTGCCAACCGCGTCAGCATGTAAAATGGTCGACCAAACGGCATCCCAGTCAAACAATTTCTTGCAAACTTGTTGAACGCAAACAGTCTAGAGTAGACGATGGTATTAAAAGCTTTTAGTGCTAACGTCAATCATGTGAACAATAAATGAAATTTAGGCTTCAAGGTCATGCCGGATACTGACGTAACAAAGAAACCCAAACCGTTTATTTTCAGGGCGAAAGAGTTTTTTGCATCACGCCTTATTTTGATCTTAAACTGACAGCAGTGTGACGGGAAAAGGTGAGTGAAGCTGCAATTGCAGTCTTGTGTTTTCCAGAGCCGGGTTCTTCACGAGAGCACCACCAACACTCGATCGCATGTCATGCTGACGTACGCTACTTTCGGTCTGGCTTTTCTACAGCCGCTGTTGAACCCAATCGTCTACATCTCCACCAACGTTCGTTACAAGAAAGAACTGTTGGTAAGAGAACCACAACGTCAATAGGACTTATGCAGAATTCAATCACGACGCAGCGGTGTTACTTCAGCAGGACGCAATTTTTGCGCCTAAATAGAGCAATCTTTTAATCCCGTGCGACGTAGAACGTGCGTGCGTCGTCCAGAGTTGTGTAAATGCCTCATTTTGAAGCCCGAATCCGACAATTACAGTATTTTCGAAGCCCGCTTCAGTCCCGAAAACCAAATTTACCGAGTGAGTCAAGATATGCGCAACTGCTGGATATTGGTGGCGCAGCAAAGTAAATATGGCTAAATAATTCACAATCAATTATGTTTCATAGAAGATTTAATCAACTCCATTGCTTCAACAGTAACTGGCGACAAAAGTGTCCGTCGTTGCAAAAAAAAGTTAATAAGATGCAGGCCCAAAATTGGCCCGAAACATTTTGACAAACTTAAGCCCAAACCCGGTCCGACTTGCAGCTCTGGCGTCGTCAACAGAAAGATAAACACAGTTCTGCTGTTCTGCGTTCGAGAATGCAGAGCTGATATGCGCTAAAAGAAGCTGTTCATCCTCCAATTGTTGTGTCACGACGAGCGACGTATCCACTCGGCGATAGCGCGAATCATGCCAATTGTCGTAAAATGAGCTGTAACTTCCGCGTGCTTGCCGTGCTTCCGCGTCTCTGCGATGCGCGATCCCCGCTTGAGACAACTGGTTGTTGCGGATCAGTTCACGCTCTCAAACAACCTTGTACTCTTGCGACTTCGTCATTTGATGTTTGATCACATTCGCTCTCAGACTTAAGCGGCTACCGGCAGCATTTGTGTGCAATCGGTAACTTGCAACAAATTTTCCAAAAAATCACAGGCTAACGACACCTCAGACGTTGTTGGAGGTTTGGATCTTGCGTTTAATGGGCGCGACTGTAGATTTCGTGGCATCACTACCCTAACCTTTCAGCAGCTCTTGTTGGGATACAGTCCCTTATCTTGATCAAGAATCGCGTGCGTAGACGGTGAGGCGCTTTAGAAGGAGTTGATGTTGATTCTTTTCACCGTTTTCTCATCAACTTTCCAAACAGTTTTGCCGCTCGATTAGCTGCTGACCAACTTCGAAGCGTAGCAAGTGTGGAAGGCCTTTTGGCTGAGCACACCAAGATTTTGCAACGTTGCTGCAAAAGAACGCCTTTGACATATTTTTGAGAAAAGGCACTCTGATGTCCAACTTTTGGTTCCGGCAGTATGTTCTTTATTTTTGATTTCATGGCATGCGCCAAAACAAAATCGACATGGATTTCTAAAAATTGGCGTGCATCTACCATCTAGTACTGTTTGGTAAAATGCGCAGTTGCAGGCATTACGGAAACAATGTTAGAATAACCTCTCTATTTCTTTGCGCATAACTGCGTATGCAAGAAAAGTAGCATACAAAAGGCGCTATATTATTTAGAAAATTTTCACTGCGTTGATTCAAATCAGGGGCAAAAGATCTCATCGCCAAATTTCAGACGTTTTGTTGAAGAGCGTCTGTAAATCGGTGGTATGCCTTCCCCGAAAACACGCAACTTCGATAAAGCATCAAAACGTGGTGAATTTGATACCCGTGCATTGTAGAAGATGGCGGCTTGCGAGACACCAAAATACGTCCCGATTTCTTATCGTCTTTTCCAAGCGAGGGAATGCATTCCGTAGTCTGCCTTGATAAAGTGCTTTAACGGCAAAGGAAGTTTAAATCTGATCTGCCTATTTTTTGCGTTGCAGTTGAAAAACATTGACTTTGAATACGCGTGAATTATGTGCACGATTTTATCCGTTTTTAGCTGCTTTCACCTTTCTGGAGAATTGTCATTGAAATGTGAATTGGTGCAGAAGAATAAAGTTATGAAAGTGGAGAATGACAGGCAGATTCCTCGAAAGTTCTGCACCATTTGTGTTTAAGAAGAGTTAATAAATTTCCGTTTTACCCTAATCTCGCAATAACGTTGACCATTTTTATGTATAAGCATTATTTCTCGCCAGGTTTTCACAAAACAACTTATTGTTACTTTCGTGTTTCCATCCCAGCGAGTGGTCAGTCGCATCTGCCGACGATTTCAATCAAGCGATTATGACAGTTCATCAGAAAGTGCTACAGCAACCTCAAGAAGCACGGTTTCCGAATGGGCTCGTCGCCATTTTAACCGTGAGTTGATAGCTGTATGAAATTTTCTAACTCTAACCAAGTTTTTGAAATGACGTTTTTTCCTAGTTGGGACCTTAATTCATTTTAAGACTAAAGGCATGAAGTATTAGCAAAATCAATAATTCAACGCAAACGTGATTTCCTGGTATGTAGCGCGATTCATGGTTTTCACGCCGCAGACCACAGAGGAAATAGAAATGGTTGCAATCCAAAAACGAAGAACCCGCATCCCACGCAAACGAGTTCGGTTCCCCCGACCAGAACGCAGAGTTGCCAAAGCACGAGTCGGACTCCATCGGTGTATTCTACGAGAGGCCGAGCCAGGTCGGGTTCCGAAGCGCCCGAGGTGAGTACTTGAGGCGTCGGAGATTGCACCAAAGAGAGAGGCTCTAAACCAGGGGTCACCAACCTTTCTGAAACTGTGAGCTACTTCTTGGTACAGCATCATGCGAAGGGCTACCAGTTTGATGCACACTTCTGAAATAAAAATTTTGCTCAATTTACCTTCACTTATTTTAGTATTGATATTCCTTAATGTGAAGACATTGATCATGCTAATGTTGTTTTTAGAACGGGCCCGCGGGCGACCTACATGGTCCTTGCGGGTGAACTGGTGCCCGCGGGCACCACGTTGGTGACCCCTGCTTCAAAGTATTTGAGCTTCTCGTTGAGACTGATTTGCGAACCCGCCGTTTTCGCGTTGGGCCTAGGTTTGACTCTGAAAATAGCCTAGAAATTGTGCAGGTCGCCAAGTGCCGAAAAGATCGTTACGTCTCAAGTAAATCGGAAATACAATTGTGTTTGAACAACTTGTTAATCATATTTGGGTTCACGTCTACATAGGTCAGCAAAGACGCATTTGTGTGACGTTTAGCGCGCGGCAAATGACCGGGTGCTCTTCTGTGAGCTCGTCTCACTCCATTCTAAGAGTCAACAACGTCTTCTAATGCTCCTGTAAGAATAAAAAGACGCATACTGTTCAGCAGAATACTTAACTTGAATTTTCTTAATCTGGTTAATACGGAAACGGAGTTAACTTGCATTATTCAACTCCAGAACGAGTTACAGGCAATTTTCCGCTTTAGGGCTTGTAAGTTACTTCACTTACTTCATTCCACAGATGAAAGAAGCAAGGAATCAATCGCAAATTTGTAATAGGAAATCGATTTCACGTAACACTACCCATCGTCAGTCGTATATCTTATTCAGATAGAATCTATTCTATTCCTCATAGATCACATTGTTTGACCAACAAAAAAGTGGCTGCTTTTGTTGGTCAAACAATGTGACTTATATGGGAATCACTACAGAAAACGCCATATGCTAGTGGTTCACAAACTTTCATGAGCCGTGGCGCCCTTCTAGATTTAACTGGCGAATACTTAATATATCGTGACACTTGTGTTATGCAATATCACGGCAAAGCTACCTAGTGATGGCCTCTGCTCGTGGCCCCCAGAGAATCGCTCCGTGGCCCCCAAAGGGGCCGATGGCTCCGTTTGAGAAACCCTGCCTTATACCATTAAATTCACAAAACTTTTGAAACAGGTACAACAGGATAGGGCTCCATTTTTCACATGTTGCACAGTTACCAAGAACCTGTTGGTGTTCAAAAGAATCTCTAGTATCTACAAAGCATGTTTAAAAAATATACCATAAAGAATGTTGCGCGCTCGCGTTTATCATTCATTATCTATCCATAGCAAGATTAGAAAAAGCGATGTCTGAAACGTATTCTTGATCTGGTTAAAAGTAGCATGGTTCTTACTCTAACAAGTGACAAATCAAATCCCGAGGTAGGAGCAAAGGCGCAGCCAGGGGGGGTGCTGAAGGGGCTCAAGCCCCCCCTTAGCGATCAGAATATTGATGTTTATTTTCTTAGCTTTTCACCAACATTGTACTG
>JGI24158J21664_10005031_pt1 | contig 17192 bp, 14 predicted proteins | sample Ectturendosymbi3_FD_21664 | JGI IMG/M metagenome (IMG submission 21664)
TTACGCTCCCGTTGTATTTTTTTCTTGTATTAAACATTACACTTTTATTCGTCAACGATGGCCCGCCTTACATTCGCAAAACAAGCTTATGATCATTTCTTCCAAACTTTTTCTGACCTTGATCGTAGCTATGAGTTAGAATTTGCGAAAAGTTTCATAAAACACGGTGCTGACCTCATAACTTGAAAAATTGTGTAGAAACGTTTGGAGCAAAACCAGTGTTTTTTGGCAAAAATCCCAAATATGGTTTCGAGGGTCGACGTCATTACACGGAAAAATTTGATAGGTAAATGGTCGCTAAAGCTAAGAGGGTGACAGACACAGGTAACTGAATTGAACAAACGTTGCCACCTATTCTGTCATGTGTTCTTTGCAAATCGTAATGTGTAACTGCCTTCGATCAAGGAAAGTCTTCTGTATGTTCATCTTTATTCCACAACCCTGGCATTTCCACATCCACACGATTACAAGCTTTCCAGAAGTTGGGTGAAATAGAATTTTGCGTTTGCGACTATTTATCGCTGCTTGTTAGTTGTTACGAGGCCTTCCCATGAACATATCCCGGTTTGAAATGTGCCTTGTTCTTTCAGAAAGTGACAGAGCATCTTCGTCAGAAGCAAATGAGTATGATATTGAAGTGGTTGGGGGCTGGCAACAATCTGCAGATGAACTCCGTATGAACATCGAAGCAATAGAGAATGAACAACAGCGACAGCAAGTCGTATTACAAGTAAGATGATCAGAAATTCCTCTTGAACACTTGATATTGCATCTATGAAATCTATAGGTGTGTGGTGCAAAGCAATTGTAACAAATGCAATAATCGAGCTATCTCATCTCTTTCCCAAATACCACCACAATAGTACATGCGTAGCCAGAGGGGGTATGGTCCCCACAAATGTTTAGCATACATTGTAGTTTTGTGCTTTGAGAGGCGGTGTCCCAAACAAAATACTGTTGCTCGCTTATTGTCAAAAGATTTGGCTCCCCCAAATATTTTGGGCTGGCTACCCCACTGCCAGAGTCACTAAACATCAGTCAATTTCTTTTCGAATTTATCAAATCAAACGTTTCTCAGGAACAAGCCTGCCCGTGGCGTGATAAACACCATCGGAGGATAACGTTTTGGTGAAACTGGGTTTTGGCGAAGAAGTAAGTCGTGGTGGAATGCCAGTTGGATCGGAAAATGTCATAGTGACACCCCTGGCACCCCTGGAAACTACTGGCTCCTTAACGACTCCCCAGGGGGGTTCGTGAAGATATGACAAAAATAAATAAGACGAACATATACATTGTACAGTACATTGTCACAAAGGATTACCGCAGTGATTCGTAATTAAAATGATTTCGCAAGCTTTTGCAATTGGAAATCTTGGTTGCGCCATCTTAAAATTCGCAGTCAAAAAGCTGTTTATTGGGATTCTAGTATTTCGTGTCTATGACGTAATAATTAATCACATGATCAATCACTAGCCGGGAATGTTCGCGCTTTGCTGAGATCATCACATAATTTTGCTTTCTGATTTTTAAACCCTTTTGTTTTTGGAAAAACTGATCTGTCAGGACGTGAAGAAGATTTAGTCAAATGGTCATCAGATACAAATTTAACGATTAGTTTCAGTCAAAAAGCTCTAGCTGTTTCATCTCTTTGGTTAAATGTTGAAGACGAATATCAGTTGCTGTCACTAAAGGCGACTAAAATTGTATCAGTTTTGACACTTCCTACATGTGTGAGACAGTATTTTCAGCCTTTACAAACGTAAAGACAAAATCAGGTCCAGAATTACCGTGTTGGACGCTGACTTACAAGTTTGCCTGTAAAAAATATATCAGTGCTTTGATAAATTGAGCAATAAGAAAGCAAACCCATCCGAGCCAGTGATGTTGTCAGTTTTGTACAATAAAACATTACGCAGTATTTCTTATTTTGAGTTTTGTATTATCCTTCCACGCTGGTTGGGCGAACAGACATAGGATTGGAGTCTGAGAAAAAAAACAGATTTACGGATATCCATGGACAAAAACGTTTGGGAAATCCTGAGCTTGCACATCTATCGAAAGGAATACTTTCACAGCAAAGAATCATACTCTATGTATGATATTTACGAAGTATATGTTTTGCCCACTGAGTAGGCATCCTTCGCTCTCGTTCAAATAGGATCTCGAATGTGCTTGTTATATTTACTGATTTGGTAATGCAAGATACAGACTTGCAACACAAAACGAGTTTTTTTGTTAATATATGAGAGGTTCCGAAATCCCTGCGGTATTACAAAATATTAAAGTCTACAGGTTAACAAATCAGCCGTACAAACACTCGGAAAGACGTTTGACTAATACTTGAATTGTCAGAAATCATTCAAGAACTGTTAAATGAATATTCCGTAACGTGTTCAAAGTTTGTGTTTTTCTATTTTAATCATTCCCTCAAACTACCGCCTTTGCATTACACAAATAAAGTTGGAAGCGGGCAGTCGTTCTTTGTGTCCAGAGGATTTTGTACCTNGGTCCGGAATATTTTGATTTCGCCTCGCTGTGTAATGCTCCTCAGTATGNCAGCAAGCTGCAGGTTTTTACTTCATCTGCAAATGCAGAATCATTTGCTTTGATNATNGCCACACAGAACCTGACAGGGAGTTTGGANCTCTTCTCCGNCACTCAATCAAACACGGAAAGTTCGAATTACTATGACACAGGTGTTTCATCATCGTCCNTTGTCATGGAGATGGCGTCGACCGTCGCACGATTAGAAGAGTCAGTGAAGCGAATCAAAGGTAAAGATGTTGACGCAGAAGGCGCGGTGAAAAGAACTGTTTTCCCGAAAATGAAAAACTCTCTTCCTGGTGGTTTTATTACTTATTGTCTTCAGAAAACATCAGGAGTAAAATGCAATGACACAAGACCCTTAAAGTGGTGCCATGCGTTTCGCAAACTTGCTTTGAGTGACCCACAATAGAAACAGATAATAATGTTATTTTCGGCTAACCCATCGATTTTGATCAGAAAACGAACGCATCGAAAGCGACGAAGCTGAAAGACGTTTCACTGGAATCGAGAATGATCTTTCTAGAAAGCAGGAATCGATCGATCAGCTCAACGTGCAGATAACCGACTTGAGTGTCATCCAAGTGAGTCTTGACTTAGCATGAACGATGGGTCAGGTCAGTAAGAGGAAGACACTGNTGACATGAGTCAAGGATTTTCTATTTTGCAGGCGATTCCTTCCTTGCCAGAGGAATTCAACGTCACCAGNTTCGCGCAAAATCCCCCCCACGCCCTTGGGTTCGATGCTTACGACGCAGACGACGCTGCTCTGAATCTGAATAGAAATCTCACTAACATTGTTTCTAATGGCAACGGTAATAATGAGCAGAGTAGACGACTGCAGCAGTTAGAAGAATACGTCGCAAATATTGTGGAGCCGAACATGATGAGCGTAGAAAAACAATTGAATGGCTTTGGCTCAGCTTTGACAAGTTTTGACAACAGACTCGCGCAGATAGCTTCCGCTTCAGATGATTCTGATATAAAAGAAATGGGATCAAGGTAAGTCAACAAAAAATTTCCTTGTTATACAATTGCAACTTTTGCTGCCAGTGAAAGCAGCATTTCATGAAAAATTATTATTTTTGCGTTGTTTTTCATGTTGGGATTGCTTTGTAGAGACCATTGCAACAAGAAATGCCACCAGAGTTTTTACCCACACGCAAAAAACAAATCCCTTAATAAGCTATATTCTCTGCGACCATCTATGGAGTAGAAGTACAGGTTGATAAGTGAAATTAATAATTGATTGTGGTGGTTGGCACTGATCAACGCGCAACAAAACAGTGCAGTTCATTGAACCCTGTGGCAACAAGTCAATTTGTTGGGGCTCATCAGTACAGCACATGCAACGGCAGGCCCGTAGCCGCTGGGGGGCATTCAGGGCAGTGCCCCCCAATTGTTTCTGTGCTCCCCAATTTTTGTTATTGCTAGAAAAATTAGTTTTAAACATATAACAAAGACAAAAATCTTCTTTCCCTCCTAAAAATGTATTTTGGCCTCCCAAACCTCAAAACCTGGCTACGGGCCTGTTTAACGGTATTGCATGCTTCGTTTCGTACCGACATTTTCTCGCCGTGTGTCACACAAGGGCGGCCCTCTGCTGTATGTGAACTTGTGCTGCTGTTTTGAAGCTTGCCAAATCTTCTTGAGTGCACGGTTTTGTCAAAGGTGGGCAGTACACGAGGTGATGCATTGTTTGGGCCGGTCGCAACAACCACAGGTAGTAAAGTCGTCACCGAATCCCCCATTTACGCAGAACATCTCTGAAGCACCCGTTCCGGGCCATTTGAAAGAGACGCCACCACTAAATCGCGGCTATGGTATGTACTAACTACTGTTAAAGGTTAGCACATGCATCTTTGTGCAGGTCATTCTCGGTCGCCGCCCTTTCTTCTGGAAGTACAGGAGGACTTTCAGTCGCAGAAGCGCAGAGGTTAATAATCAGGGTTGAAGCACTCAACAACAGCGTGGCTGCCCAGTCATCTATGTTGGCAGAAGGTTTTCAACAGCTTGGCGATTATGACAGACGGTAGGAATGATTTAGGGATTATCCTTGAAAAACTCGAAAACTGGTAGTATCGATCGCAAAGGTCATTAGACTTTATGAAATACATTAGGGTAACATGCAAACTCTATCTCTGACCAAGTTTTTTTACATTGTTGTCAATGCTAAATATTGCAAACCATATTTGTATTGTTCACAAGCATTCTGGTTTGTAATCATATACCGGCTTGTAAATGTAACAGGCATCGAAGATTTGTTTCACCAAGTGTCTTTCTGCTGCAGCTTGAGGATGCGAGAAGTAATGGACGAATCCAAAGACGACGAGCTTCTCCACATAAAGTCATTGCTTTCAAACGCGACGCGGTCGCTCTCCAAGATGAGCATGACCCTCGCCGAACACCAACTCACCATCCCAAACATCTTTGATGTGTGTTTTGTTTCGGTCTTGTTGTGATATTGCTTAAAAACAAGAAATCATCCGACTGGGGGTTCGCTTTGAAATTAACTCTTAAACAAACATGCTGCAAAAAATATATTCTTTTTTCGTTAAGTTTTACGGCTTATATATTTTTGCAGAGTTTACGGGTTGGCGATGACATCCTAGTGGACCTGAACGAGCAAATGTACCGACACGATCAGGCGCTAGAGAGTTTCAATCGAACCCTCAGCTCTCTCGAAAAACTCGTCTCTGGCAGAAGCTCCTCAGGGAGTGAAAGAAACAAGAAGGAAGAGTTGAATCCACCTCCAGCGGGCGGTGGTGACGTGTACGTTCCAAAACACGAATTCAGAAAATTAAAAGAAACACTTGCAAGTGTCAAACGCCGAGTGGAGATTCTTGCAGCGAAGAATCTGTCGAACAATGCAGTTGACTCGTCTGTGGCACGAGCCCGCATCGAGCAGCTGCAGCAGGAGATGACGTTGCAGCGAGCTGCTATCGCCGACGTTTCCCACGCAACTGATGACGCCACCCGGCAGGTGAACGAAATTCGGAAATTATTGGCTAGATGGCTCCAAACCAACCGAACATCAGCAGAATCCGGCACTGCTGCACAGTCACGTGACTTGTCATCTATCGTTTCAGTCTTGAAAAGTATAAAAGCAAATGTGATTGAAAACCGGAAAGTGATCAACAATCAGAGACGCAGGTTCAGAAGAGTCGAAGGTGAGGCAGGAATGGTTCAATGCAAGTAACATGATGATGTGTTGACCTTTTAAAGTACTGTGTTGACCAGATTACTCTCAACTACAGCACAACTTACAAGGACAGAGCATACATAAATTTCCTGACTCAAGTAACAACCTAAGAACGTGTTTGTGACGCATTATGGAGAAATATGACTAATTGATAAATTTCTTTCGTGTGAGCAAAAGCATTCAATTCTTTAGAGAAATGGTTGTCTCTCTTTCGTGCGAACAGCATGAAATACTTTTGTTCAAAATAACAATTTCTTTAGGTTTGAAACGCTTGTGTGCACGGGCCTCTGACGTCAAAGCTCTGAACAAGACAATCTCTGCTGAGATCCATTTACTCCACGATGCGGTTGAGACTGTCTCGTCTAACATGACGTCACTTAGTGACAAAATCCCAGATATTGAAGATTACAAAGCTCTGGTAAAATTATAGTTTCTTGTTTCTTACGCCAAAGATAAATTTTAAGGCAAAGGGTGAACATCCGTTTGCCTTAAAAAGTTGTCGAAACGTTGCGGGCCGACGTGAAAACGTGTGCGCATCACCGTCATTGCCGAAAACTTATGACATCGTAATACTTTATCTCACTGTTTTCAGCATGCAGCCAAGCACGTCTGCATTCGCAAAACTCGCATCGATTGGTTGCCTATGTTCGCTGTACAGTCTGTCTAAGCGTATTCTTGCAGTGTATCATGGACATGGGCGTCGGAAAGGAGGAAGGGGGTGCTTGGCCCTCTGGATTTAGAAGTTTGAAATTTTTCTATTAAATTTTAAGCAAAAATGGTTGTTCTCTTATTTTCAAATTGGTGAAATTAAATTTCACCACTGTTGGCCTCCCTTAGAAAAATCATTTTGGCTTACTAGAAAAATCCTCCTCATGCCTATGCCACGAAACCTATTCGCAAAGTTGTTTGAGATTACCATCTAAACAACATTAAGTTTGTAAAGAAACACATCACACTGAACACAGGTTGGTCCTGTGGATGACGCCAACTGCGTCACAATGGCGGACGTTGAAACGAAGTTCGCCAACTTAACACGGAGACAATTGTCGTCCGGTTCCGTGAATTACGATCCTAATGACGTCAACCACGACCTGGAACGCCAAAGAAACTTAATGGAAGAGCTCAGAAATGTCCCATCTTCCTTGAGGGTGCTTGAGGATCAGGTTGGTCATGTTGGGTTTTGAAGTAATGACATAAAGTTCACGTCATGCATTGAATAGATGACGTTTTCAGTCAAAACCAATCCAGATCGCACTTTTTCAGCGATGCTTGGTTTGTTTTATTTGGTGAAAATTCGATTTCAACCCACACCAACCCTCACTTGACCTGATGGGTGTGGCAGACCAGCTTCAAGTACTTTTAATCAAATATTTAAAGTTGTGAACCCCTTTTCATTGCGATGAACCCCTTTTCATTACTTGAAGCTTGTACATCAAAGCCATGCTACCCACGAGCCTCTTTGATGTGATAGAATCAGTTCAGTTTCGTTAAACTCGCTTTTTGCACTCCTGTCGGAGAGTCACGAGTTGTCAGCTTCGTCGCTTTCTTGCGCCGGTCACAACTTCCGCGGTGAGACATTGTTGACTCAGTGGCAGCGCCGCTCGTAAACTCTTCCCAGTGGCTGAACATGTTGCAGGTAATGTTTTCAGACGCTTCAGTATGACCGGGAATCGAACACACCGTACCAACTTCAGTGGGGCGTGCTCAACCCACTGTACCACTTCCCCGGTATGGGTAACGANAGATCCAACAGCGTTGCATCTTCAATTGACTGATCTATTGCTTTCGTTCTTTTACAAANTAATTCTTTAANAATCCAACCATAGCTCTAAAAGCGCGTTTTTTGTATCCTTGAGAAATGCATTCAAAAACGTTTTCGTCTNTCTCAGATTCAAACATTCCAGGANTCTGCTCTTTCACTAAGAACTCTGAAACATAAGGTTGACTCGCTGCAAGGATTGCGAAATTTGTTATTCAAGAACTCTGGTGACATCACTAGTTTTCACGAGACAGTTGCGAGCCTCGAAAGCGACCTTGCGTCAGTGATGAGCTCGGTGGCAGTGGCACAGGGAGATAGACAAAAACTTTATTCTTATCACGATGACTTGAGGTGAGTAGACCAAACTTTTTCCTCGTTTATTTTATTGAAATGATTATTAATGTCAACCAAAATAAAAACGAAAATTTTTCATCAGCTTTTTTTTCCTGAATTCGCAGAAATAACTTTCAATTTCAACAAAATTTTTAACTAAAAAGTAGTATCAATTACATTTTAACAAAAAGTAATGTTAATTAAATTTTCACAAAAAAGTAATAGTTACAGGAATTTTTCATTGAAAAGTCTTCACAGATACGAATGTTTTCCATGCATGTGCGTCTAGTAAAATATTGCGTTTTACTTGGGTTTTCAGCTGAAATTAATTGATTTGCTTCCTTAATGTTTTGCACAGGTCTCAGCTGAACAACACTCGTCGTCGACTGGACAGAGGGGACGACCGCCTTGTGGTGCTGGACCGTGCTTTGTCTGTTCTCAACCGGTCTTTTCTGGGCAATATCACTGAGATCAAAGACAGGACCAGAGAGGGGAAATTGCAACGGGACGACAACAGTCGCGCTCTCATAGATTTTGGGGTCCAGATTGCTGAGCTCGACTCAAGCCTGCAACAGGAAACGGTGACCGGCTCTCTTCGTCATAACAGCGTCGAATCCAAGCTTTCGCAATTCGATCGCACTTTTTCGGAATTCAGCGACGTATTGTTACGTCACGATCGCGCTGTTGACTGGCTCAATTGGACGCAAGCTTCGGACAGGAATCAGCGCAGTCGTACTGATGCAGAACTAAAAGGCAGCATTGAGTCACTTCGTGAATCGTTGTCAGGATTAAACAATCGTTTCCGCAACTCGCAAGACAGCTTTGCGGCGCACCAGCAAAGTCTCAACAAACTAAACCTGACGTTTGCGAGAAAATCAGGTATGTTTGGTGGAAGCAAAACTGCATGGAGTTTTTTAACCTCCTCTGTCTTCTACAGCACCTAGAGGCGTCGTTTTCACAAACGTGAATGTATTTTAAAAGTTCAAACACAAAAATTTATATTGCAGTACATTCTTTCACCTCTATTTTGTCAAATCAGCCAACCTCGAGTAACATCTCTTTGTTATCAGCCGAACTTTCCCGACTAGCCAGTCAACACGAATCCACCACATCCCACATTCACGATATTCGTCGCAACATCCGGGAAAGCGCTGACAAGTTGCAGTTGCTAAGCGACAGGGTCAACAATGCAGAGGATGAATTGACTGAAGCAAGAGATGCAGTCTCAACTCAGGTTTGTTTTTTCATTTGCCTTTTTCAGCTGCAGTTTCGTCGTCAAAACTTACAATTGCGTATCTTGGACAATTTGTTTCACACCGATTCGCTTCGTTTCAGTCCAGCACACTTCTGGCATCGCGGCAGACCTCTGTGAACATGAACGACCAAATAAACTCAATAAGACAAACGCTTCAGGTGGGACTGCAGTGTTATCACACAATTATTACAACACAACTGAAAAGTCGTGCTCATAATTTCTGATCACTGTTGTGAAGCTCGTAATTTTAAAGTGTAAAAAACTAAGAATGTTTNTTTCGAAAAATTTTTAAACGAGCCTGCAAAAAATGCATTTTGACAGCATTGACACGGATTTAGTAAAGGTTTTTGCCAAAGTANAGTTTCTTAGATTCAATGTTTATTTNCGTCGAAAGAGACATGATGCCTTCATACGACGAACCGAGCAAAGTATCAAGAAACAGAGGTCGGATATTTCCAGCATTTTTGAAAGCTCCGCCAACCACACGCTCGCGCTAGAGAGATTCAAACAACGCTTCAGAAGTCGATCCATCGTTGATGGTATTTTCTTCATCAGTTCAGTTTCGTTTGTGTTTGAAAGTGTGCAGTTTGGTTAAGCCCTTGTGCTGATTATGAACGAGTTTTTTTTAATTCCATCACCAAAAACATAAAATTTTTACTGTTGTCTTTGTAGGACCCTCTTCAAACGTGACCAGCGACTTGTTGGATGAAGTGAGATTGATGGACTTTGATTTGCAAAACTTGGCTCAAGAGCTAACCGCCTTGAAGCGCACGTCTGGAATCCGTGAGAACTCTCTTTTGAGGTTGGAGGAAAGAATAACAGAGATAAGCAACAGGTAAGATTGTGACTCTGCATTATTCACTACCGTATTTCAACCAAGCTCTTGCCAAGCGGCGAATTTGCTTTTCTAGTGCAGCGACTTTGTTTTCAGAAACAAAACTTTTCATAAAAATCAAATAGGAAATGAGATATGAAGGCACTTTGTTTTCTGACTGTCACTTGAAAGAAGAATTAATTTGCTAAAAGTATGTTGGGGCAAAATAGCGTTCTATGCTTTTTTCAAAAACTTTTGCACTGCGTTTTCCAGTTTCAACTCATTCTTATTAAAAAACACCAACGTCACAATGCACCTCTCTTGCCTTATGTAGTTTTTTAATATTGCATGTCAAGTGTGACGCAAAAATGTGGAAAGTGTAGCAATGTAAAAATTTGTCTACACCTTCTTAGCTGGTCCGAATGCATTCGATGCCACAACGACAATTCTTTTCAGATGTTGACTCGACGAGCTAACTCACTTTAAATATGTCCTTGTGTTTGCGGTAAAACCAAAATGAATAAAGAACTTTCAATCTAGCGCTTTGCAACATCAAAGCAAAGTACGATCACATAAGGAAGTGCTTGATCTTTCACGAAACAGCGTGAACAGGAACAGTGATCGATTGCGTGAATTGGAACGACTGCTGCAAGATCAGGCCGTTGCTGCATCTGACCTCCAGCAGGTAAGTAGTTGAAAGTCTAACAGATGCAGGCAAGCTGGAAATTTATCAGCATTTTCAGAGCGGCATTGCCAGTTTCTGCATAAGGAATTTCACTTTGTAGTAAATCCTTAAAATAACTGCAAAACGAATGAAATCGAGATTATTCTAGTAGCAGCAAAGATCTTGCAGTTTCCGGTATGCCTTACGTGTTCGTATGTGCTCTTATAAATTTGCCAATGGTTCTTTTGTGGTCCATGCTAAAATGCACACTGAACGCGCAATAGTTTTTTTTNCTTTGCTTTCCAGANCACAGTGCGCTGCAAATGTATTAAGTCGATTTTGTGACAGCCATGCATTTTAAAGTCAGCATCTAAATACGTCAATCACAACGTTACTAGAATGGGAGAATGTAACAAGTTAGACAGTGATTGCCAGCGCTAAAGCCATCTTCGGAAAAATAAGTTCATATGACCTATACCTCGTTTTCAAACTTCTGCATTGAGTTACACTATACTGTATATTTGTAACAAAAGATTGTACTTCTACGAAGTTCTTGATGCTAACAATGTTGCAACCCTATCTTCTGCAGGTGGTAGTTACCAATAGAAATCAGATCGCGTTGCTAGGCGACCTCAACTCTTCCCTGAAACGACTTCGACAAGTCTTCTCCCGCCGCTTTGAAACACAAGACAATCGAACACGTGCTTTGAGAAGCTCGTACAGCGCTCTCAAGAATCGAGTGAGTTTTAACTTAAGTTTTCATGGACATATTTAACTTAACTTTTTTCTAATATCTTGATGAAATTAATCAATGGTACGCCGGATATGCCAAGGCTGTTAAGATTATACATTTTGCCCAAAAGTACAGTCCTCTTCGCTGCCAAATAGGTGATTGACCGACCAACCTTCCGATTAACGTGACACTGTGCTATCACACCCTCACTTTTTGGTAACGTCAAAATGAAAAGAACACCTAAACTGCGCTATTGCGCAGGTGGCCGGAATTCAAGCTGGCCTTGACAGCCACGATCGCAGACTGACCACGATGCGGCAAGACAGGCTGAGTTTGGACTCGGAGATCAACCAGATCTATCAGTCGTCCAGCAACTTGGAGGAGATCATGCGCACAGCGGTTAAGAACATGCAGGTGCTCAGAAAAGATTTCGACGCAGCTGAAAGCGATCGATCTGCTGCTCGGCCTGCAGANGAAAGGTGAAAAATNCTGTCCTGGCATTCATGCATTAGCCAGGGTCTCCAAACTATGGCCCGCGGGTCAAATTGTGTAATAGCTTATGTGGCCCTCTGGCAAAACGTTTGGAGGCCCCTGCGTTAAAACCTCTATGATCCTTGCAGGCCATTTTTCCTGGATTTCAGTCAGTGGTATTATCAATCATTTTGCTGTTTCTAACTTAATACACGTAAACGTACTGTAGCTCTTGGTGTACGATGTTGCACCAGAACGTCGGAGCCCTGAGACATTGCCCCTGCTATTCTAATCTAAGGACAAACGGGTCAGAAGCGGCTTTCAGAAACAAGAGCGTAAGAAGCTTCATGCTCTATCAATTTCGACTTCGATTCAAAGTTGTTTCAACGTTTTGACAAATCTGAAAAGTTCAGCAAGACCCTACCTATTATTGTTCATCTCAAAACTGCAGCTGTGCAGCACGACTTGTAAATGGAACGATCAGGGACGCCGGAGCAGCGGTAGAGCAGGGGGGGCAGGGCAGTAAAAGAGTTGAAGGCAATGGAAATTTATAAAAAACAAAAAAATCGTTACCATTTGTGCTTGTTTCTGTTCAGCAACGATGTTGAACTCAAAAATAATACCAGAAATTATAGAAAACCATTCTGAATTTTCTCGGTGAGCGAATCGCTGTAATAATTTTGTTTCAAGTCGATCTTTATAAAACAAGAATTTACTTATGATATTGTTATGAAAAGGTACCTCCGCCACCGTTCCCTCCATTTCGATAGGGCAGGGGGCAACACCTCCAAGTCCTCCTCTCTCCGGTGTCCCTGGCAATGACAACCTTAAATGCTTGCGCAGTTCTGCATTGAACGCTTAACTCCGCAAAAGTGTTGAACTTGACAGTAGCACTTGAAGCGCAAGTGAAACTACAGTCATCAAATGTTGACAACTTTATTTATTGCAGGTGGTGACCTCAGTCATTAACATGCCTGCATAAACCTGCACACCTTTCATTGGTCCTGCGTTCTAAAACTGGTAAAACCGTGGGAGAAAAAGCAGTAGTGTAGTATTATGGAGAGAATTATCAAAATCCCCTCTCTGTGAAATTCAAAATCAAAGTCCGACTTTGCTGCTGATCTGCTACAAAAACCACCGTAGTAGAAGCTTTGTAAACATATGCGAAACTCGGTTCAAACGCTAAAGCACACATAAGGCATTCCGAAGCAGACTGTTGAAAAAAATCAAAATTCTTTTACCTTAGCTTCCACATCAGTCACAACTTTCAATTTAAATTTTTGTTTCCACGATGTGATCACGATAGCATGGTGAGTTATCACCATATCATGGCGAGTGATCATGATAGTATGGCGAGTGATTACTATGACCGGGCGATTGTGCGCGCGACTCTCACGACATATCATGACAATCCTTGGTTAAAAGTGTAGTTTGCGGGCTGTTGCACTTCCTAACGCATTTTACCTTGCTTAAAGGGTCAAGTATAAGCTTTTTGCTTCAGTACTAGGATATAGTGTGAAAATCACAAGCGGTTCAACTGAATGTTTCCTCTTTCCCGTTTGGTAACAGATTGATTTACACCTGAAACTCGTTGTTGAAGTCAAGCGGGCAAATCTTGTTTGAAGCGTTACTGATATTTGCAGAATTAAAAGGCTACGATCGACCATCCGTGACCTCCAACAGACTGTATCAACGAATGAAAATAAAATTTCGAGTGCGCAAACGACTGTCGAACAACTAAGCAGCTCCGTTGCCCTTGTGCTTGCCAAACTGGAGCGACACACCCAAGCGGATCAATCACGTGGCCAGTCAAGATCCAGTGAAATTCAAGAAGTTCGAAATAAGTTAGAAGCAACGTCACGTCACCTTTATTTGGCTCAGGTGGGATATTTGAAAAACTGCTTGTATCATTTGTTGCCTTTAGCGCATATTAGATCTTGATGAGCAAGAATAATCCAAAGATTTCGTATTTTTGTACGACAGTTACACGAATCAGGTATTAGGGTGAGGAAATGACCATAAAAATCATTCTTGAAACTTAAAGTTACCTATCAAAAAAAGCATATGGATACATATCAAAAATCTTGACAACTTTCAGTATCCCACGCATAAATTCTTACATGGTAAAATTATTGTCGTTTTTATATGCTCCGCATAATATAAGTCAGGAAAACTTTGAACTTAGAAAGTTACTGCCACACTGCCCAAATTTGTTTGGAAGTGGATATAAGTATGTTAACAAGGGTGCTTTCCTCGCTGAGCGCAAGCATGAAGTCAATGCCCCTGTCACTGCAGCAATTCCACATCAAACATCAAGTGCTTTCGACTCATAAATCTCGTTGAAAGATGCTGTGCTTTCTGTACTATTCATTGTGTTTCACTGTCAACTATACAGTTATTTGAAATACTTCAAATGAATTTGGAAGTATTGGCTAAAAACTGCAAATACGTGACACTCAGCCATAAGTCACTTTTATACTGCCGTACGATCAAGTGATGAACAGACTGAGTTCAAAGCAGCTTTCAAACCACAGGCACAACTGGAACGTCATAATCAGCGACTTCATGTGATTGGCCAACGCTTGAGCAACGTCATTCGACCGGGATTGAAACAACCTGCTGTTGCTATAGTGCAGACGAGCCCATTGAGTGACAACGAGATTTTAGAAGCCTCAGGTAAGAAAAATATAATCTGCATTGTCTCATCCTCTCTTGGAGAAGCAGTACTTGACTACAAATAGTTTTCTAAATTATCGAGAAATTTCGTCACGTTTTTCTTCACTCGTTCGATTTCACGATCGATTGTTGAGTAGAATCAGCGGTGATTGTATTGGATTTTATTGAAAAGCAAAACTTAGGCGGATGACATGCTCGTGCAACGAGTGAGCAGTTACAAAATGTGTTGGAATTTAAGTTAAAAAGCCAGAATATAAGAATATTCAAAATAAATTTAAAATGCGTTCCATTTAATTAAATATTAAAACCACATGCCCTCGGAAACCTTTTTCATCTACAAAATGGGAAAGTAAATGAGCGTACAGTGAAAATTTTCCAAACTCAGGCTGGATTCCAGTCAGGAGTCAAAAAAAGCCAATGGGTTCCAACAAAGAATCACCACCAGTGGGAATTGAACAATTCAACGAGTTGGTTGCATCACTTTCACAACGATTGGATACACTGCAACGACATTACAAAGAATTACTGAAAAAATCAAACGAAATACCAAGACAGGAAGACAACGACATCTCGGAGGTAGTCAAACGTCAAGCCGCTGTTAAGTTTTCGTTTTCGTATTGACTATTTTGACCATAGGTTTCAGGATTGAGGCTCATGATTCACGATAACCCTTGGTTTATGTTTGCGTGCGTTTTAACACAAAGCCTGTATATACCGGAAATGGAATGAAAATCGTTCGCAGAAATGTCAATTAATGCATATTGAACCGAATCCTTCTAGTTCCATTCCTTTCCAAGTAATTGTTCCACGACTGCAGGCTTGTGTGTGTCTGGAGCATCCCTACTCACGTGAGGCTCTAACTCATCTTCTATTTGCCGTCAGTTTTCATAAATCAACAACCTTGTAACGCGGACGTCTTCCAGCTTGTGTCATTTTAAATGCCTGTCAGAAGCGTCTGTCGTCTTTTACAGGTAAACTTCCTTTTCCCCATGTAATGGTCTTGGGATTTCGTGACGCCCATGGCTGATAGTGTGGTTTAGTAGGTGCTAGATACCCCAGTCAAAAAACATTTCTTTTCTTCTCGTGCCACTCTCTACTGCTATAGGAAAATAGCTCGTAATTTTCAAAACACATTCGCTTCTGTTTTGCACAAATTGTTCTAGGACCAAGATCGATTCACCATTTTTGAGGGAGGATTATACTTCTGAGCAAGATGTGCTTTTTGCAGTTTAGAATTAATTTTATGTTGTGAACAGAAGTCTCAGATCTGTGAAGACGAACAGTTTAACTGAGACAATGCCTGACACATCCACGTCAAGACAGACCTGGACGTCATCTTGTATATTTAATTTTCAAAATATTCCAAGTCACTTAACGTTTCAATCAAGAAAAGATCAATGCAAAATGTGGATATTACAACGTTGCGTTTCGCAGATAAATTTAAAAAAGATTGTGTTGTTGTTTAAATATATCATGAGGTTGAAAAATGAAAAAACAAACAAAGTGATGCAAAACATGCGGCACTCTTTGCGATCCAAAGTGACTCGCTGAACTTCGTGAAAGCAATTTTCCTTTCCAAGCAAAAGTTGACTTTAATGAATAGCTAAGCGTGAACTTAATTGCTGCGCCTGTGACTTCCACTGTAAGGAAAGCAACTGTTGTTGCAAACTGTTTTTCTAGGTTGTTACTGATAGCGCTTGGGAGTGGCGACTGCCTGAGATGCAAAAGCAAACTTTGTCAAAATTTTTGAGCATAAAATGTTTTAATCAATCACATGACATATGAACTTACAGGCATTATCACATGATATACTCGTATGATCACATGACGTATGAACTTACAGGCATTATCACATGATATGCTCGTATGATCACATGACGTATGAACTTAGCGCGCCCCACTAGGGGGTGTAAATAAATTTCAAGGGGGGCGCGAGCCCTTACGCGCCCTGCAACGTGGAAAGTTTGATCAATAAATTTACCAATAAATACATTTGTTTTTACAGCTTATTTAAAGTCAGGGGGACTTGAAACAAAGGACAATTACTTAAGGGAGGCGTGGGAGAAAAAAGGTCAAGTACCACTGGTAGACTGAGTGCGACAAACATGTGTAAACATATGCAAGTGCAGTAGATGTGTCAACTTTCCCTAATTTACAGTATTGTCCTTATCATTTTTGTGAATTATATTGTTGACTCTAAATAGCTAGCTAAATACCTAATCGTATTTGGGAAGCAAGCTCAGTGTAAGTGGAGTACAAAAATATAAATTCAATGTTTTATGCAAATCCACTGCTTCAAAAAAAACATTCAATCTGATGTGAACTATATTTGAAAATATACTTAATGATGGCAGAGAGCAGCTCGGGCTCTAAGGGATGAGCCCGAGTAAAGTGCGAGCTAAGGTATTCGAGAGAATGCCTGCTACGAAAACAGTTGAAAGCAGAGCGGAGTGTCACTATTGGTCTGCGGCGCCCACCTCGGTTTGCTTGCGCGGTTGTTTTCGCAGTGAATACGGCATTGAGCCTTGCACCCACCCATTGAGCCTTGCACCCACCCATCAACGCCGAGCGCGAGGCTGGACAACTGTAATTGCCATTTTTGAAGTCGTCAGTATGGCCTGCCCGGGAATAACCTACCCTACCAGTTTTGGTGGCACGTGCTCAATCAACTGCACCACTTAGCCGGTGGCTTTACTGTTTTCATTGCATAAACTGGGTCAATATTATAAAAGATCGCAAAA
>JGI24158J21664_10005032_pt1 | contig 17192 bp, 9 predicted proteins | sample Ectturendosymbi3_FD_21664 | JGI IMG/M metagenome (IMG submission 21664)
GCTCCAATGTTCGCTAACGGTTGGCTTACTGCATGCGATGGCTTTTATGATGCTTCTGCTTGTTGGCTGAGTCATATGAAACAATAAACAATAATAATAATAATAATAATAATAATACCACTCCGTGGCTGCGGGCCTGTTTGTGATGTATTCTGGAGGAGTTAGGGAGGTGCAAGCACACCCCCAAAAGCTTTGATTTGTCCAAAATCCGGGAATAATCGCTAAAAATTTTGGCAAAATCCTTGAACATCTGGGTAAAATCCCTGAAAATACGGGCTAAAATGGCGCCCAATGTTTGCTGAAAAACAAACGAAGACCTGCTTTTTGAGGTCGCACCAAAAAAGGTCTTCATGCTCTTTGTTGGAGAAAATTTGTTAGCAAAAGTCGCGCAACAACTTTTCAGGCAAAGTTTGGGAAACTCGGGCAAAAATCCTTCGCAACCCCAAAAAATTGCATGGATTTGATTTTTCAAAACTAATTTTTTGGTCAAACTAGTTTTTACGTATTTCAAATGCCGGTAATCCTCACATTCTTCACCACTAGGGACATATGCTCTAGGTGTGCAGCGCACACCCGATCAAGCTGGTAGTGACGTGACTTATTCCAGGTCGTGCGATCAAGGGAAAGTCAGAAAAAATAATTGAAAGACTGGGACGATGGAGCAGCGGTAAGGCAGTGGGGGCAGAAAAAAAGTTGAGGGCAATTTGAGCGTATAAAAAACAAAAAATCATTACAAATTATGCTTGTTTTTGTTTCAGAAACGATGTTAACTCAAAAATAATAACCGAGATTTTAGAGAAAACCATTCTGAATTTTCTCGGTGCGCGATTAGTTTGTAGAATACTGCAATATAGAATGGAATACTGCAATAATTTTGTTTCAAAACGTTCTTAATAAACCACGAAATTACCTATGATAATTTTATCAAAAAGGTACCACTACCCCGTTGCCCTTCTTTTGTAAGGTCATGGGGCATTGCCCCCGTCATGCTCCGTCTTTCCGGCGTCCCTGTTGCAGGACCGTCGCCAGCGGAGGGCCAGTGGTGCCCGGCCCCCCCATCTGAAACCTGTGCCTCCCATTTCACGTTTGGCCTCCTGGTTGCTGCATACATCCAATACAGTGTTTTTAAAACGTGTTCCCACCTTCTGGTTTTTGGCCCCTTTGCTGCTAAATCCTGGCGACGGGCCTGCCCTGTTGAAAGATAATTGTGGACGTTTGATTGATTTTCTGAGCCAAATATCAAAACTGTCCTATTTCAATTTGTTTGATTTAGCTGACTTTTTAATGCATGCATGGATCGCTAGTTTTCTGTTTCGCTGTTTGATGTGGCAAACCTGGGTGTGCGCTAACACAACCGCACACCTGTGCTTGCAACATGTGTATCGTTTCTAGCTTTGTCATTCATTGGCAGTTCAGGCAGATTGATCATGACGGCTCACACAAGCCCGTATCTGTTCTGTCCCACCAGTAGTTGTACATATAACAGCTACATAACAAAAAACGAAATGTTTCTTGCGTACTTCATACGCATTCTCAATACTTGTGTAGATTAGCAAGTTTCAAACTATCAACCTCGGTGTCCGCCATCCCAGCTGCATACCTTCTCTGCTCGATTGATATTTGACGAGACATTCGCGCGGCCTGATGTTTTCGCAGTTGTGAACTGTCCTGTCGTGGTGTTGGGTGTGCTTTACTCCACTGCTATAATGCGCAGCCTTATACTCAGGGGTGTAGTGTAGAACTACGTCCCTGCTTATAGTCTACTGTGTTTTTGCAGTTGTGAACTGCGCTGACGGAATACCGACTGTGTTCTACTCCCTTGTTTTTGCGCGTTGCCAGATATTTTTGCAATTATGGACTTCTCTGTCTTAACGTTGAGTACTGTGTTTTGCTCCAGTCTCATAACTTGCAGCGCTGTTAATTTATGTTACTTACAGTAACACATTGTACAACAACAACGAGCAAGGAGAGTGTGTATAGAATAGTATGCACGCTTTGTCAACAAACTTTGCCAAAATGTTGGTTTGCAAACGTGAATATGACGTCATATTGCGACGTCACAAGCAGTGTATATGCAGTAACGATGATCACCATACGCTACTGCTCAACGCTAAACTTTGGTAAGGGGGCATACAATCAAGAAGTCGCCCCGGGCATCACCAGACCTCTGCACGCCGCCACTGCTCCTACACCTATGGGCTTAGCCACCCCCTTTCGACGCCTATGGTCTTTATCACGTCATTTTCAAAATAAATTCTAAACATCGTAAAACGTTTGTCTTTCGGGCACCACTTCAATATTTGCGAGATCTAGCTTACAATTACGAAACAAATTCAAGTTTTATCCATGTTTTTAAACTTTATCCATGTTTTTCTTCGGCCGACCCTTTGTGTTCCATTTTCATTGCACAGATTTGTCAGTCTCTGCACTGGCGCCAAAACATCCAGCGCCAAAACAGCACAGCGCCAAAACAGCCCGGCGCCAAAACAACTTGGCGCCAAAACAGCTCGGCGCCAATAGGCCGGCGCCAAATAATCGTCGCCAAAACGGCGGCGCCAAAAAGTACCCCGCCCCTTGTGGTTGGCTCACATTCTCCTGCCACTACTCTGGCAGTGCACTGACCGCAATGTTAGAGATCACGAGGGACTTTGGGGTTAGTTGAGTTTGATATAAACCTGTTCAGGCTACATTGTTGTCACCACCTTCAAATCACTCAGTGGTACTACGTTGGTTTTGCTATTTACCACGTAGCTTCCGCATCTGTTAGACTCAGGCCTGTAACCAGTGAGGCGAAGCACCCCTGCAGAATTTTTCGCCTCCCTGGAAAAATGTGTTGGACATAATTTAAAACTATTAGACATAGTGTGAAAAATTTAGGCCCCTCTCAGAAAACTCTTCACCCTCCCTGGTGTCCCAAGCTGGTTACGCGACTGGAGACTTTGAAAATTTTAAACCAGCGCTGTGATTTGCCTGCTTTAAACATCGTCCAGTAGTGTCAGAAAAATAGAAGCATTTCAAACGAATGTACGCTGAAAAGAAATCAACGTTTGCACTTTGATATTTCGTTCGCAGTCATGCACACACCCGTTTGGCGAACACTGCGCAAATCTATTATCAGCTCTGTTTTCCCACAGCACTCTCTTATCAACATGCCAACTCCATAAGATAAAAATCTACAAAGCTTCGGACTCAGGTTTCTTGGGCGTTTTCGATTCTCAGTCTTTCCTTTAACCAAACCGGCAGCACCAAGCTGTTGAACTTCAAGTTATGAAACCGTTGTTGATCAAGATCAGTCACTAGCTAATTTCTTTCAAGGTTTTCAAACCAAACTTTGCCCGATTGTAGGAATAAACTGACTGTCTGTCTTGAACTCTACCTGTGTTCACGAACATCTCTACGAAACGCCGCGCACTGCTTTACGCTTCTTTTTCTTCCATTTTGCCAACTTGCCTTCCACACAACGTAACTTTTTTTCCAATTCTTTTATCCGTTTCCGCCGCCAATGCGCTTCTCGTACAAGATTCTTTTTCTTCGAACGTTCCCTCATTTTTTCTCGTAGAAGGGCATGTTTGTCGCAGACACATTTGTTCCATCGCCGAACAGTAAATTTCGCCGTTTCCTGCATGTCAAAATTAAAACGATTGCCAGAGAACCATTCTTGATGAACAAAAATATTTTTCAAACTTCGATTGGTGATGGTGTATTTTCCTGGCAATATTTCTCTACATATGCTTTTGAACAGGCCAGTAACAACTGGACATTTTCAGAAATAACTATTTTTGTCGTAAACAAAATTCATTGACTGTTTTCATCACCAGTAGAAACCCATCAAACGAGTTTTCGCAGAAGGGGAAAGAGACGTTTTTTGAGACATTCATATGAAATTCATTTAAGCTATTAAATTTTGCATTTTTTTTTTCACAAAAGACTTAACACAACTTCCGAGTTTCACTCAAGGTTTTCACATGCTCGGCTAAAACTACAAGCCAGCAGAACACCAACATATGCAAAACAAACTCGTTGCTAGAGACATGCGCGTCGCAAGGATATTTTCCAGGGGAGACCATTAGTAGATTTTTCCAGATTTAGACATAAAGGTATTTCCACGGGAGCCAAAAGTGGTGAAATTTAATTTTTCCTTTTCGAAACTAAGAAAACGACCTTTTTTGATAAAATTTAATAAAAAGATGTCAAATTTTAAAACCCAGGGGTCCTTGGCCCTCCTGCCCGCTCTTTCGACGCCCATGGCCGGAGAGGAAGCTGTGCAATAGTTTTGTGTTCATTTCGTACGGCTTGCATGAACACAGCCGAAAAACGGAAATTAGGAATGGTTATTGAGCAAATCATTCGCAATGCGGCAAAGCAGTGTACCTGACGAAAACTGGTAGCTGATCTTAATGGTTTGTCTGCAGACTGTGGACTTTCGTTTTTGACCTATAAAACCAATACTAAGTTTGAAAGTAATCAGTAGAGTGATTGGTGTGTCAGGCTACATTTGCTTTCTTGAAATTTGACATATTCAAAGATTCAATTTTAATAGGAAACAGTGGCGTAGCTAAAAGGGGGCGAGGGGGGCGGTCCGCCTCTGGCGGCACTGTGGGGTTTTCTGTAAGCTATAAACCTGTATTGCTGTATTTAAATAATACTGGTTTTAATCAGAACCGTCGCCAGAAAGTAGGGGAACTTTGCCTTTCTGCTGGGGGCTTCGCGTTTGTGCGGATGGCTTGACATTCCAAAAATTGACTAATATAGTACTCCACTGATTCATAGTGTTTCATGTTTTAGTTTGGGGAGATTGGAGTTTTGTTTGGGGGGATAAGCCCACCGAAAACCCCCGGGGCGACGGAACTGGTTTTAATGTCAGGACACTATTCGCAGTTGAAGGACGTTTTCGATTTTGAATAATTTAAACCAGGGGTCACCAACGTGGTGCCCGCGGGCGCCAGGTTGCCCGCAAGGGCCAAGTAGGTTGCTTGAGAGCATAGGCGTAGCTAGGGGGGGGGCTATTCTCGTCAAATTTTTAGCATTTTTTGTCGTTTTGTGTTTTGAGAGGAGTTGTCCCAAACAAAATAATGCAGCTCGCTGAAAGTCAAAATATTTGGTCCCCCCAAAAATTTTGGGCTGGCTATGCTACCGCCCGCGGGCCTGTTCTAAAAATAACATTAGCGTGAACAGTGTCTTAACATTGCGGAATATCTTAATTGTTACTACTAAAATAATTTAAAGAGAAATTGAGCAACACTTTCATTTCAGATGTGTATATCAAACTAGTAGCCCTTTGCATTAATCTGAACACAAGAAGCAGCTCTCAGCTTGAAAAAGGTTGGTGACACCTGATTTAAACTATGGCATGTGTATTTAAGCGATTGTTATCTTAGCCAAACATGATAGATATATAAGTTTTGGATGACAAATATAAGTGTCAAATAGATCACGATGACTTCGATAAAGAGGAGTTCCTCATTGAGAGAAAAAACTTCAGCATTTTATTGCTGTTGCTGATATTGAAGAAGGAATAAATATGAGGAAAGAAGGCCCCCTTGAACTTTTGCAGTTTATTCAAACGTATAACCTTGGGAACTCTGTTCCAAATATAGCAATATTGCTGCGGATTTTCCTCTGTTGGTGCTGCTGCCTGTGAGAGGAGTTTTTCGAAACTACAACTGATCAAGAATTACATAAGATCTAGTACTAATATCTTGCGGTTGAGAAATCTTGTCATACTCCCAACGATTGACATATGAAATAACTTTTGACATTCTCATTGAAGAATTTGCTAACAAAAAGACAAAAAAGTTACTTTGTAGAAAATTGTAGTTTTCATTTCAGAAATAAAGATGGTCCTACTTTTTTACACTTTTTCTACTATTTTTCCCTATATGTCATTTTTGCTTTTTGTTTAACTGTAACTTATAATGTTTGAGATTTTTGGTGTGTATTTAAAGCATACTATATCTGAGCATGTGAAAGTAATATTAAAATGGTGCACAAACTAGTTAATATATATTTAAAACTTTAAGAGCAAGTCACTGTGAAATATGTATTTTTATGGGCTTCGGGAGCGCCAAACTCAAGGGCCGCCCCGGGCAGCCCACACTCTAGCTACGCCACTGATAAGAAACTGAAACAGTCCATTTAGGACGGAATTACTTTATATTATGTAAATAGCTGAACCGATTTTGTTTATGACTTTATGCTAACACTGAAACTGATCTTGACAGACAACGGTACTTTTTCATTTAACTTTCGGGAAACATGGCCTGTTCCTAACCGTTTGTCATTTTGATTGCTACCTACGCAATAGCACTCGTTGCCTTGCAGCTTTATTGCATCAGGAATGAGGCCCGAATTTTGTTATTATGTCGTAGCCTACTCATCAGAACAGTTTCGACATAGGACATCTCGAAGTTAATGGTGAAATCCATGTTCCGGGTTCACAAAACAGGTCGACAAGAAGAAGCGCAGCATCCAATTCAGTTTGGCAGATCCATCAATCGTTGTTCAGAAGTATACGTACGACACGACTGACTCTGTCAGCCACTTGTGATCTGGATGCATTTCAAAAGACTCGCTTGCTCCTAAAGCACGAATGAGGGGATGCACTGGGGCTCACTGCACCTGTGCAGTTTCAGGGAAGTTCAAGATCACACAGCTTTTTTAGTGGTAAACACGTTTAGTGTTGGTTGTTTTGCAAGAGTAAGCATGTGTAATGTCGACAAGTTCACAGCGTTATCTTCAAGAACACGAACTTGCGTTTTTTTTCAAATAAAGTTGCATTGTTGCTTTGGCGTGAAGCAGGAGTGGGCGAACTACGGCCCGCGGGCCGGGTGCCACCCCCGAGGGGATTTGGTGCTGCCCGCAGGGCAGCCACACGTACATAGATAGCACATATTTCGAGTTTATACTGAAGTAATTTTATCCATTAGATCAGAATTCTTGAGATTTTATTCCGTCCATGTGTACTACAGTGCCAGTGTGAAATAAAACAATACAAGGTTATAATAATATTATCATTAATTCATATTTTGAAACGTAAATTGTAAATGAAGTAGACATATATATATACGGGCCCCAGGGGTGCAGTGGGGCGAGAACGCGTGGGAACGGCGTTCCCACACCTTTTGTACGTTTTGCTTTGAAACCAACTCTGCAAAGAATGCACCATTCACTCAATTACCAGTGAAAAATTTTTCTTTGTACTGCTAGTTGAGTACAATTGTGGAAAAAATGTCGACGATGAAGTTCAACGCAGAAAGTTTTGTCCAAAGCATCTTGTAAATACGGATTAAAGGCAAACGAAAATTATCATCTGACCTGTTGCCTGCGACAAACACTGCGCCAAAACTACTTTTCAGTTTATAAATCTACCTACCACATCACTGCAGAGGCGCAGAGCAATGTTAATATTACGTTCTGAATTTTGGCAGTGCTCATAGACGTTTTGTGAGAAACAACGAGAGAAGTCACAGACTGGGATATAATGAGACTTGACTCGAATATACCTGGAAACAAGTGGCGATTGGTGACCAGTGCAACGAATAGTTTCATCATGCCACATTTATCATGTCACGGTTACATGTGAACTGACATTTGCAGTCTTCGTAGTTATGAATTCGCATCTCAGATTGGGAAATTTGCTCCCGAGTTTTCGAAAAACGCAAAACCACCTTCTTCGCCATACACAATAGCCCCAGAAAAATAAAATCGTTCAACTTGTGTACCAGTGCTTTCTTTAGACGATTGGCATTCTGGTTGAGCAAGAAAGACTATACAACATAGCAATGTGCATTGCATGTCGCGCTTTGACTTGGCAGTAAAACATTTTCCAGTATTGATTGTAATGAGGAAGGCCGCTTCAAACGAATAATTTGTAGAGTCTGATGGCGCAGTTACTCATCGTGAATCAATCTTTCCATAGAAAAACACCATCAAGGATAATGGCAGTTTTCAAGAGTCCTTTTTACATTGCGTAGCAACTTACCGTACAAATGCAACTTATGAAACTTGTTCTATTACATTTCTGCAGGGAAAATACTAAAGGCTACACTTTCAGACAAAATAGGGCACCAAACGCGCAGTCAAGGAAAGGTTTTGTTTAGCTGAAATCACTTTACCTGAAGAAAGCGGAGACCCTGCTACGAGGAAGAAGTGTCTCGATGTAAATGGGAAGGCACTGGCTCACACTCCTAAATCCTTTTGTACGGCGGAACAGAACCCGAAACGTTAAAGCATAAATTACAGTCATTGTTTACCGGGCTCAGACCAGTGGGTTCTGGCAGCGTTGATTGTATCTGCCTCATCTCGTTGAAAATTTCTTGCAACTTCAAACCATTGTTCTGCAATGAAAGTCCAGCTCTCAAGGTCACGCCGGTGTTCATTCCACTAAGGTTTGACTTGGTACTGCCTTGCTCGTGTGAGTTTTGAGAAGGATCTTGCTGCTGCAGACGATAAACTCCGGAGTTTTTCTGGGTCTCTTCCGCATTGCTGTGCACGTTTTCTTGACCTTTTGTGTTTCCACNATTGCTGTCAATGACNTTATCGAATCGACTATTTGGTGTATTTTCCCAAGTTAGTATGCATTCTTTATCGGCTCCAAGATTTCTTGTTGCTGTGTAGTCACTTTTCACTTTTTTCAGAAGCCACTGAAAGATTGCCTTCGCCTGCAAAAAAGACTGTCCGTTACTGCTGCCTGGTTTGTGGTAGAAGAAAAAGTTATGTACATAAAGTATCAATTCAATTCAACAATTGTGTGCTGTCGATTAACCGTGCCGAGACTCCGGGAGTTATCAACATGGTCAAAAGGGTCAATCATGTCTTGTTTTTAGATATCTATACAAAGTTTTCAGTGAAAAAAATAAACTTTTACTTTGAAAATCTCGTGCTTTCAGTAACCCGTCGTAGCTGCTTCCTTGATTATAAATAAACATGCTCAAGAGTAGCTTGGTACAACCTAATTCATAGCTAGCGGCTGAATTGTGAAGGTGATGATATTTCCACAGGATTAATATTGCGAATCTCTAATAGAAACTGTTGCAAAGTCCCCAGTCATTTCACTGAAAGAAAACACGTTATCATTTTAAATCAACTTCGTAACCCTGAGATCAGCGAAACACTCCCACCAAATCGTTTGCTTTTTTCACTGCAGTTGGAAATTAGGGTCTTTAGCTATTTGCACAACAGCACGACCAGTTTGATTTTGAATTCATTACCAAATTTTGCAGGTCATTTTTTGTTGAACTTTGCTTCAAACACAGTTAGACATAGTCCGCAGCAGCTATTTATGTTTGAACATTCGACAAAAAGATTCTGTTGCTGGGCAGTTTAAAGAAATACAAATAACATATCGTACTGGTTGGCCTAATCCAAAACCTTGTTCTTAGTTTATCCCCCTCCAAAAAAAGTTTGGATTCTTCCTTTCAAGCAATTTACAACCTAGTTTGGGTGTTCTACGTAACCAGTAGAAAAACTTCTATAACCTACAACTTTCTAGCCTCTGGGTACATCACTCTCATAAGCATCTTCCTTTCAGCTTGCAGTTTACGTATGGGCACTAACCTTGCTTCCTTTCAAAGTTTTGAGCTAATATTTGAAAGTCGAATTACCCGTGTTAAAATAAATAAATGTATTTATGAAGCTGGTTATCTACTACAGCGTCGCAGAAGTAGAAACCCACTTTATTCTAAATTCTATTCATAGGTATACTGCTTTTATGTACACAATTTCCATCACTTTTCAGCTCATGAGATAACATAACGTGAGCTTGTGAGCTGGGAAATTAAAGTATGAAAATGATTTTATGGTCTGTCACGTTATGTTGAGATTCTGCATGAGAAAGCTTGGCCAGGAATAAAATAATGCCTACGCAGGTTTTCTGCAATGTGCCAACACACCTAACAAGGCAGCTGAGCTATTATAGGACATTTTTTTGCCACTCTTATATGTTTGTCCCCGTTTTGGTGAAATATTTATTAAGAAATATGTTTGTTCAGCAATGAAATGTGCTAGAAATTGTGCTTCTCATACACCTATTGCTTGATTAATATCACTTATTACGTCATGTTAAGTTCATATACATATGAGAACCACAAAAATTGCAGATATTTATAAAAGTTTTAATGAAGTTTAATCCAGCTTGCTCATCTCTTCCTTATGGAAGATGCAACGATTGGTACTTGCCAATATATCATTATTTGAGCAGTTATTTCCTGTTCAAGTCACAAGGACATCAGGCAGAAAATACAGGAAAACGATGTTTATTGGTTTGAATACGGGTTTCCAATTGACGATGGGTTGGTAACTTGAAATCTACTTTCTGCGGATGATGTTATAAATTCTCATACAAGAAGTGCCTTTTATATTATTACCTCTTCAACGACTTGGACACTTTGATCTTTATCTTCTTGCATCTGTTCACTTGATTTGCATGACTAAGCCTTCATGTTTTGACATGGAACGTTGTGCTCTATAAACATTTTAAGAATAAGTCCACTTTCGACTTACTACTACAACAGCTGCAAGGGGTCATGCTGTAGATGTCACAATAGAATATCTTCTTAAATTGTTATCAAAGAAATTACAATGTGACGTAAACAAAGAAGAAATATAGACACAACAAAAACTGAAGATGGCTGCTGCGTAGGTGAATGCGATGTAAACCCCATATACTGTAATGTTTGATTCTTTGTTGCGGTGTTACTTTCGGTAGGATTTCGAAAAGTTGTTTTGAATTTAGCTATCGTAGGTTTTTGACAAATAGTTAGCACATACCGTTACTGCGGTATTTCTCAAAGCTCGAGACCAGTTTATTTCGATGTTTGATCTTGCCCTTGTTCAGCTTGTTGACCGCAAAGATATTTTGAGAGACCGCAACTATTTTATTTGAATCCTGAAATGGTCTTAAAGCAAGGTATTTGCGAATTTGGTAGTGGTAGTAAAGCCACTTTCTACTGCATTTTGAGAGACCATTGGAAAAATTTGAGAGACCATTTCGGTCTATCAAAACTCATTTAAAAACCTTGCTCGTGACTGTCTCGATTTTTGTCCAGAGATTTTTCTTGGTAAGAACCGGAACGTATTACCTTGAACAAGCTTGACACGCAACGTTGCCAACCCTTGAGTGGTCTCGGGCTTGTTTTACTAGAATTTTCGTAGCAGACTGTTTCCGAATGCAATACTCTGTTTAACTAGGAAGTTTTTACTTGCAGGTACCACTGTTGCTGCATAATCCTTCTTTATGAGATGACTTTACAAGCTACGTACAAAGGTCAGCTGATAGCACTTTTTCAGTGTTCCAATGAATGGCACTCCCCTTCAAAACCGGCATAGCGAAACGATTTTTTGCTTTTATGTGCAACTTGATTTGCTAATCTCCACTCTCCTGTGTTTATTTTAACTATTTTGATTTTGTTCAATTTTTTGATGAAAAAATTAGATTTTCAAGCTTCTTTTCCCTACTTTATGACTACACTTCCAAATTTGTTGCGCACGTGCATCGAGTAGTGTTTGATTTTGAAGTTAATGAGTTTATCTTAAACAAATATTGAGGATATTTTAGTTTTTACTCAAAAGATTATACTTTCGAAACAGTTTGTAAACAGTTAGCTTACATTTGAAGTAATGAAGGGTTGTGCCATTAATACCCTTGCCACAAGCACACTGAAATCAGTGGCGTAGCCAGCCCAAAATTTTGAGGGCCAAAAATTTGGTGGGGGCAAAATGAGGGCCAAAAATTTGGTGGGGGCAAAATGTTTGACGCATGGCCCCTGGGCCCCCTATAGCTGAAATGCACTTTTAAAGTAGTCGGTTTGCAATGGTCGCGGTATAACGCCTTCCTGGAAGGCCAAGCTGTTGAGCTTCACTGTAGCAAAAAAATTGATACATAAAAAATTCTATAACATTTACCCCATTGTTTTGAAGGTGGTTGCTTGTTTTGACAAGGCATGTTTGCGCTTGTATTTTCATTGGACATTTTCGCGCTGGTTGTCACGGTGTAATCAATTTGTTGGCAATACAGCTCTGTCAAGCCAACTCATATGTTTTAAATGTGACTTTGCTACTTACCTCATCGTNATCCTGAGGTTCGTTTAACNATACACGGTTTGAATCTGGCCTATAAACATACAGAAAACAGGCCTCCGAGCCCAAATTAGCACTGCTTGAACGCAGAGATTTAGCACTATTGACAATTAAGACGAAATCTAAAAATCGCTTGAATGCACAGGCAAACAGGCGTGTTGCTATCAGCAATATAATTCCACGTTTTGAAAAACTCATAAGCAAGAACCAGGAACAAAAGAGTCACTGAACTGAAGTACGTTAGCAAACTTTTGGAAGTGAGCCTTTTGATTTTATTATTTTGTACATATTCCAAGAATTCAGTGATTATTTTTTAAGAGTTTATTCAAATGTCAATCTGTGTCATCCTTTCTTGTACATTTGTTTGATTTTCTTTACATATTAAAAATTATAATTCCTTTCTAAACGTTTGAAAGCTACAGTAGTTCTTAATTATTTATTTTATTTGTGGGTTTGTCGCAGACTCATGGTCCATATCACAGGGGTACACGACTAACACAAGAGCATAAAAATCGTTAGCCATGCCACATTACAGAGTGGGGGTTAGCACAAAATCAAAACTGCGAGGAGTAAAACACTTTAAGAGCATCCCTACTATAATTGCATTCACTGAGAAATGAAAATATTCTAACAACAGATTTCGGGGTAAACGGTTAGTAGAAAAAAATTAATCGGCTGGGAGTGCTCAGCAGCAGCGCGCAGAGGCTTATACACTGTTTTGATCAAGGTTTCAACTATTTTGAAAGATATTTAGCATGAGGCTGACAGCCGATTGTTTTTTATTGAATTTAAAGCAAGATCTGACCGCTGGCGTTTTACTTGAAGTATGCATTCAGTTTTTACGTGTTGGGCTTGCACACATCATCTACATGTTGGAAGTGATAGAAGGAATCACTAGAAGATAAAGAAATCCTGAGGGGCCACGAAGCACACGGAAGGTTTTTGTTGCCACGCAAAGGCAACTGCTTCAGTTGGTCCCCGTCCTACAGGAGCGTTAAACAATTGAGGAAAAATGAAGATTTATAAAAAACATCAGACATTTGGAGCGATCGTATAAAAAAGTTAGATGAAGATTCGCAACGTTGTAACAAGCGATACAGATTGTTTCTAATCAGAGCATCAAAGGTCCTAACACAATGGTTAACTTGTATGAATTGTAGTGGGAAAATCAGAATTCTTTAAGGTGCAGGAGTGAAAAAGGTTAGGAACCCCTGCTTTAGGTAATGTTTCTGCAAGCGTAAGGGCATTTGTAGGAGCTGCCAATGACTACAAATTTGCTGAGATAGAAACTGTTATAACTTATACGACAATATGTTTTACGTTAATAGTTTTGACAAATTCCGCAAAGTCAGTTCACTATTGCCACTTTTTTAGGCAAATGTAGGTTCAACCCACAAACAAAAAGTTAAACTAAACTTTTGATAAAAGCTTGTAAATTAAAGGAATGTTGGTTGTGGTATGGAAAGTATTATGACCTATACGACAATATGTTTTACGTTAACAGTTTTGACAAATTCCACAAAGTTAGTTCACTATTACCGCGTTTTTAGGCAAATGTAGGTTCAACCTACAAACAAAAAGTTAAACTAAACTTTTGATAAAAGCTTGTATTTTAAAGGAATGTTGGTTGTGGTGTGGAAAGCATTTAAATTTAGAGTTTGGGTTTCATTTAAGTAGTTTTCTAATTTTTTTACAGGACACAGTGTTCATGCATTGGCGTACCTTAGGGTTACCCGCGGCCGAGGACAAAGTCAGTTTGGGTGCCCCACCCAGGGTCAGCGTTTAGCCGATTGACTGATTGCTTCCAATCGGGCCCCGTCGAAAGGCGCCCCGCACTGCGCCTACTAACCTACGCAAACTAACACTTCCTCTTGAAGCGTATGTGCCAGCGCGGGGCCCTCAGTATTTTTAAGCGTGGGGCCTGTTGCCAGAGCCGTATCAGCCGCACTCCATACCCCCAATTGGGGGCGGCCCACGCTGTCACGGGGGGCCCAAAATTCAGTCCCGTCACCACTTAGCCCTCCAGAGAAAATTTCGATCTCCCAAATTGAAACATGAAGCACTAGAAATCAGTGAAGTTAGCGGGCCCTTTGAAAAGAAAGTGCTTATGCAGTACAGTTACTTTGGGCCCCTTTGAAAGCAAACTAGCCTACTTATACATTACAGTTGCTGTTGGGCCCCTTTGAAAGCAAGGTGCTTGACACTTACAGTTGCAAAGGGGGGCCGAGGCAAGTGCCTCGCTTGCCTTCCCTTAAACACACCACTGTATATAACCCTGGCAATGATCTTATATGATAGTTTGAAACCGATTGAACACGTTCTGCTTCATTTGACATGCGTACTTTCTCACCATGATGTGCGCATGTAAACACTGTAATGCAAAGTTATCTTTATATTATTGAACACATTGAAGTTTCTGATGAGCTTATCACTTCAAAAAGTACAGATGTAATGCGATTTTTCATAATAACCTAGACACGCAGGTCGACTAAAAACAGATCTGGGTGGAAAAAACCCTCAGTGGGAGCCCTGGTCACATGCGGCAAAACGCCTACTACTGTAGCTTGAATTGAACATTAGAAGTTTTACTGCCGTGTTATTGTACGCCATAACGAACAATAGCACAACAATCCGCTAGCAAATTTCACTACCTGCCTCTGCAGGCAAAGGGAGCGAACTGCGCGATTGCGCTAAGCGTGTCGGGACTTCGCGGTCGCGACTTTGCCCCAGGACCGTAACCAGGGGTAAACGGGGGGCGAAGTCCCCCTTACAATTTTTTTCGTCCAACTTGGAAAAATGTGTTGGAAATAGTTTCAAAATATTGGACAGAGTTTAAAAAATTTGGGCAAACTCTTCTCTCAGCAAACTCTTCGCAAGCACCTGGTGTCCCAAGTTGGTTACGAGCCTGCTTTGCCCTGATGGGCCTCGCGTTCATTTATCCGGCCCTGCCTACATGCCTAGCTGTATACTTCCAAAAGTCAGGCTTCCGCTTCATCAACGTATTTTGTGAAGAGATTGTTGTAAAAAAATGTATTATATCTAGTCCAGGTAGTGTTCTCTTATTTTGTACTGCATAGCAGCAAGATACCTTTGGTGCTGACGACCAAAGTTACACATTTGCGCAGCCTGCTGTTCAGACAGCCAGATGGAGTTAATTGTGTACTATGCTTAGAAGAGTCCATTTTAAGGGTTGTCCCAAAAGAGAGTAGTGCAATTAGTGGATTATGGATGTTAACCGTTGCGTCCACGTAGGTCAAAGTTTATATTTGTTAACATTTATAGGCGATTTGTGATACAAAATGTTATTTATCTAAACATGTGCCATGCACTAGGAGATTAACAGTCCAGACATAAGTTAGGTTTATGCATGCGTATTTCGGCCAGTAAAAAGCCCAATGCGCACGCTTTATAAGCATATTTCACTTAAGCTCATGGCAAGTTTATCAATTTGCGCTATGAAAGGAAACGTTAATCTCGGCGCACATGGTTTGACCGCCCTCATGTTTGCTCCTTCGATAATAGTGTTTTGATAACTGAACGATAGGATTGATTCTGCTTTCCTGCAATTTTTTTACAGTTGCATTTCATTACGACATCTCTAAATAATCGCTGTCAATTAAATGACAATGATTGACGACCCAATTCCTTTGTTAAGCTCGTTCAAAAATTTTTAGTTGGAAGCTACGAGGCTATTATGGGTATTTGTGGGAAAATATTTATAATTAATTTGCACAATCTGCAAATGCTGTTCATGTTGTGAATTAAAAATACATTTTCAGAATGTCTAGCCCCCCTGCACAAACATGAAGGCCCCCAATGGAAGACTTTCTGGCGACGGTTCCCAGACCCGCAGACACGGTGGGGCATTCGGGGACAGCTACCCCCAAATATTTTTTGTGCCTCTCAAAATTTTGTTGTGGTCAGAAAATTTCATTTTAAACATATGATAAAAATAAAAATCTTTCCCCCTAAAAATGTATTTTCCCCCCAAACCTTAAAACCTGGCTACGGGCCTGATTCTGCCAAAATTGTGTCTGCAAGTAAGGTTTTGAAGACCATTCAGCCTTTTTGTTTTGAAGGCTATTTGGCCTCGAGATGTAGCATAACGTCGAAAACGTTTTTTATAAATCACCATTAGAGGGGCCCCTGTAAGCATTTTGGGGGGGGGCAGAGTTGGGCTAACGCGGCAACAGGCTGTTGCCAATGAAAATCAAAGTGAAAGGTGCGGTTTTTTAACATCCTCATTCTTCATAATTCGTTCTGGACTCGTGGTCATTATGGAATCGTGGAACAGTGGTCATTGTTTATCGATGTGTGGTCTAGTCTTTTCAACAGCAGCTAGTTAAGGCAGAGATGGTGCAAGTTTTAAAGCTGTTTTCTATTTCAGTTGCAAGCGTTTCGTACCTAGGAGGTTATTGCTGTTTCAACAGTTACTGCCACTTTTTTTCTGAAAGTTCGGTTTAATTTGTAATTGTAAATGTGTGCTGCTTAGTGTTTAGGCGGTCTTTTAATAGCGTTATGCATTTTCCCTCGTAGATATCTGATGAAGCAGCCTCTTTTTATAGTTTGTTTATTGCCCTTAGGATTTACAATCAGTCATCCCAGTGACCGGGGCATCCGGAGAAAGGAATTTTCTAAGCTGAAACTACTTAAAACCTATTTGAGATCACGAATCAAGCAAAAGCGCCAAAATAGTTTGGCAATTATGTCCATTGAATCCGAAATTAGCAGAGATTTAAATTTGGACAAAATTCTGAACGACATTGCTAATGCTAGAGCAACGAAAAATAAGTTTCTCTTGCAAATGCGTTTTTTGTATCGTAGGCTAGATAGCCTAAAACATGGCTGTGGAGCCAAAACTGAAATTTCAGGCTCCAGCTCGGGTTGTAGGCATCTAAAGTTTTTGGCTCGAACTTCGACTCCGACTACAAAATGATTTGCTCCATTGAAAACCATTGTATTATTTGTACAATTGTATTATTACGCCAGTGTAGATGAGGTGTCGCGAAATGATATATTTGATGGATAGTGGGATATATACAAAAAAGTTTGAGAAACCCTGATTTACGCACAAACGAGCTTGGGCGTCTGAAGTTCTTTTTCCAGGGGGGGGGGGG
>JGI24158J21664_10005033_pt1 | contig 17190 bp, 12 predicted proteins | sample Ectturendosymbi3_FD_21664 | JGI IMG/M metagenome (IMG submission 21664)
AAAATACTTTTTATTGGTCAAGCAGCCAGTTTTAAAGATGAAAAAATATTTGATTCATTTGGTGAAGTTCAACGTAAGCAAGTGCCTTCTACGAGCTCGTAGTAATGTCACTGCCACTGGTCGAGAAAGTAATGAGCTCACCGTCTCTGTTGCGCGTGACTTGTGTGGGTCATTTTTCGAACAAAGATGGTCATGTCTGCTTAAACTTGTTCTGTCAATTTTTGTTACGAGCATAGCTAGTTGTTATTATTTGAACTGTCAAAATAATGATGTTTGCTTCGGAGCCGTAGTTGTCACATAGCAAAGCTCCAAAAAGTCAAGAGCCTGCTTTTTCGAAAAGAAAACCACTTGAAAGTAAACAGTTGAAAACGAAATTCGGAAGAACTCTGCCGTTGATTTTACATTAATCCTTTGCGTGCAGCCGTCCGATGCACGAAGGACTCCACCATCCCATTCACACTTTCCGGATCCTCCGGACCTCCACAGCGAGGAATGTACAGTTACTTGGACTACCTGGTGTATCGGTGTCCTGATGGCCAGTGGTTTTCTCCAAACAGTGTCACACAACAGCTCGTCACTTGCTGGTATGACGAGACGTGGCAGCCGAGTCTGGAACACGTTGTTTGCGTAGGTACGTATGTGTTTTTCAAGCGTGTTTAAAAGTGTAACGTGCTCGTTTAATTTTTTTCGGTTACGTTGCTTCACGCCGTATACGACGTATCATCGTTGTTAAAAGTGAAGTGCAAGATCAGAGTGCAAAACAGCTGGCTCCAGGAACCAATTGATCAAGAGCTTTTAAATGTTTTGCCTTCCTTTCATTGGAAAAACATGTCAAACTATGTGTGCGGTATTGTAGTTGTGCACTAAGATATATAATTGTTCTTGCTTGCACACCACTTCTCCAATAAGTTGCCGTAGCTACGTGACCCATTCAGGCGCTGTTCATGGCATTAAAACCCTCAGGTGGGACAAGTCAATGGGTGGTTTGCAATGTAGAGCGCAGTGTATTAAGTAAAGCAGGTCTGTGTGTTCGTTGTTGCATTGCGTTTTAGATTTCGGCAACTGCATTTTAAAATTTAGCCCTTGCGTTACCGGTAACGTTCAATGCTAACAACGAGATCGCTTTCATATGCTGCCTTGCAGAAGCGAGCGTTCTGTCTTGTGCAAGTTATCTCAAAGGATTGCACTGTCCTGCGTGCCATGGGCTAAGTCAGGAGTTTCCAAGCTTTTTTTCCGAGGACCACATAAGTTATTACACAACAGTTCGGGGGCCGGACATCTCACGGATGTGATTGTTTTGTTACATTCTACCAAATCAACTAGTTTTTCGTAAATATATTAATTTTTCATTATTGACAAAATGTCTTTGCGCCCGGGCCGGGTGAAATACCTTCGCGGGCCGTAGTTTGGGAATCGCTGGACTAAGTGAATCATAAGACAAAAGTAATTGACTTCAAGAATCTGTATTTGTTGTTTTTGAATAACATAACCAGATATAACCTGCGATGAACCTCCAATCATTGAAAATGCTGAGCTGAGACCAGCCGGTGGGACAGATGTAGGCTCAGAATGGACATATCATTGTAGCCGAGGTTTCAGGTTAGTGACGACAACTTCGGTTTGTTGACTTTTATTGAGCTGGTGAAAGAAAATGCGCTGATCTCGAAAGCGGTGTTTGTTCGTGGAAGTGTAGCTCCCGGTAGTGATTACTGCTTGTCTGAAANTGTAACTGCCANGTGATTAGGTTTGTACGTTGACTNCCTTTGACGTATTTTCGATTACGGAAAGAGATAAAGCGTTTTGATTTGATTTACTTCATCCTTCCTGTGATATATACCTACGTGCAGGTTTTCTCCTGGTGTATCTTCTCAAAAAGTGACTTGCCAATCGAACGGGAAGTGGCAACCAGAGCCCGGTGTTGATTTCCAGTGCGGAGGTACTCGCGTCTGTTTATTGCCACCGTCGTGATGAAAAATTTTTGTGCTATGTGTCGGAATCTGTTATTATTTATACGTCAGTCAATGTACAAAATGCTTCTGTATCTAGTGGGCATTGGACCTGGGAAAGAACAACTGTGTTCGACTTCATTTAAGTTTTTACTCTTTGTATAATGTTTTCGGATTCGAAGCTATTTTTTCGTGTTGTATCTAATTTGAATTTTTTCAGCTGCACTCTTGGTTATCTGTAACAAAAGTTATATAATTGTGTTGACATTTACGCTTGCCTAATCACTATATTGATAACCCCAGTCTTCCCAATGTTTCAGGTAAGAAATTAAGAACGGTATGATTGCAAATTCCACAAAATTTTAGATTTACCGGTATTGCAAAACGTACAAAATGTATACAAGTTCTTTGGTAATTAAAATTATTCATGATTGCTAGCTGTATTATGAAGAAACAGGTGGTTTTACAGAGTTTTTCAGGATTGAACGCCAACGAAAATAAAAATAAACGCGAAGCTTCAGTTAGACCATTAAGCGTTAGGTGCTCAATTTATTTTTAAAAAATGTTTTGAGTTATTAAATTAATCTCGATTTCAACTTCGTGAAATTCTGTTTGTGCAGTGATTTCGTGCGACGTGCCGCCAATACTTCCCAACATTGCCAATGACAGCTTAACGCAACTTGTGTCGGGTGAGATGTATAAAGGTGCGTTACAAAGTTGGCGAATGAATAATGTTTGTTGGATATGTGTTTCATGTCAGCGTTCTAACCGTAATTTTAGCACGAAAAGTAATGTATAAAAGAGGAAAGCTTTGGTGAGTTAAACAGGGACACTAGTACGAAACTGCAAGCACACCGTTTCTCAACTTTGAATCAGGTCACTGGATCCAATGATTTGTAACCTGTCTAAGTTTTGCAATTTACCGCTGGCTAAGACCTGAGCACCATGCTGTTCACGCGTGAAATCATTCAAACACGGATGTTTACCAACAGCAGCTGTCACCAGTCTTTCAAAGAATAAAACTATGGATGGTTATTTCACTGCCTTGAGCTCAGAAAAGGCGCGAAATTGGTGCGGTAGCATTAATTAAGTGTTGCTTAGTGCACGGAATGCATAAATATCTGCGTAGTTTTTCTGCTCACTGAACAAATTTATGCCGATCGAAACACCAAAGCATTTTAATGAAGGTCATTGATTGTCGCGAAATGCGATGAAAACAAACGCAACGCTGTATCGTGTCGGCCACGTTGTGATTTCCACTTGATGTGTTTTGTTTTTCGCTGGAAGTTCCTTTAAAAACCAGATTGTGCGTTTCCGATGTTCTAATCGTGTTCATTTGCGTAGTACGTGGATTTGTTACCTTACACCTTTTTTAACTCCTGGCGCGCCTGTTCCATGTATAAAATCAAACGACGCACTCGCACAATTCTGCCGGCCCACTGTCAACCAATAACTTAAGCTCACCTGTGCTGAACGAACTGAATTTTGCGCCTTAAATTCCTGTTACCTCATTGCTGAAATTAGTTTCACAATTATTACGTCAGTGCACGCAATCCTCGTGACCTCTTGCAGAGTAACTTACAAGTACACTGAATGGGTTTAAACAGGTGTTTATAAATTCCTAAGACCTAAGATCTCGATTATGATGATGAATATAATCTTGAAACGCACTTACCATCTCAAAACGACGCCCACGCACCAGGGCGTCACGACACCTCTACCTTACAAGTTTACGCATTAGTTGTCGGATTTGTAAGACTTAAACAATTACTCTTTTGGGATGGCAACACTTTGCATTTAATAAGCTTGTTTATTTTATCATAGCGTTGCTCAATCAGCATGTTCTTTTAAAGTTCATCAGTCTATGCTGCTTGTGTAAGCACTGAGACAAGTTGCATTTCAAATTCGTTAGAATTCCAGCATGGATCGAACTATACCTATTCGTGTATGACTGGCTTCTGGTTGAGCAACAGCACTTCAAAACGATCAACAGCGAATGTGACTTGCCTTGATGGAAAATGGAAACCTGATCCGGCCACTGTGGTTAGATGTGTCGGTACGTGGAGCAAGCCACTGAAGCCACTGGTGTAGGAGACGGGGTTGCTGGGGGTGCAAGCGCACCCCCAAAAATTTTGATTTGGAGAAAATCCGGCAAAATCCCATAAAATCCGGGCTAAATCTCTGAGAACACTCCAAAACTCCCAGAAAATCTGAGCAAAAATGGCGCCCGAAATGACATGAAGAGCATTTTTTTGGAGATCGCATGGAGCCCGAATTGACATGAAAAGCTTTTTTTTGGAGGTCACTTATTTTGAAGTATTTTTCGGGCAAGTTTGGGAGAATCCGGGCAAAATTCCTTCGCACCCCAAAAAATTTGACTGCTCCTACACCAATGACTGAGGCTAAACTGTCTTGAATCGTAACTTCAATGACAGAAAAAGCCTGGATTGGACAAAAGAAATGAATCATGTTTGCCGGCGAATGTTATTGTACGGAATTAGAGTAACTTCGTCAAACAATATTCAACATATTTTGCTTCAGGGATAGTAAAAAATCGTATAGTTTGAAACAAAACAACAAACTACGCTTTTCATTTGAGTTAGATACTTACTGTTTGACGCTTCTAAGATTTGTCGTCCGCTGATGAACAAATTGTCTGCGAAACAATCCCAGTGCAAAGCATTTTGGTAAGTGGATTCTTCTTTCAGTCAGTAGCGTTAATTATTGTATTCTTTACATTTATCTATGGTGTGATTTAAGGTGATAGTTTCGATTCAAAGGTTGAGTAGATCTTTTTGAATGAATCAGGCGCCTTTGGACTGTTTTCAACCAAAAAATAAGTAAGACGAAAAGGTGCCACTGTTGATTTGAACTTGTTCCAAGTTCCACCCGTTCACGTATTTTGTTGAGTGCTCCTTAAAAAGTGTTTGTCACGCTTTTGTCGACTTTAGGTTGTATATCCGCGATTCTCTGAAGACTTGGTTGTTTTCAGAGTAACCAGACGACATAACCAAACGTCGCTGCTTAGTCAGTTTTAAATTCGAGTTCTTGAACTGCGCTGTCGGAGTCGGTGTTTTTTTTTAAACTGAAACTGAAACTGGAGCCCCCAACAATTTTACGAGGCTGGAGCCGGAGAATGAAATTTGGTTTCCCGTTCAATAGACATAGTTTGTTGGGCAGGCGAGTTGTACAAATAAAACAATGGCTTTTAGTTTTTAATGGATCAAATCGTCCCGGGGCCGGTGCCAAAAAAATTAGATGCCCGGAGCCGGAGCCCGAAATTTGAGTTCCGGCTCCGTAGCCCTGGTTGTGGGAATGCGAACAACAGTGTTACTTCCTGCTGGCTCGTTCAAATTCTTGCCTTTGTTTCTCGCTGTGTACTGCATAGATGAGATCGACTTTTTCTTCTTTTCGCCTCGCTCCCGTCAGTGCACGAAGTTGTTTACACGTTTCCTTTCTGTTGCGACCGTTTCACCAGGATGCTATTGCTTTTTCAGAAATCTCTGAAAAGTAACTTTAAACAAGACTAGCATTTTGTCGTTCTGAAAAACATTTATTCACTTCAGTAACCTTATTATTCAACTTTTTGCGTTCATGACGCTGTTAACTGTATTCTTTTTTTTAGATAAAGCAATTTTTCCAAAGTCTTGTAATGTTAACTTTAAAACTTGAGTAGTTTGAAGGTCTTAATCGATGCTTTGCTGTGTTTCTTCAGTGGTGGTCGAATATATTCAGCACAGTTTTCGTGCGTGGGCTCCATGAATCTTATCTCTGTAGCATCCAGCTGAAAATTTTTTTTTTTTTGTGCAAAACTAAAGCCATTACGTGTTATTTAAGGAACGTGGTCGTTTTTCGCAGAAGTGGCATATGTGTAATAGGCTGGCTTTGTGAGCGCTGCCTGCACAGCGGCGTACATCCACCTTTGCACGCAGAGGTGGTATGCGACGTGGTCCAGCCAGTGCAGGGGGCGCGCTCTGACGGTGTGATGCACGTTCACGGGGATTTCGTGACGTACACGTGCGCTAGAGGGCAGCATTTCGCCCGGGAGCGATCTCGCCGCGTCAACGTCACTTGCGGAGCGGACGGGAAGTGGGCACCGGACCCGAAAACGCTGTGGTGCTCAGGTTGGTCTTAGTATAAGTTGGTCTTAGTCTCAGTTTGATCTTAGTATAAGTTGGTCTCAGGTTGGTCTTAGTATAAGTTGGTCTTAGTCTCAGTTTGATCTTAGTATAAGTTGGTCTCAGTCTCAGGTTGGTCTTAGTATAAGTTGGTCTTAGTCTCAGGTTGGTCGTAGTATAAGTTGGTCCTAGTCTGAGGTTGGTCTTAGTACTTAGTATAAACTCAGCCTTCTTCTGCAGTCGAGGAGTTAGGTGCAACGAACGAGGTTTTTATTTTGTTGTCGAATTTTTTTTCTTTGCAAGCGCGTTCTACTCTGAAAGCGTGAAATGGAAGCTCCGTTGATATAATTCATCGTTTAATCGTTCCGTGTGCTTCAAACAGCGACGGATGAAATAACTTTATTTTCATGCATTTGAAAGCTTCAAAAAAACGCTGCCCCGTGTTTGAGGCCCTTGTTTTGGACCGACCTTAAATCTCAGACTAAACGAAAAAGCTCCGATGAAACACGAAACAATACGAGCCGACTCGCGTGTGAAAACCTGCACAAAGCGCACCACGGTTAGAGCTAATGCATGATAGGAATGAGGTTTTCGAATGTCATTTGGAGATCGGTTTGCTTCCACAGAGTAAGGAGGCAATTTCTACTGTAAAGTTAATAGGAAAATATCAAATTTGAAAGTGCAGGGACCCCTACCCCCCTTTCCGACGCCTATGCGAGATAGTGTTGTCCTGGTGAGAAGCTTACGATGGTCGCTGCTCGTTGATTTGTTGCAGACGTCGTGTGTGAGGATGTATTGATAGAGGGAGCGGTGGCCGGGCCAAAGTCTCTCACGATAGACTCAATCGTCTTCTTCAGGTACTGCGTTGTGGCATCCGCAAATCATAGCGGCGCGTCAAAAAATTGCTTTGTATTTTTACGTTGCCAGGCCACGAAAGGCTTGCCTTGATTGCTGTCAGCAAAATTCGGTGTTGTGGATGCGATTGATGGATAGCTCCTAGCTGATTAGCATGCTTGTAGCAGTGTTTCATTGTAGATCAACCTGCTCGCTCAGCACCCACTTACATTAATGCGAGATTTTGGCGCCAAAAATATTGCTGTGTGTTTTGAACTCACACAATCCTATACTTTCGCGTAATTCCCAGAAAGCTAAACCTATTTCTCGTTCACGTTTAATTTGCGGTTTGACGTGACTTTGTGTTTATACGAAATAAGGTCTTCGGAATTTGCGCTAAATGTCGAATTTCCGTAGTTAAGAAAAAAAGGGCCTTTTGAAAATAATTTTGAAGAGATGCTTTCGCCGATTGTAAGCTTTGTTTAACATTTCGTCTTTATTCACTGTGCATTGTGTGGGATAATTCTAGCTTCAATAAATCAGCCAATTAATCCTGCAAACGTTTTTTTGTGTGTACACAGCTGTCCCACTCCAACCTGGTTTGAAAAAAATGTGACGCAAATCGCTGTGACGTGCAATGAGGACGGAAACTGGGAGCCGCCTGTTGAAGGGAAGAAATGCGAAGGTCGGTCGTACTTTCAGCAGCAGATAGTTGTTGCCTTGTCTCAGAATGTCAAAGCACTTTCTGTACGACTGGCTTTGAGTTGATCCGCAAACCATTAAGTGAAATGTGAGCCCAGTAAAAGCATAGATTCGATCCACCGCGAAAAAAGACACCTCTCTGAAACTCTGTGTTTCCTTGGCAATTCTCCCAACCTTATGCATACTTGGTGAAACACATTGTCGATGTGTTTGGGGTGGGAACCGAACTCGCACTCCTTTGCTTGTCGCCGGTCGAGACCGATACAGAAAAAGATATGCAACGTGAAAATTACAGTGAACAGAGTGATTTCACTTCCTCCACTCGTTCCGCTTGTTGTAGGTTGGGATTAATCATGACTCCGTGAACTTTAGCTTTAAGAAAATAAACTTTTTATGTACTGTTGATCTAGAACAGGAGTTACCGACCTGGGGTGGATGTACCCCTAGGGGTGCATTTGCCTATCTGATGGGGTACATTTAAGGTTAGCGATAGAAGGGAAAAATATATTGATATCTTGGTTGTTTCCAAAGATTTTGTGCATATATCAGTGAATGTTATTTTCAAAAATCATCAAAAGCTTTTTGTTAAATATATCAATGATTTGTCATGATAAAATATTTGAGAAAAAGCTGATATGTGCCATAGAAAGGAATTTTTGGGGTACATGCTCATCTGTCCAAATGCTGAAAGCGTACATGTTCAGTGAAAGGTTGGGAATCCCTGTTCTAGAACAAGGGTGGGCTGACTTTTTAACTATGGCGGGGCGCAACGGGAAGCGATGAGTGGATTGCTTGTGTAAATTGACGTAATAAATCGATGTTGAAATTGAACTGGTTTTTATCAAAATACAGTCTGGTCAAGTTCAAACGGATTGGATCAACATACTTGAAGTATGTGGCCGTTTGCGATGATTTACCCGTGCCCGATTCAGAACATCGGAATCGTTACAAAATTTTCGAAACTACAACTTTTCGAAGGTTTAGATCACAGATGTCAGGCGTTGCTGGTGTAAGGACGGTCTTTCAAACCTTAACCCACTTCTCGTCAAGCATGACCACATTTTTCTCTTTTTTAGAACTCTTTCGTACTCTGACCCTCACGAAAAAAATCCAAATCTTGGTGGAATATGTTCCAAATGCGTGTAGCTGTGTCAGTGGTTCATGTCACAGCGCTCAGCACTTGCCTGCTCACATCTTCAACTTTATTTCTGCCACTGCGGCTTCTTCTTCGCGTCCAAAGTACTTTTTGCGTGTGGAAATTAGCTCCAAATGTCTTGGCATTTTGAAAAACAAAAAAAAACTCTAAAAAATAGCTTTCGACACTGGTGAGAAGCTCGTGCCCAAACCGTGCTCCCGCTACAGTTCTGACCTTTGCTTTTTTGCAGTCGTCGACTGCGGATTGCCGCCACTGGAGAACGTCTTGCCGATCCACTACGACTTCCAGTACTCCCGGCAACAGGTGCTGGGATGCATGGGAGGGTATAACCTCATCCCTGAGACGTCACCACCCCCCGTAGTCGTTTGCGACGTCACCGGCAACTGGCTGCCAGACCCTTCCTACTACACATGCAAACGTATGTGGCTGGTTTTGATTGTGACAAGTGTCGTGTTGTGGCTAACGCGATTTATTTGCTCGTTTCTTTTGTGTAGTTTTCAATTGCAAGCGGTTGCTTATGTGGTCCTGCGGTTGAATCCTATATTTGTACAAAGTGTATGCTTTTTCTCGTGTAACTGCGATTTGCACATAATTTTGCTTCGCTTGCAGTGACGTTACCACGCTCCTGCATTAAGACGTGATAATATTGCCCACTGCACCAGTCATGAAACAATTGGCGCTGTGGTTTCCGTTTGTGACGCGGCCGCCCGTATGTTTACGGTCAGGTTGATGACAACGAGTCAACACTGAGTCAGAGTTGTAAGTGGGCACGTTTTCAACTCTGCGCTGAGTTCGAAAGACAGAGTTTTTAGTGGATTTGTGTAGTTGACTGTTCACCGACAAAATACAGAACGTTTAAAGACACCGCCATACACTCGATATTATAAATGTTATTTGAAACATAGCGAAGAAAATGTTTTAGTGAGTGGGCAAAAAAAGCATCAACTGCGCTTTTCACCGACGGCATGAGTTGTGTTCCTTCACCATCGAAGCGTTTGTCACATTCCTCGATGCCTTTGCACGCAGCCGTGGAATGCCCGTTGCCACGCTACATCCGTTACGCTTCGATGAGCGGGAACAACACTTTCAAGTCAGTGCTGACCGTCACATGCGACCGAGGATACTTCATGCATCGCGGAATAAACACGAAGGAAGTGGTCTGCATGAAGGACACGCTGTGGTCGGAGGATCTCTATTCCATAATTTGCATACGTAAGTTGTACGTGTTTGTTCTCCGCAAGTGGCCCGATTTGGCACCACGAGTCCCAATTTGAAGTGAAATGCGCCAACGACGTTGAACCCCTACACACGCTTATGGTCATTTGCTGAAACCAATCCTGCGAAGTCCTTCGCGTATCTATAGTGCCGTCATAGGCAAACATCTGATCGGTTTGCATTGCAGTTAAATGACGTGGATTGTGGCGTCATCAACGTTTGTTTTTCGGAAAATGTCGCTTGAGGCTGACGACACTTATTTAAAAAATTTCATGCTGCACATGTGTGCGGTCCGGTAACATCGAAATGTTTTTTGCTGCTTTTTTTAAGTCATAAATGAGTTGTCCGGCTCCACCTACGCAGTTTGTTACTCTTGACTTCAAGATTTTAAATTTGATTCGGCTTCGATCGGTGCGATGACATTTTTGCGTTGATTATGCATTTTTGCGATGACAAAGCACGTTTGCGATGACAATGCACTTTTGCGATGACAATGCACTTTTACGACGACAATCCACCTTGCAGCCTTCCAGTGCATTGAACCCCGCGTCGTTCCCAATTCGAAAACGAGAACCGTGTCGACGATCGCGAAGCCGCGTTACGGTTCAACGGTCCGCATCGAATGCAACCGAGGATATGAAATAAGGCAGTTTCTTTATTACCGCGACGTAAACTGCAGCGAGAATGGATTGTGGAAGCCGTCAGTCAACTTCACCTGCTCCGGTAACGTTGCTTCACAGTGACACCTTGGTGATCCGATGGTTTCGTTCAGACCTTGATTTGTAATGTTTCATTTTAATTGCAACGCTTGCGAACTGTCGGCCACTGCAACCCTTACACGATGAATATTTGATCGAGTTCATAATGTTGCTGCTGCATTTGTAAGCAACTTAGGCAAAAATGTTTCACGGACGAATTTGTAAATGTCGTTTTTGCTGAATATCGTCCATGCCACTGAATTGTCTAAGCTTGGTCTCGTGCGTGAGGGAGTGGTTTTTTCGATCAAATTCTGTTTTTGCGCTATCTGCACTAAAATTGTATGCGCACGACAATTTCTATCTAAATCATTCGCACCGACCATGCTGGTTTCCTTTAATCTTTCTGTAATTTTTCGAAACTGACCGTGTTTCATCGGGTTTCGCATGAAATTGTTCGAACGCGCGACTGTTCTTGCCAGAAATCCGATGCGCCTTCCCGGAGAAGAAAGTTCACGCGAAGCTGAATTTGCTCGGATTGAAGAATCAGACAGATTTTCCGGTCGACGCAAACATCTCGTTCAAATGCGACGACTTCTACTGGATCTCGGCCCAGTACAGGATCGCTGAATGGGCGTTCAGCGGGAAGCTTTCGCTTCAGTTGACTTGCGGTTTGAGTGGCTGGTGGGAACCGAACATGCACTCTTTCGCTTGTCGTTGTAAGTCATTCCGAGCACGGCTGCTGCGCTCTCGCCCTGTACTGCGTTCACGTTTAGGTACTTTTGTCTTTGCCAAGTCTGCTGTAGCAAAAACACTGCGCCACTTTCTGTTCACCCAACTGAAAACGTCCTGATCGAAGGGAAGCGCCGAAGTTTATTTGCGTCAGTTGTGAAAATGAAACAAATGAGCCGTCGCGTGTAAATGTTACACAATACTGTATTTTGATAAGATCACCGTGAATTGTGCTTTTTATGCGAATTCTGATTGAGCGTATAGAGTGCAAGCATTCTGTTTCTTTCAAAATACGAACATTTCGGTATTTTGATATTTAATTTGTCGGTGCTTTTCATTCGAAACTTGGGGCCTGAATGGAGCGAATTTCTTGAGACCGGCTGGCAGGGGTTCTGCTGGATGATCAGGGTATGCACGGACACATTGTAAGTTGTACTTCCCGAAGGTGGAGTTCTTTTTGAAATTGCTGAGTTCTTTTCATCCGAGCATAATTTTAGATCTGTGAAAGGACAGAATTGAAGTTGCTTGTGTGTAGGTCACAGTAAACAATGTGTTGGGTCTTGTTTCTAGTAACCACATACCAAGCAGAAGTTACTACTGGAAGTCAAGTTTTGATACCGTGAAAAAATGCTTTGCGAAGCAAGCTCAAGCATCCTCGTGCTTGTTGCTGTGAAATGCTTGTAAATTCTTAACCTCGCGTCATAACATAGCTCAGGGTTCTTCAAACGGGGCGCACCGCAGCATCCACGGGGTGCATCAACATAAAAGATGGGGGTGCATACACTCCCGTCGCCACGGGGGAGCTTTTGGGGGCTTAACCTCTCCCAAACAAAGCTCCAAGACCCCCTAAATTGAATTGTCAAGTACTATAAATTGGTGGAGTTTTCATCAAAATTCAGAATGTCAAGCCCTCTGAACAAACGTAAAGCTCCCCTTGATGAAAACTTTCTAGCGACGGTTTTAGGTTCACAACAGAATCTGTAGATGTGCATGGTGATAAAAGTGCTTACAGAGATGCTCATGACTGCCATTAGAATGCAGTTTGGTCTCTTGCAAAGAGCCACTTCACGCAGGGGCGTAACGAGGTTAGATGGCGCCCGGGGCAAGAAGCAAGTTCGCCGTCCCCGTGTTCGAACCTGAGGTCTTTCGGAAGCAAATTTACTGTTTTGAAGAAAGTACTTGTGACATTTTTGGTACTTTTCGGCGCCCCCGCACTGATTAGGCGCCCGGGGAATTGTGCCCCCCTTGTCCCCCCTCGTTACACCCCTGATTTCACGTAGACAGACAGACAGACATTTTTATTTAACATCTAAAAAAATCAGATGTCAGGGGGAGGAGAATGACCGCAAGGTCAACGTAAGCTTATTTTGTTCTTTCTCTCCTAGCACACCTCATTTCAACGTTCTTAGATGCAAGAACATTTTGACCAGATGCTTGAAATTTTCATAACCAGCAAAACAGGTCGTAAACAAAAAATTTTGATGTGGCTGGCAGGCTGCAACGCTATGTCAATCTCAAGGGTGCATGAAATCAAAGCATCACTTGTTCTGAAGGACGCACGAGAAAAACGCGCCTCCGAAAAAGTAGTTGGGTTTCATTGCATTTCTTCAGCATAGCTTCGTTGTTTTTTGCAGCTGTCAGTCAAGGACCTCTCCCGGTTGGCTACCCAACTGGTTTGACCGATACACAAGTGGTACAGGAATCGTGGTTTGTGTCGCTAGAGCTGCCGTCTGAACAACTACTATCTAACCCCTACGTCCAGGCTGTTCCTGTTGGTACGGAAAGTAGATTTTTCTTGTATTCTTCGCTGTTTCGGCCCCTTTGCTTTTTCAAGCTAGTACGCTGGTGGGTAATTGAATAAAGAGCACCGCACAAAATCGCGTTCTTTGGCAGCAAAACATTTTGGCAAACCACCAAAGCTGCTTCTTTGCACTTAAATCGATGCACCATGCACGTGTCAGAGGGTGGCGATTGTTGTCAAGCGGTGCTGGCAAAGCTGATTGAAAATTAGAATGGGTGTATGCCGGTTGTCGCGATGCATGAGGGTGCGTTTTCTGTCGCCGATGATGTCTCCACCACTGTTCCCGAATTTGCGAACGGTTCGAAACAAAAAAAAACTTATTCAGCTCTTTGCGTTTCAATCGTACAGCCAAAAGAGACAAGCTTGGCGAACGTAATGACTGATACTCAGCGTGAGACAGCAGTGAAGCTTGTACGGGTTCGTCGACTTTTTTTCTCGTCAAAGGTGAGACGCTGTGGAGAAGCGGTGATTCCCTGAATGACTCAGTGGTTCAAGGTGTTAACAAATCAGTAGCGAACCACAACACAAGCAAACTGTTGGACGGAAACCCCAGTACGAGCTGGCGCCCGTTCATCAATGACAAGCGCAATTATCCTTTCACCATCTACTTGGGAGGTCTTTATAGAGTTGAGGTGGGTCAAGTGCTTTTGCTCTTAGGCATAGTGCAAATGTGCTTAGTCATCATTGCAAATAATGTGCTTAGTCATCAGTGCAAATGTGCTAAGTCGTCAGTGGAAATGTGCTAAGTCGTCAGTGGAAATGTGTTTAATCATCGGTGCAAACGTGCTTCGTCACACGATCACATGAGCAGCAAAAAAAAACAGTGCTTACGTCGTCATTGCAAACGTGCTTAATATCCGCCCAAAAATACATTTATGCGAGGCACGGAAAGTTCTTAACATTTTTCCAATCTGGACTTTGGGAGAACAATATTTGTCGCTGGAAGCATCGCGTTTTGTTCTTTCCGGGACTCCATCGCCCTGACGTCATGGTTGCCTGGACAGCGCAACTCCGAAAATCTGCAGGTGTCGAAAAAATGTCAATGTTTGCGCGTGAAGCACGTAAAAGCAACTTTGCCACGATGACGCTCATGGTCAATGAAACGCACGGGTTTCTGGTTCAGGATCCGTTTTTTTTCCTTCGCAGGGTTTCGAGATCCATTCCGGAACTGGCTCCGGAAATGACGTGATGGACCTGAACTTGCAGTTCTCGCACGACGGGAAGCTTTTCAACCGGTCAGTGACGGTCAGCTTCAGGCAAGGACGGGCCAGGGCCGCGGTGCAAGCCACCGCTCTGGTTCAGGAAAGTGTTTCTGTTGATGGTGGCGGAAAGAAGTGGAGAGTAACCGGCTTTTTGGAAATTGCCAGATTTGTTCACGTACGTCAAGAGTGTCTTTCTGTTCGCTCAGCTGTAGGCAGGGCTATGGAGCCGGAGCCCGAGCAATTTTGAATGGCCGGAGTCAAAAGCTTTTAGATGGTGGAGTCGGAGCCTGAAATTTGGCCTCCAGTTCCACAGACGCATTTTGTGGGGAAAGCGAGTTGCACAAATAATACAGTGGTTTTTAGTTTTTAATGGACCAAATCGTTCTGGAGCTGGAGCCAAAATTTTAGATGCCTGGAGCTGGAGCCTGAAATTTGAATTCCGGCTCCACATCCCTGGTTGTAGGTCGCTGTGACTTTCCGTATCAGACGTCCCGGAAACAGTTTTTTCAGTGTTTGGGACCACTCCATCTGCTTCCTGTCTTGGACTGGAACTCTCAACGTTTAAAACTAATTCCCAAACCACGGTTTTTGTTCGTTGGTCGTAGCGGCCATTTCCATTGAACATGCTCACACTCATACGGGTTACGCGAACGCACTCGTACGGGTTACGCGAACGCACTCGTACGGGTTACGCGAACGCACTCGTACGGGTTACGCGAACGCACTCGTACGGGTTACGTAACGTGCTGTCATGCGATTCCGCTCAGCTGAAATTGCAATGTCCAAGTATAAATTACAAAATAACGGTGTTTGGAAGCTCAAGTGCAAGAACGGACCCGAAGCGAGTCCCTAAAAATACTTTAAAAACCTGGATTAAAGTTTACATGCCTTTACCTGGAACTTTACGTTTCGATTCGGAGCTTTAAGACTCCTTCCAAAAAGAGAAAAGGCGAACGCATCAGCAAATATCTTAGCAGAGCAACAAATCTTTGTTAAGATGCAGCGCTGAAAAGACCAGATGCTGGACTTAAATTGCATTGAGGTAACTGTCTTTCATTATTGTTTAGATCACTGTCCTAGCAACCACCACTGTTGCCAAGCCTCCTATAGTGCACGATGTTTACATGTTGACGACGCCTGTCGCCTGGAGGATTGTCTATCCAACGGATTACCTTGCAATGCCGCTGTTCACATCCGTCCTGCTCTTCTGCTTCATCGTAACTGCGATATATGCCCATCATAAAGACTTGCTGGACCGGCAGTCTGTTATGGTGAGTGTGGCGCGGTATCGCATATATTCCCCTTTGGAGTCAAATCACAGCTCGTAGAAACGGGGAGGCGGGGTGAGATTTTTCAGACGCTGATTACCAAGCCGTGCAATCACGTGTCAAGCGCATTCATGGAAGAAAATCGGAGACTATTTTGATGTTTTGAGTCTTCCGAAAAGAAAACGAAAAAAATTGAAAAACTGATGTTAAAATTTCTGGTGGTTGGAACAATTCAAGGGAGTAGCACAAAAAATGAAAAGTAACATTAGCTTCAGATTGGTTACGCTCTGACACAATACTTTTGTGTGCCGGTGATGTGGTTCGGTCACGCTCTGGCGAACTCAACACATTTAAGTTTAAAACGCTGCTTTTTCGTTTACAACTAATCGTTGCTAAGGGTTGTTCGATTTTTATGTAACTGGCAAACTTGGCATCGAATACTACCAGATAGACCTTTTCACTCATCAACACGTGCGAGATCAGATCTGAAATTTTAAGCCAGTTAAAAAACCTCTGCTTAGACCAGTGGTTCCCAACCTGTGGCCCACAGACGGTTTTTAGGTGGGCCATGGCGCCATTTCGCATTTTAGTTTGTTTAAATTCACTGAGAGATGGTGAGAAGCACCTCTCGTGAACCTGACACATCGCTGACGACGCAATGTCGTTAAACCGGTTTTCTGTCAAGCTTTCCATCTATCTGTGTGTTTTGAATTGCCAAACCTATCAGGCTAGATTTAGTTTGCATAACAGTAAGCTCAGATGCACGCATCGCGCAGTATGCAACTTAGCAGGATAAGAATTAAATTCAATTCTCAACGATCAAGGAAAAAACGATATGGTACCCAGTCACGATGATAACCATTTTCTTTCCCGCCTAGAATATCTTGCTGACATATTTCAACAACTCAATAAAGTGTTAATCTCAAACTACAAAGAAGTGCAAGTACAACCGTCGATTTCACTGATGCCTCAGCGCAATCGTGAAAAAACTTCGAAAAGCTGGAAAAGGAAGCGAAAAGCTCAAGCAGGAAATTTTGCTTGTTCGAGAATCTTGCCACGGCGGCTGGTGATGAAGTGGATGTTGATATAGCATCGGAAGTTGTTCAACACCTTGGAGAGCTTCGTAAGGAATTTGCGCTGTACTTTCCCGAAATCATCAAAACAAACTTGGATTTGGTGAAAATCGTTTTCTTGTTCCAGTCGAGAAATGTTGCGGATTGCATGAAAGATGAACTCATCGACCTTCGGCACAAGTCTGGGCCAATATATGTGTTCGAAACTAATAAAATTTGTGATTTTTGGCTGAAGCTGTCTGACGATTATCCAAATGTTTGAAAAGAAGCTCTCCCATAGTTACTGCTCTTTCCCGGCACACATTTATGTGAATCTGTATTCTCTACCCTTCTGCACGTGAAAGCAAAATGTCGAAACCGATTCAACTTTACGCCAGAATGCGATCTTAGATGCGCTCTTTCCACAACGCAGTCAAGAATTAACAATCTTGTCGAAAACGTCACACAA
>JGI24158J21664_10005036_pt1 | contig 17184 bp, 13 predicted proteins | sample Ectturendosymbi3_FD_21664 | JGI IMG/M metagenome (IMG submission 21664)
GCAATCTTTGTTTCTTGACCAAAGATCTAATGGGTACATCATCACATCACTCCACGTTAGACTCCAAGCACAAAAGATATGCAAAGATTAACCTTTAAAGCGTCTAATGGATGCAGGGCAAATATCCTCTCCAGGGCAAATAATAACATTAACATATGAATTGCATTCAATAAACCTTTGTAAGCAGCATGTAGCGAGAGCGAGTAGTGTTGCAACCTCTCCGGTGGTGTTGCGATGATTGTGTGATTCACCACGAACGGGATGTGCGCGAAGAACAAAAACATATATATGTGGCGCGAACAAGCAATAATAGAGTGATCATGGCATGTGAACTCTATGGTTGCTTGCTGCCACGGTGCAAAGCTTCGCGCACATGCCGCTCGGGATTTCCGATCGCAACAGTAGCTAGGTATAGAACTATTCTTGTAAACTTGATAATTATTTTCTTAAAGCTGAAGGAAGCTAATTTCGCAGCAACTAGCAATCAGTGAAAGTAGCGGTGTACAGAAAGAATTATGTGATCAACAAAAGTTCCGAAAGAAATTGTACCATTTCAACAATTTCAACAGGCACTAGGTCGAATTCCTGACTTACGAGTGTGATGTAAAAAATGATTTGATTAGACTTCCGACTCTCAGTGTTCTCAAATATATCCGACTCTATCCAAAAACCTCCAACTCCCTGCGAGTTGACAACCTTGGTACGGCTTGCGACGATCAGAAAGCAGCAACCAGGTCAATGTAAGTTGCTTTCACGCGCAACGTTATAGGTAAGAAAAAAACGAAACCCGTACAGCTGTAGCTGCCACACAATCCCTCACAGGTCGTTCAAAGTTGTACGGCTTTTTTCAAAGTTTGACTTTGGTGACTGCTAAGACGTAATCAATAATCACACCAGTTGTTCACAGATACATATTCAACATTGCGATACATGTAATTCGTATCTGTTATAAAAGTATTGAGAAACAATTCCAACCCACAGCGACTTACTTTTCCTTGCTGCTGATGCAAAGCAAATCGTCCAAACTGTCGGAGTCAATGTCCGCGGCGAGATTGTTGCCTTCGCTGCATTGAGGGACGAACATTCTGGACGTTACNCGATCAGGAGGACCGGAGTTCGAGCTCAGACCCACTTTCCTGAAGCGAAAAACGACTCGTTTATTGCGAGCGAAGATCATGTGTTCTGCTCTTGACGTTAAGTGCAGCTACTAAACAAATGCAAGTCACCTGAAAAAAATTAATATTCACAACGCAGTGGAGAAGTCATTGATGCCACTGTACCTCTCTTTACTATTTCATTCACCCGATTTTATGGGTGGAAGCCATAAGCGAATTGAAAATACATTGCTGATGGATTTAGTTCTGTCGCCTTTGTAGAGACTAGTTACTTTTCTAGAATTCTTCATAGAAATAAAGTCCCTGTCAAAGCACACTGTGTCTTGACCTTCACCACTATATTTTTTAGCTTCACGAAGTTTCCTTACTCAGAGACAAGGATAACAACAACTTACAAACCAGTTTCCTCTGAACCACAAACAACATCAATCTTTTGATCGCCATTGAAGTCACCCAAGGTCCACGTGAGATTGGCAGCTGACGGGAAACACACAGGCGACATGAGCCTCTTTGTGCGCAGAAATATATCTGAAAAGCACAGTGATCCAAGTCAAAAACATCCAAACTCATCGTTTTGTTGATGTAACCATTAAACTTAGTACTGTGTGTGAGTATATAAGCGCTTATATTTCAAAGGGCCCCCCAACTTCACCGATTTGTGTAGCATGAAACAGAATCACATTAGTTATTTCGACAAGTCTTCATACAGAGCAACTTTCATATCAAATGAAAATAGAGCCTGGGGAATCCTGGCACTTTTAGAACGAACAATTTCTAAAAAATTGCAACGTAATGTTGCGATCGGAAATCCCGAGCGGCATATGCGCAAAGCTTCGCACCGTGGTAGCAAGCAACAATAGAGATCATGCTCGCAATATCTCTTCGCGTACGCTAGTCATCACGTTCAATCGTTCACACGTTAACATCGGCAGGGCTACCAGGTGACAATCTCTCTTACTATTGCTTGCTCGGTCTACATATATAATGGTGTTATTCTTCACGCACATCCCGTTTGTGGTGAATCACACAATCAACGCAACACCACCGGAGAGGTTGCAACAGTAACATGTCATTATTGTAGTCGACACAAACACGGTTTGAATTGCTTGAGTCAAAAACACTGTTGGTTTATTGCAAGCTGAACGGTGCTGAGTTAGTGGGTTTATCAAGACGATAGTCGAGTTTAGGGGGATTCACCCAAGGACAAAATCTTCGTTGGAGATATAATCCAAAGTGTTGTTGGATTGTGACCAAAAAGGTCACAATTGTGGCCTGCAGGATTTTAAGCGCGAACGAATTTTCATAAAAGAATTTTGTGAAAGAAACAGCTTTCGTCTTTTTGGGCAAGGGATTGTTCCCACATTAAATGGAAAAAAAGACATAATTCACTCAAACTAACTTTTTTTGAACAGAAAACATAGACCAGCATGCTTCTGTTTCACTTACTTGAGGTCGGTTTGCTGTTGGCTGCAAACAGCGACAAAGGTCTGTGCTGACCACTGCATGGATGCCTTTTGCACTCTTTTATTTGAGTACTCACTCCTTGGCATTGATATTTTCTCTGATTACTGCCGACACACTTTCGCGTGCGCTTCGTATAACCATCGCCACAAGTCACAGAGCACGGAGAATAAGAACCCCAGTTCTGCCACTGGCTTGCTACATCTGCGAAGGATTGGCAGGTCAGGCGGCAAAGCTTTAACTTAAAGGAAAAGAAGTAATCATTTTGGAATGTTTTGTATTTGTTCAACATTCATCCCAACTGAAGCATTGCAAACCACTTGCTGCTACGCAAACGAAGTTTGTGCGAATTTGGGCGACTCGTGAAAACATTTAAACATTCTTATTTTGAAGTTATCAACTGCAGTTCACTTACTTGTTTCTGCACACTCCTTGAGGCGACAATATTTTATTGTCATACGAACTCCCAAACATTGAAACTCTTCTGGACATTTCCGTTTTCTAAACAAAATACAAAAATTTTTCAACTTCAATATATGCTATTTCAAGTCTTCTGACTGTATTCAGATGAAAAAAAACATGTTTTCATTGTATAGAAGCATAACTCACCACGCAGACTAATGTTTCTTCGAAAAACCTTGAACTATTTATCAAGACAGACTCACAGTCGTCGATTTGACTTCACATAAAACTAAATGCACAGAACAATCACTTGTAATGCAGCGGATTTGAGAGACATATTCTGCATTATTTGCGCCGAGATCTTTGGGGAGAACCCGAAAGTTTAGTTGAGCGATATTTATGTGTTCGATGTAGAAAGGCATGCAGGTCAAAAATGATTGCCATGTGTGGATGTTCTGCATATTTTTCAACTGAAAAAATGACAGCGTTTAAGATGGGGGTGCTGGGCGATGGGCAGACTGGTATACATTCACCTGCAGGCAGAAAAGCTAGAAGTGGTCTCCTCTGCATGAAAACAGAGGAGGCAACGCCCATAAAACACTCTTGTAATGATCGGCAGTGGATGCGTACTTGCCGAATGGTAATGCCACTGAGCCTGTTGAAGTTTCAGCTTGCCCAACTCTGTCCAGACGCGAGGAGAGATGAAATTTCCACCGGCGGCAGTGTCCAGTTCCAGGGTAAACGCTTTCCTGTTGATGTGGATAGGCACTTGAAGGTTTTGGACATCAGAGTTGTGGCAAGGCGCTGCTTTGACCATTTCCAGGACATCGATTCATTTGACACCTTGCGATTGAGCTTTCGAATGCGCATTCTTTCGACACACAGCCTCCAAGTATCTGGTTAATTTGCAGAAATTGCACTTGGCATCTTCGAACTTGCACGAAGTTACAATACGGCCTGAATTGCCACAACGGTAGCATCGTTGCTGTCCAACTGACACTTCCTTCTTGGGAGGGCGCTCAAGCAATGGCTGTTGTCAAGACGGTTTCTGTGCAATCGCCAATGCAGGAACGGATTTTGGGCCGTAGACCGTCTCCTTCACAACTTTGGCGGGGTCTTCCGTTTGGATAGCAACCAGGATAGCAGTGGTGAAGTCGAGCTCGTCCGCCTTCATCTTAAAAAGTGCCTTAAGAATGGCTTCATTGTTCACCGAGCAAATGAAGCGCATACGTAATGTTTCATCCAAGACGTCTGCAATGGAAGTATGCGTTGAACGTATGCGTCCAGTCAGCTCTTGAATGGACTCCCCGGGTGGACGTTGCATGGTAGTCCAGAACTTGAAACGTTCCTGGATGACGAAACGGGTTGGATCAAACTGCATCTTCATGTACGCCATGATCTGATCCATCGTTGATTTCTCTCGGCGGCGTTTCTTGTGCAGCAAGGTTTGAAAGTAATTTGTACATCGTCGACAAATGGTTGGTGAGAAAAACCTGAGCCTTTCGGTCATCTGGAACAGCATGAGCTGTCATAAAGGTGAGATACCGTGACCAATAATCCTTCCACAGCTCTGAAGTAGAATCAAAGGGCGAAAAAGTTGGAGTGGCTGAAGTGGTCGCTGGCTGGAAGACCTGCCCCGATTGAGCGGGCTTCTCAAGCAGTTGAAGCATGGCCTTCATGTCCGCCTGTTGTCTTTCTGCTTGCTCTCGGAATCGTTGTCCTTGAGCTTCAGCTTGGGCGTGGAACCGATGTTCTTGAAACTGCATTTCCTCCCATTGCTGCTTAAGTTGTAATTGCATCAATTTGACAATCTGCTTCATGGTTCAGTGGGACGGCGATTGAATTTCGTTTGTCCTCGGTCAGTCCAGAAGAAAAGCGGAAAAACCTTGTTGCCAATAAAACTGTTGTGCTTTTCCCTGACAGAGTTTCAAAACTCCAAGCCCCTTGTCCAAAATGCACTGTACTTTATTCGGAGAAGATAACGGAAAACAAGGCAGACAGTTCTGCTTATGCCTTGAGTACAGTAATGTAGAGCTGCAGAGCGCGTATCGAATAGAATGAGTTACCAGAAAAAGCAACAGTATTTAGTGACCGATCCAAGAGGTACAGAGCACGCAAAACAAATCAACGCGCGGCGTGGAATAATAATCATTTGCCGACAGACACAATCAGCTCCGCGGCATTTGCACCAAACATGCACAAGGAAAGTTCGAGAAAACACAACTCTAACAATCACGGCCTTGCCACGTTCGTCAACAAGCGGTTGGAATGGCCACTGGTCGATCCGTCGGGAGGAAGCTGTCAACTCCATCGACTTGTTGCACTCCAGCTGCAAGGCGTGGAGAACAATCAACAAACTTACTGGCAGGCCTGGACGCTGCTCTCGCCTGTGCCACGTCTCAACAAATTCCATTGCCTCGCAACTCGTGAAGAACTGGGCACACAAGACTGGTGGCTGCGAGTCCACCAAGCCTGTCAACAAACAGCTGTCTGACCTATGGAAGATTCCAACACCTGAGGGTCACAGTATCTCCGAACCCTTCAGGCCAGAAGAGTTTGATGCTGCCCTCACACACCTGAAGCCAGGAAAGTCTCCGGGATTGGATTCTATCTTCCCAGAGTTTATACTCCACACCGGGTCGGCTCTCAAATCTTGGTTCTGCGACTTCTTCAATTCCTGCACGCACCAACTCAAAATCCCAAAGAACTGGAGAAGAGCACTCATAGCGTCAATTTTTAAGCTAGAGAAGCTAAAGGGGGATCCAAAGAGCTATCGCCCTATATCTCTGCTGTGTATCCCCTTTAAAATCCTCGATAGACTCATCTACGCTCGTGTCGAAGCAATTATTGACCGACTGCTCCCACAGGAGCAGACAGGCTTCCGACACAGGACGTCAGCCGTAGACCTGGTGACCCTGTTGACACAGGACACTGAGGATAGCTTTTCAGCTAAAAAGAAGACCGGAGCTGTGTTCGTCGACCTCATAGCTGCCTATTACACCATATGGCACCGCGGTCTCACCTGCAAGCTGCTGTGATTGCTGCCTGATGGGCACATGGTCCACATGATCATGGAGATGGTTGGCAATCGCAGCTTTACTCTTACCACTGGAAATGGCAAAAAGAGCAGGTTATGACGCCTCAAGAACGGTGTCCCACAGATATCTGTCCTGGCGCCCCTACTGTTCAACATCTACATCTCTTACCTGCCAACCACTATCTCCAGAAAATATGCATATGTTGACGACCAAGCAATCATGCATGCTGTATGAAATTGGCACGCGGTGGAAGGGGCGCTGAGCAAGACATGGCAACACTAGGTGAATACCTCCAGACTTGGAAGCTAAAGCCCAGCACCACGACACCGGTGTTGGCGGTCTTCCATCTCAACAACAAGCAAGCTAAGCGAGAGCTGAAAGTCAACTTCAACAATAAAACCCTGCCCTTCTGCAGCCCACACACCTCGGAGTAACGTTGGATCGGTTGCTTACGTACCACCAACACCTTGAGTCACTTCACAAGAAGCTAACATCACGCGTCGCGGCTTGTTGGCTCTGGTTGGGGTGCTGGAGCAACAACGGTGCGAACAGCCACCCTAGCCTTGATCCATTCGACTGCAGAGTACTGCGCTCCTGTTTGGTGCTGCAGTGCTCATACCCGCCTCATTGACCCCACCATCAACGTCGCTTTGCGAATTGTGACTGGATGCCTGTGTCCCACACCAGCGGACGATCTTCCAATCCTCGCAGGTATCCAACCTGCTGAGCTTCGTCGCAGAGGAGCCACACTGTCTCTAGTGCGCTGTGCCTAAAGCCTGGACATTTGCTCCACTCGGCGCTCACCTGTCCATCGAGTGCTGCTGCACGGCGCCTCAAATCGTGACACTCATTTGTACCCGCTGCACAGCTTCTCTGACAACAACTAAATACGTGCAGCGCAGTGGGCGGATCATAAATGGAACGCAGAATGTGCGGACAACCCCACAAGACTCTGCACTTTAATTCCAGACACCGGTACACACACACCCGTAATGACCCTCTGAAGAAGAGCCTGGGTCTGGCTTAACTGCCTCCGGTGTTGGAGGTTTCCGCTCCTGCTTGTACAAATGGGGTATAGCCTCCTCTGCGGCCTGTGAGTGTGGCGTAGAAGAACAAACCATCGACCATGCAGTCTTCCAGTGTCCAAACCATCGACCTTCCCACGGACTGCAGCGCCTGACTGTTCTGGACGATGGGACAACCGAATGGCTGCTCAACAAGTGCCCCGAAATCTAGCGCGACCAAGCAGTTGAAAAAAGACATTGCTCAAATGAAAGTGTTGGTTTGATACACTATAATTAACATGACGGGGTGTTTTGAACAAAAAATAATCGCAACCATTTAGTAGGTTTGCTTACAAGCACTGAAGCCCTTGGCAAACAAAAAACTTTGCTTAGAACGCCCGTTTATGCTATGCCGTAAAAACTTTTATATTTTCAACTTGGTCAGTTCTGACTGTTGTAAGTATCTATGAAAATACAAATGGTTGTGAAAACAGACAACGCTATTATTGAGGTGGAATGATGATATTATCATTCAAGGTTTTCAAGGACAATATATTTTCATCAGATGAAAGTCGATAGATTAGAAAAAAGGAATCACGTAGCTGTTTTAAGTTTAGTTAATACGAGCCACGAAGTTTAAAGGGAAGACGATTGCGACCACGTTTACAAACATGGGCGTCGGCAGGGGGGAAAACACCCCTGGATTTTGAAAGCAAACTATTTTATACAAAACTATGAGACAAACATAAAATTTCAAAAAAACAACCCTGAAAAGTCAGAAGAAAAGAAATACTGCATTTTACTGTTTTACTTGCGACCATCTAATTTCAAACCAGGGTTGCGGAGTGTGAAGTTTTTGGGTGGAGTCGGATTCCTAACAACACTGGGAGTCAGAGAATTTTCTGTCCGACTCCGGATCAGTTTTTTTACATCACACTCTTAAATTGGGAATTCCTGTAGAAATGGTACCATTTTTCTTGAAACTTTTGTTGAAACAGATTTCTTGTTGTGCAACACAATTTCTAATGATTTTAACAGCCAAAGTTCATTGCCTTTATGTTAAGGAGTCGGTGTCGAAAATTTTGGGAAGGTCGGAGTTGTAGTTGGAGTCGGATATTTTACCTCTATCTCTGCAACCCTGCTTCAAACACAGTTTTCTTGACATTGCTGCTGCAAATGTGTTGATTATTTTGTCAAAAAAGTGATACAATTTAAATGTGTCACAAATTTTAACCTAGAAAATATCTAACGCCAGCGACTCTCCGTGAGAAGTTTTGATAGCAATTTTGTGACCTGAATTCCGACAATCACGTCTGTGGAGATGTCCAAAATACATGTTGTAGCAGTCGGAGGAGTGGTAGGGCAGGGGGAAGTAAAAGAGTTTACGGAGATCTTGATAAACCATTAATTTCCTTACTATACTGTTATGAAAAGCCACCTCTGCTTCCGTCATGCCACCGCTCTCAGGTGTCGTTGAGAGTAACTGAAAAGTTCACAATTGTAACTGATATATTCGACGCTGTTGCACAGTTGCAGTTCGAATTTTGCAAAAGCAGTCAGGATTAATTTAAACATCCCAAAAATAAAAATCACCACAACTACCTTCAGAACCGCATCATATCCATTTCAACATGAAGTTTGTCAAACCAAAGATAAAATAATTTGCTGAACATCAATCTGTTGTCGCAGCAACATACTGTTAATGTTTGTCACTGCGGCTGCATGCACTATGAACGTTGGATTCCCGTCCATTGTGACGCAACTGCAGAATGAGAACGAAGTGGAAAAGTTCGCAACCATGGCTATCTGAAAGAATTGTGGCCAAGGGCGTACGCAAGGGAGTGGGTGGAGTTACCCCTCCTGAGCTTGGTATGTTACAAAAAGTTTCATTACCTGCGCAAAGGAAATTGTTTTCGCATACTTTTGCTTGTTAATTTGCCGGATTTTTGCAAATAACACGGAATGAATTTGCATGCAAATTTAAATACCTGCACAAAGGAAATTGTTTTCGCATACTTTTGCTTGTTAGTTTGTCGACTTAATGCAAATATCACGGAATGAATTTGCATGCAAATTTAAACAACCATTAACAGTTAGGTTTTGGTTGCAATTGGTCTGCTCCCAGGAACCATCTTACCACTTTTTGCAGTGCACCTTTCGTGCACTACGCATGTTTAAAATTGTGTTCCGCAACAGGCCACTTTATCCAAAACAATTGTCTTTGTTTTGTCGGCTGACGCCCAGAGCTGATCAGCGCATGCGCTGACTGCATTGGCTACATTAGCAATTTCTGTAGCATGATAGAACTGTTGCCCGAGCTCAAAAACAGCAGTTATTAACATAGAAGGATTCAGTCATTTGATAATGTCTCCACAGGGAAAAAGGAAAATTACTGTAAACGTTTGCTTAGACTTCTATGTGCATGGCAAGAAAACGAAGTTTTTTTTGTGTACTTTTTGCGCATTCTCAATTCTAATGTCGTTTACCAATCCGCTTTCTATGCTCGACATTGTATTCGACGAGACATTAGCGCAGCCTGATTCCGCTGCTGTGAATTGCTCTGACGTAGTGATGGGTGTGTTTTACTCTCCTGTGTTTACACGCAGCCTGATATTTTGCAGTTTTGAACTGCTGTGTCATAGCGTTGAGTTATATTTTCTTCTGTTGTCCTAACTACGAGCACTGATAGTTTATATTAAGTGCAATGACACATGAAATATGGAGAGTCTGGTTGAAGAAAACGCATATTGTGTCAGCAAACTTGGCGAAAACGTTGGTTAGGAAACATGAAAATGACATCCAATTATGATGCCATAAACAGCGCACACGAAATAGAAATGACCACCATATGCAATCATCTGCTTACTGCGCCAAAATCTGTGAGCAAAAGTTACATCATTCAGCGTTTTGTCAGGACTATCGCACAGCGGTCTGATTATTATGCATGGAGTCTCTGTGCGCTAACAACAGGACAGAGCATGCATTTGTGCTAATCAGCCAGGGTCATAGATCAAGTAGCGAAATGGGTTTCTGAACACTCAATGCAGAGTCGGTTGGCAAAGATCAAAATTGCATGTTTGAAGACAAAGTGATGCAAATGTAATAAGCCATGGACTGTTGTGCAAGCTTTCTGAAGTGAACTTTTTCTGTAAACACTTTTTTCTAACAATTGTTTGACCTTGTTTCTGTTGTGAATATGTGATAAAATTGTAGCTGCCAATGACGATATTGCAGTCAACACCACTGACGTGAAAATATGGTAATCAGATTTAAACCTGATATGCCTAGGCATACCACACTTGCAACCTGCATAAAAAGTTGAAAATACTGGAAATGCGAAGACATAAAATTTATTAAAAAACAAGAAAAAATGATTACATCAAAAATATGAAAAAAACATTAAATACATTGAAAATATCACCAAAACGCAGAAGAAAATTATCAAAAACCTGCAAAAGTTCTGGGAAAATTTTGAAAATATGCCATAATGCAAAACTATGAAAAATAACATTGGTTAGGAGAAACCCCATCTGCACACCCCAAATCTAGCAAAATCTTGATTGTAAACCCCTCCTTATTACTTCTGTTGCTGTCACAACAACAGACCTCCATTTTTTCTAAAAGCTTCTACGTAAAAAAACTTTGTTTCAACTTATAGCTGGAGATCATATTCTACAGAGACTTTTTGTGGGATTGATTAGGATGTGGATGATTGTTAAATTGAAATGCGGAGTATTCAACTACAACAAAATTAACTTCATCAATAAACAGTTTTAGGTCTTAGCTTTATAGTTTGACATACACTGCCCCTTGATACACACAGAGTAGAAGCAAAAACACACCTCATTGAGTAACCGACCCCACATGTTGTTGTACAACGACTATACGGTTCCCACGAACCCCAAACCACAACAGGAGCAGGGCATGGCGGTTGATTTTCACAGGGTCCCTTCTGGAAGAAGCTGCCTTTACATTTCTGGATGAAAAACAAAATTCCACTTTTTAAGCTCAACATAGATCGATGCAAAAATCTGGTGCTAAAAACAGACAGTTAAGCAAAACGTTGCGATCTTTGTACATCCCATGCACAAAGATAAAGATGTGAAAAGTTTTTGCAAGCCTGGATATTCTGTCAATTTTCACGTCACTATTACAAACGCAACTAACTAACAGAAAAATAACGCAACTAACTAACAGAAAAATAAATTGGAGCGATCAAACAAGGTTGCTTTAATCGTATACTTCAGGGGTCACCAACCTTTTTGAACTTGCGAGCTACTTGTTGTGTATCCATTAATGCCAAGTACTACTAGTTTGATGCACACTTCTGAAATAAAACTTTTGCTCAATTCACCTTTAATTATTTTAGTATTTATATTTTTTAACGCGAAGACATTGACTATGCTAATGTTATTTTTAGTACAGGCAAGCAGCGACCTGGTGTCCGCGGGCACCACGTTGGTGACCCCTGGTATACTTCATCCTACAGAAAGTCCCATATTAGGTTGAGGTATTTGTGGCCTGTCCGGCCATGAGCCCTGCATTATTCGGTGGATGCAAAGAAAAGGTAAAGTTGTGGTGCTGACATTAGCCTTCCATTGTTGCAGAATTCACTAAAAAAAGTATCTGAGCTGTCTCTGGAATAAGCATAGATGGGCGCCACTGACTATTGGTTACACTTAAACAGGAGTGTTGTAGCAATTATAAAAGCACTGATGTCAGAGACTCAAGGCATTTTAAAAGTTTGGTGACTCAAAAGTAAAACTGACACATTTTATGATTAGATATCATGGTGGCAAGCAACTGAATAGTGGATCAGTTTTGTCAAGGGGGAAATTTGCTGAAGTTCACGTTGTCGTTTAAGGATTGCATTAGGCCAATTTACTGGTTTGGCTCATGTAACAGCACGTAAGAACATGTACCTCATTATTTGGTCCAGGTTTGCAAAATGTGTATCTGCTTCTCATGCCTGGTCCACACGTCTGCGAACACTTTACCCACTTCATTCTGTCCAGGTACCCCCAACATTCGGTTTAAATGAAGTAGGCCTAGTGCTTCTTGAAGCCCACCAGTCGAACCTGAACCACCACCGGTTTTGACTTTGCCATTGCCGTCACCTCCACTGCCTGTTTTTTCACCAGCTTTGCCATTTGATTCACCAGTACTGCTGCTTCTCAAATCGGCACCAGGTTCACGTTATCCTGAAGCAGTGGTCTTCTACGTTTTTGTACAATCGTCCTCTACAGGAACTTTGCTTGAAAATCGCCCCCTACCTATAATTTTTGCATTGTCTGAAAGTATTCTTTTGTTTTGCAAATAATTCAGTGCTAATGACATATAAACGAGCTATCTAGTTAGCACAAAACCACACAAACACAGAGGAGAATGCAAATGTATTTGTAGAATAAATGTTATTTATTTCTAAAATAACACCTGGTTTCAACGAATACGAATCTTGCGATTGTGTTTATCTGCTAGTTTTTCAAAGCAGGCTGCAAGTTGGTGAGGTTAAGTTGCATGGCGTTTCTCCAGTTTTGTTCATGTCAAGATGATTGCGGCAGTTATGCGTACGCAGTACTTGGCAGAAACCTTCCTCAAAAAATATGCTATGGGAAACATCAGTAATAATAGCTTCACTTTTTCCCAAAGTTCTGGAAAACGCTCACTGCACTGTAATCCAAAAATTTTGACCATCTGTGTGTATGAAATATAGCATGGGCTGATCGTTGCTTTGAAGATGAGACGTTCCTGGATGGTGGAACCTCATTCGCTTATGCTAACTAGCTGGCAAAAAGGTATTTCATCCCATAACTTTTTACGCAATGTAAATTTCAGCGTGATTTCCACAACAGAATGACTTTATAGCAAACCTTAAACAACATGGAGCGAAGCAGATTTTTGTGGATTCGTAATTAGTTTAGCCAAGATGGGATGTTATGACTTACTCACCAGTCACCAGTCTAAGTTACTCTTCCTATCCTACTGTTCTGTTATACTCTGTCATAATCAAATGAACACAGTGCAGCTATAACCACAGGACAGCAAAACACTTGAACTGACTAAAAACATGATAAGCACGTTTATAACTTATGGCCAGCTGTAAGTAGTTTTACTAGCTATGAATTCCTATGTAAATCGTCTCGCAACAGTCATATTTCCAGTATTTTTTACAACAGAACACACTTAGGTACATTGTTTTACTCAGGGCACTAACCCAGTGGATTTTCACTGGGGGGAAAGCCTCCCCAGGGGAGCGTCAGCCAATTTCCAAGGTTCACAAGCCCTTACGCGCTCTACAACACGACAAGTTTGATCAGCAAATTTGCCAAAATACATTTGTTTCTACAATTCATTTAATGCCAGGGGACTTGAAACAAAGGACGACTACTTAGGGGGGGTGGCGGACAAAAGGTTAAGAACCACAGTGCTAACTAAAGATTATAAAAGACATGATAACAGACTGTGACATTTTTGCCTAGGAAGCAATGGTTTGGCAATGCTCTACCAAGGCCATGAAGAGTCGTTTCAAGGCAATAACAGTTCAGTTTATTTATGCATCCCGAACAAGCACAAAATACTTTTTCAGGAATACAGGGACAGGAAGCGACGGCCGTAGCTGTCATTTACGTCACTGCCCCCACAATAACACATACAGTCATGGGCGTCGGAAATATTTTATTGAATCAAATTTGAATCCATTCAAATTCAAAAGATTTGAATTGATTTTCAAATCAAAAAATTTGAATTTATTTTAGCAAAAAACATTTTTTCCAGAGGGGCCATTCCAAAATTTTTCTAGGGGGGAGCCAAAAATGGTGAATATGTTTTTTGCACTCGAAACTAAGAATACAATCTTTTTGCTAAAATTTTCAAAATTTAGGGGTCCAAGGCCCTCATTTCCGATGCCCATGCATACGGTTGGAGGGGGTTTGTGATCATTCAGGACAAAAATTCACTTGGCTAAATATGATGGGAACCTGCGACTAATATTAGCTACTCCCGCAAAACTTAAAGCGAAGATTTAGTAAAACAAATTTATGATAGTTGGGACATTTTAAGTATCTTCAAAGAAGCTGAAGTTTTTCTGACCAATTAGGTATTTTCTGATAGCGATATCAGTACTGGTTGCTTTCAACCAACATCAGCACAATAAAGGTAATTAATGCATACAAAAAATGTCTAACCAAAAAACGTCCAAACCTGTGCTGAGTTATACAGGCTAGCAAACTACTTAATGCAACAGTTTTTTTTACTCATTGATCTTATTTTGAGCGTTACACTCAAAAAATACCGGCACATTCATAACCTTGGTGAGAACCGCAATGCAATGCTCCCAACAAGTGACAATCTTAGTGGTATTTAATTGTTGGGGCAGTGAAGCATTACACAGCACGATTTTGGCTTCATATTAACGTCACCAGTTTATTATCCTGTGTTTTGTAACCTTTGTTACGATCCATGGAGTCAAAAGTGCATCAAATGCTTTGATTCCAAAGTAACAAATATTGCTATTTTGGAACCAATTCAAAATTGTAATATGTTTTAAGATGCAGAAATCGCCTCCCAAATATCCAAAGTCATAAAATCGCCCCCAGGAGGTGATTTTTCCCTGGTTGAAGACCACTGCCCGAAGGCATCACAAAGGTCACTACAACGGCTTAGCATGATCATCAAATAATATAAGAACATGTACCTCATTATTTGGTCCAGGTTGGCAAAATCTGTATTTGCTTCTGGTACCTGGTCCGCAGGTCTGCGGACACTTTCCCCATGTACTCCATGCTGTCCAGGTACCTGCCACTTGTGGTTTAGGTGAAGTAGTTGTGGTGCCTCCAAAAGGCCGAACAGTCGGCCGGACAGTTGGCCGAACAGTTGGCCAAACAGTTGGCCGAACAGTTGGCCAAACAGTTGGCCGAACAGTTGGCCGAACAGTTGGCCGAACAGTTGGCCGAACAGTTGGCCGAACAGTTGGCCGAACAGTTGGCCGAACAGTTGGCCGAACAGTTGGCTGGACAGTTGAGGTTGAACCAACACCAATTCCAACATTGCCACCACCTCCAGCACCCGTGTTTTCACCAGTATTGCCACTGGATCCTCCCGAATCAGTACTAGGTTTAGTACTACCACCAACAGCAGGTTTAGCTCCACCAGATATACCACCCAATTCGTTTTCATTTGTCGGAATTGATTCTGCAAATGATACAACTTTAGCTATTTTTAAATTATAATGCTTAGAAACAGCTTTCACATATTGCCCAATTTGAAGGCATGGCTTTACTATTTTTTAAAGTATCTTGCGACATGCATTTTTTGAATATATTGCCAGCTCTTGAGTCTACATTAGGATTATAAACAAGTTTTTGGAAAAGTTGATGCCAATTGCAAACAGTAATAATACTTTTCATCTATCATTTGCGATAATAAATTCAAGATCGAAAAACAAATTGCATTCCGAACGTCCATGACAATAAAATCACTTGCCCTTACAAGCTGGTGAAACTTTAGCAAATACATTTTGTTCAAGCAAAAGCGCTATTGCTGGTGATTTACATCTTGACGATGAGAATTGGACTGATAAAAAACACAGCTTGGTGATGGGAAGTAAAATTTGTTTTTTTTTGCTGTTGATGAAATAGGACACTCACTGGGACCAAAGCATTCTGCTGAAAGTGATTCAGCTAAGGCACCAATCTATAAACATATAATTTCTGTTGAAAAGAAAAATGAAGTTTCTGTTTATGTGATAGGTTGATGAACGAATTCATCAGATTGATTTTGGAAAGATTGTAAATTTACCTTTGTGTCTTTGTAGGATTAAAAAATTAATCATGGGTTTTGTGGTGTGCTTGCACAAATTAAAAAAACAAACAATTTGTGAATTTGCATTGATTTTAGAAAGAATGTGAAAGTGATTGTGTGCCTTTGCTACATGCAAATCAATGCGTGGTTTTGTGTTAGCAAGAAGAAAACAAGGCGAATTTGGCTCAAAATTCATTTTGTGCTTTTTAAAAAAATGATTGGGAATTCCCACAAAATTGTTCATTTAGTTGTTTCAAAGATTTGGAGATCAATTATGGATCAAAACTAACAATACTATACTACTATTGCAGAAAGCACCAGCGTCTTTTTCAGACTAGATTTTTGTCATACACTCAAAGGGATTTTCAGCAACTTTTTGGAAAACCACACTTATCTGGTGTGAGTTGGAGGCCATTGTTTCCAGGGACAATCCATGCTTTGAGGAAGCTGACAACTTTTTTGATGAATCAGAACTCTGAATTTGTTGGCAAGATACGTGTGTGCTCGAATATGAATCGAAAGTTGGGGTCACTGAGTGAGAGACTTCAACAAGTAGACATGAGTTTCTGGACATAAACCAAGACCACTGTCAGAAAAAAACTCATGTCTATGACATGAAAGTCAAAGTAGGTTTCATCAGATTTATCCTGTCCAATCCTGTAGAAACTTTGTGCATTTGTCATTGCACATCACTTGGTGAAGTACAAAGATCCACTTTCAAAGTGGAAAGTTCAGTGCCTGCATGACTATGCTGTTACATTTGGTAGTGTTTGGTCCATTTCAGTAAGCAGTTAGTTCTAAATGGCTGATATCTTTTAAATTTTTCTTGTTTGTAGAAGTTTTATACACACTGAAGTCTTAACGAATTTTTTTTACAATGCTGCCCATACTATCAACTACGGACCTCACTGGATAGCTATGAAGCATGTGGGCTATGTGTTCTACAACAGTGGTTCTCAACCACTGGTCCACAAACAATTATAAATTTTCCACCAGGTAACTGAAAATGGTGAGGGTTGATGGTAATTTTCTAAAAAGTCTGGGCAATTACATGTAGCTTGCGATTGAACAGATTGGATAGTTCAGTTCAGTTTGGTTTATGCTCAGTTGTTGTACTCCTTTTGTGTCTAGAGAAGTCTGTGGGGTGCCTATCTCTGCTTTCTTGCACCGTGGGCCATATGGCTACTTTCGCAGTGAATGCTGCACTGATGGCAAGTGAGTGACAGCCCCATGCGCTAACTGTTCTGTTCTCTTGCACTTGTTTTTTTTGTTTTGCTTTTTTTCTTTCGTACCTCTTTAATTAGCTTTTGTAACTTTTTTACCTCTTTATTAGTACTATTTTTTTATTTTTTATATTGCTAAAAA
>JGI24158J21664_10005038_pt1 | contig 17179 bp, 8 predicted proteins | sample Ectturendosymbi3_FD_21664 | JGI IMG/M metagenome (IMG submission 21664)
CAAACTGTTACCATTTTAGTAGACAGCAGCCAGGTTTGAAAAGTCAGCCTCCGATAAAATCGGTAAGCTGCACGATGACTTGGCCATCTATGAAGAACGCCATGGATGCCAGTTATGCTTTATCTCGTTCTCTCGTGCTACTGATATCGCACGTTCATTCAGACTTCTAGTGCAATTTCACCGTTCAATCCACATCGGGAAATGGACAAAACTTTTTCGCCAAGTTACTCTTTAAGTCAAATAACCTATGTGGAAGCGGAAGCGGTAGAATTTTCGCGCTTCCGCTTCCATAGAAAAAGGACCGCTTCCACCGCTTCCGCTTCCAGCTTCCGCTTCCACATCCCTGGCAGTGACTCCAGCAGTTACATAACAATTGAAATTCATTGAGTTGTTTATCTCAGTTTATTAGTCTGTTTATTTCAAACCTTTCGTTTGAGTCCCTTCCATTGAAAGCATTCATTTTTGGACGAGTAACTTTGCAAAAGCAGACTCCTGAAACCGCATGACATTGAAATAGGTAAGCAATTTACAGCAACAGTCTCTTGAATCGCTGAAAGCTTAATGCTAATTTTTCAGATGGGCAACGCTTTGACTAAAAAGATCATAACTTGCAAAGTGTAACAACTGACCATCATCAATTGGTCAGCACGTCTGCTATCCCTATATTTCGTAGGATCAAAACATCGAATTATTTATCAAGTGAAGAAAAAATAGTGCTAAAATGGTGATTTCATTAGATGCTGGGAAATGTGCTACAGCAAAAGATAAAACAAAAACAAAAGACTGTGTTGGCTGATGCAAAATATGGCTCCAAATATAGTGTTCATATATGCAGTATACAAAAGTGAAGGTGGGAAGTAATATAGGAAGCAACAGCATTTGTTAAAAGTCCACTTTGTACACAACAGAGGGCAAAACAATGTGAAAAATAATACAAGTCAAACAAAATAAGTTTATGCAAATGTCGCTTGAATGCGAACGAAGAAGAGATTTTTAGTCTTCCTGAGCCAACTTCATATTATGGGGCCAATAAATGTCAAGGAATGCTTTCCGAAGGCAACACTTACCCTGGGTTAGTAAGTCTACGTCAGGAAAGTTCAACTGCTTCGAAATCCATACCTTTCCATTCTAAGGGTGTGAAATTCTTGCGCGAATAAATGAAGGGTGTGTGAGTTCAACTTAAAACTGTTTATCCTGAAATAATAGTTTACTGAGTGCATGAAATGGATCGCGAAAACTGTAAGCTACTATTGTTAGCACGCCTTACAATAAGCTTTAATCAATCAGTTCCCAAAGACAGTCCCTGGTTGATTGCTAATTTCAAAGCTTGTGTGTTGAGTCTTCGGCAGAAGGTACACTGAATTAGCTAATATCAACCTCATTTGGAAGCAAACCAGAAGTGAGGTGAATGGCTGGATGCCTTTCATAAAACTTGTTTCAGAACGCTACAGACATTTGGTCTTGTCGACAACAATATTGTGTCAAAATTAAGCTTTTTCACATACTACCAACGTTACTTCCACGTCAGATTTCAAAACTTTTGCTTGACATTTCGAAGTTCGATTTGACGTGCTCAAAACAAAGCCTAACAAATGATCTAGACCCGAGATTTGTGAGACTCGGACCCCAGTACATCCTAATAAACGTCACGAATCCTCAAGAAGAAACGTTGCATTAAATATTGAAATTAAGTCTTAATTATCGTAGTAGTAGTCGAAGTCTGCAAAGCCTAATAACTAGGGCAACCAACAGTGGTGAGTTTAGGGTTGGGGGGGCCTGAGGCAAGACTAAAAAGGGCCCTCTTATGACGTTATCATACTCAGCCAACCGTGGTAAGCATTTTAGGTCAATCCCAAGATACGGCCACCCAAGGATACGTTCCTGAGCAGTGCTCTCAATTTTATGGATTTTGTCCCTAGATTGGAACTTTTGAACGTTTTTAGGAATTTTCGGAAATGTTTGTAAATTTCTAAAATAAATCATTTCAGCTTATTTTGCAAATCATGTTTGGTTTTATATTTTTAACACTTATCATGGAGCTCCGATTTTATGCTCCACCACCACAGATTCAGGGATTTTGTATGTAAAATAGGGAGTTTTTGGTACTGTTCTAGAGATTTTTGGAGTTGCATTTGTGAGAGCACTGTTCCTGAGACTACGACACGACTGACATAGCAGAAGGAGAACATGTAAAATCATACACAACTTTGAAAACACTGAAACTTGGGAAGACAAGGTGGGAACACATAAAAGTTTGGCAATAGCAAGTGGGCATCTCCCACACTTCTTTATTTTGGTGCCCATTTCTCTGCATTCACCATCAATAAACTATAAAGTTCACCCCTTTGAAAGTTTCACACTTTTCCTCTTGAAAAAATGTTTGGTAGTTGGTATCCTGAATTTGTTCACATTCTTGTCTTTATGGGATTCCATGAAACTATAAACAACAACCAGGAAGGTTCAAAACACTAAATTTGTTTTAAATTTCATCCTTTTTACTACAAGAACATAGCATACAAAAGCATCCAACCTGAGACTTGTTTCGGAAAGCTTTGAGGCTGGATGTCAGTCAAGGCTGCCCTCATCTTGCATTGACACTAGCTGTTTGAAAAATGTGCAAAAGTAGGAAATAGTTCATCATACAGGCTACCTTATCGCAAGCATTTCTACTGCGGCAAATAGTCTACACAGTTGATTACATCTGTGCTAAGAAAAAATGGTTCAAGTTATACTGGCTAAGAGCTCGCAAAAAAAATTTAACATCACCTGGCAAGCCTACCTAAACCAACAATTTACTAGTCAAGCTACAAATACCCTGTGACTTCAAGCGTGGCTAAATTCAAACCACCTAAAATGTCTGTAGAAAAAAATTAGTATTCATAATACCCAAACAATGCCATTTCTGCCACCTGATAAGAAGCGTGAATGTAGCCTTGTTATTAACAGTCTTTGCAGCACAACAGCAATAATACAAAATTACTTTGTAAACTGAGAACAAAATGTCCTATAAATTAAAAGATGTAGTGTGGTCCCTGCTATAACAATTGCATGTTGTCATATTTTCTGATGGAAATGTTCACTAAGGTACAATATCACAAGAAATGAAAAATTTGTCAAAACGTTTTAACTCAGAGACATAAAAAAGAAATCCTTGGATAAAAATACGAATGTTCTGAAGCATGTATTTATCAACTTCATTTTGCAAAACTTGAGTTTTTGTGTATGGCACATCTGCTTATGCACTAGACAGACATAGCTACTGTTAACAACTTCGGTACTTGAAGCTGCACTCTCCTCTGTAGGCTCACCAGTACCACCTATTACAACAACAAATCTGTCCAGGAGACCTTTACATTTTTCATCAGCTTTTTTTCCCTTTTTTGGTGCTCCACTTGGATACTTCCTGTTCAGCTGTGGTATTTTCATAAAATTATCAATTTACCAAATACTTCAATCTCTAAAAATCATCATTTGGTGTCAAACTTATTATTCGGTGTAAAAAGTTACCATTTGGTATAAATATTTGCTCTTATTTGATAGGGTCTTTCCAGAAATTTTTTAAAGAAATTTTAACCCACAATTTTTTTAGATATAGAAGTGGGTTTGAAGCTTTTCTTCATTTGCTCATTGGAGATGGTGATGCAACATGCTTACACATTACAATTGTTGTTGGTGGCTCCTTTGAAAGCAAGGTACTCATGCATTAAAGTTGCTGTTGGGGGCCCCTTTGAAAGCAACGTACTTACACATTACAATTGCTGTTGGTGGCCCCTTTGAAAGCAAGGTACTCATGCATTAAAGTTGCTGTTGGGGGTCCCTTTGAAAGCAAGGTGTTTACACATTACAGTTGCTGTTGGGGGCCCTTTCAAAGCAGAGTACTTACACACTACAGTTTCTTTGAGGGACTCCCCCAATGAAGTTTGAAAGCAGAGTACTTACACATTTCAGTGGCTGTTGGGGCCCCTTTGAAAGCAAGGTACTCATGCATTAAAGTTGCTGTTGGGGGCCCCTTCGAAAGCATATTGTCTTCAAATTGCAGTTGCTGTTGTGGGCCCCTTTGAAAGCAAAGTACCTGCACATTACAGTTTCAGCAGGGGGGCCCTTGGAAAGCGCAGTACTTACTTATGATCTGCTTTATAGTATATTANATGTGTTGATAATAAGTTTTTCACCAAAAATAAGGAAAATGTACGCGCGTAGCACTTCAAAGGGGGGGCGAGGNAAGTGCCTCGCTCGCCTCCCCTTAAACATACCACTGGCAACCAATTTTTTGACNTAAAAACTTAAAATTTTGACTTTATAATTTACAAATTTGGACATTTTTTGACCTATAAATATCTGCGTTTGCAAATACATAAATAATTCAGCCTTAGGTGTTGAGTTTAACCCAGAAGCACACTCATGCACTCTATGCTTCACCATTAAAAAATTTGGTTGTTTAACTTTGAGGGATGATATATTGATAAGTACATTAATGACTACAGTAGAGTCAAACCTGAGAACATCATAAAGTTGAAACACTGTATGCATAATGGATTGAGGGTTTACCAAACCAAGTAGGCTCCTGTAAAACCACGTTTCTTGCCTTGCCACGCCTATCCTACATAATATTCAATCGTCCAGTAGTGGGGAAAACAACACTATTACGTCAGAAGTTGCAGCAAACCCATTATTATTACAGAATTGCAACAAAACTTGCAAAACGATATCAATATCTGTTCTTGTAGTTTCAATAAAATATCGATAAAGAGAAAAACTGTGATGCAAGAAAAGTTTGACCCAAAGATAAATTTTGGCCTAATGATAAATTTTGACTTCTTTTACCTAATAACTTGGGATTCCCTCGTGGTATGAGCATGAAATTTGGTTTGTGGACGTTTCATAAGCTTTGAAAAAGGCAGAAAATTTTTGACTTTTGGTTGCCCTACTAATAACCCATTCAAAATGTCAGAGCAAAATCTATGAACCAGTGGCGTAAGTGATAGCAGTGCGAACCGCCCCTTCTGGCAAGCTAAATGTAAAACTGGTCCCTCACTTAGCTTATGTTTCAGTATTTGTGACTCTTTTGGTTTTCAGTAGGTTGTTCTTTTTTTGCGTTTTTCGGTGTGTCTCCCGGTGATTACGGGTTTACTATAGTATAGACCAATGTTTTTCAACCGGGTTCCGTGAGTGGCTGCCAGGTGTTCCGCCGAAACAGACCGAAATTGCCTGGGACGAAATTCGCAACCACAGTTCTATGCAGTTATAGCAATACCATTGTTTCCTAGTATCCTTGCCACTATGAATCGTATTGAANTATCTATTTCAATACAATTTGAAAAATCTGTTTCAATGCGACTCCTGGATCACCCGTCATATGTGTACCCGGTACAAATGTTACGGATGATCCCAACTCTTATTGCTGATTTAGTGTAACTTTCAATTTCTTGTAAAATGTACGTGATTTTTAAAGTTGATAACAATGAATGATGCCTGAACGAAATCACGAACTTTGATGATTTTATGATGAAACATAGATGCGACATTTCAACCTATCTGGTTTCTTACAGAAAATAGAATGGACACTTGGATCATTGCATAGGCTTCCATGAGAAACGCAAACATTTCCGGAAGGTTCCGCTGAGGCAGAAAGGTTGAATAACACTGCTGTAGACATTCACACCGGTATTCACTATCATTTCTCAACTCTTTTTCTGAGTGTTCGCTAGCGGGCCCCCTTCAGCCAAATTTTCGCATCCTGGATCAAACGTCTGGTTATGCCACTGCTATTAACCCTTTAAATCACCTTCACGGACCTCAGGTTAAGAACTGGTGATCTATACGCTGGCCCACCGAACAATGAGGCTGTTTGCTTCGAATCGTAAATCCAGATTGTTTTTTGCAAGTTTGCAACGAAACTTTCTACACTTGCAGAACTTCATGCAGCGTACTTCCCAGAAAAAGAAGATATTGCTTTCACCGTATGGAATTTATGGGTTCTGGTAGGCATCGCTGTCCAGTACGGATGGAGTACCAGCGTTTGCGTTCGAGATAAAATCTACATACAGATTGGAATCTTGTGCTTTGCGATGATATGTTTCCGTAAGAAATTTTGAATTAGTTTAATGGAAAAAAGGCTGTTCTAAATTATGACCAAACACCAAGCACGAAAGTACTGGTGAATGTTGAAATGAGGCTAATACATTTCTTGAATATGCTCTAACAAAGTTTACACAACTGTAGCAAACATGTTTGAACCTTGCGCGACTGTTGCCAAGAATATTCGGTAGCTTGCTGCTCACGGGTCAGATCCCACGTTATTCGATCATAAGCTTCCAATTTCATCATCTAGATGTACTAGCTTTGCCATCAATCTATATTATAACGCGGAAGATTCTACAGTGAGTGACGCATTTTATTTTTCAGTAGTAGTTTGTGATTTACAAAAGAAACAAGTAAAAGAAACCATTTTGGCATGAACGATAACAATGTTAGGGTGTCAGTCAAGTATTCCTACAGTTTGAAATTTTTCATGAAAGCAATTGAGGTATTTTAATCAGATTTATTATACGTAAGCAGTGCTTTTCCAAATTTTTTATCACATCACATTTGTTCATTTCAGCTTCAGGTGCACTGTTAATGGAATAGGTGGGTATCGTGGGTTATCGAAACCAAATGGGATATGCAGATTCAACGAAATTACAGAAAAAGTGTATAAGAGATACGGGACATCACTGACGTAATGCAAAGGATCGCTGATGCCATTATTACACCATTGATGATGCAGCAATGTTACAAAAAATCGTTTATCGTCTGCGTTGCTTTTTACGAAATAGCCATTTTTATAGTGTTTCATTTGAGACTCCTTATTTCATTTAACGCTGCCTATTTCGTCAAGCGAAAACTCGAAATACGAAAAGGCAATGCGAACTTGATAACAACTGAGCACATACAAGAAATTTTAATTAAATATCTCACCGATTGCCTTGATAATAATTTTTCTAAATTGCAAAAAGGCTTACCCTGTAGCTTTATCCACCTAAATGACAAAAGAGAATTACCACGGACGACATTCTTTTATAACATAGATACTGTAGTTACAGTAATGTTGCAGAAAAAGCTTTCAGTTTTTCATTAACATGTGCAAGTTGTTGAAATTGCATTGACTTTTTTCTCATTAGGATAGAAACATAAGCAGCATATTCTCGCGTGTAACGATTTTTGTCTGTTGCTGTTTTAAAGTCGAATTCCACTTGCTATGTCATAGAAAAGCTTTCGATTATTTTTCAATAGCTCTGTGTTTTCCCTCAGGTATTGCCGAATTTTTGGAAGGAAAAAAGAAGTTAAAGAATTCTCGAAGAGAAAACAACGTTACTCGTTTGTAAATGAGAGAAGTAGAGTGGAATCTGAATCGCTTTGAACAAAATGCTGAAGGAAGATGCAATTTTTTTGTACTAACAAGTTATTCACTGACCTATTTCATAGTGTCGACCAAAACGAGACAGCCANTGAAGTGCTGAATAATTCAAGATTTTTCAGGTGCTAATCGAAATGTAACAAATGTTATGCTGCAGTAGGCTATAAAATACCCAAGATCAAAAGTCGCTATGATTTGTAAATGAACGTCCAGTTGTAATAGTATGTCCATTTTGACTCCAACGAGAAGAGCCAATTATTTCAAAAGTGAACCTCTCTCGAATAACCTGTTTGGCTCCTCAAATTCTCTTGACTGAGCTCTATGGCTCATTATTTTGAAAGCCCACTTTACCTACTTCTCTCTGATTTTCACACAAAATTGCAAAAGTCTTTCTAGCGAAAATTTTTGCCTCCTTTTCTCGAATGATCTCTTTGTTTTCTTTCGAATGTCATATTCGCCTCATCTCCAATGCTCTCTTTGGTCAAATTACCTCGAATGACGCTTTAGCTCCTCTAGAATAACCGCTTTGGATTTTTTAAGTTTTTAACCATTGCAGTATGATTTAATAAAGGACAATTAAAAACAGATTTTATGATGAGCATTGCGTTGTCTTACATTATTTTATATCAGTTCCCACACAAGAGAATAAATACTGCGCACTAGGACTTTCTACAGAGGTCTGCAGACTTGATCCGATGCTGGTGCGACCAGTGCCGGATTAACCATTAGGTAAATAAGGCACGTGCCTTAGGGCCAGTAAAAAATCCAGGCCACAGAAAAGTAAAGTAAAAAAACTTTGGTAAGGCCTGGTGATGACAAAAATGTTTTCATGTTTTTCAATGTAAATGAATATTTATTGTTATAAATATATTTATGTACTTGCTAATCGTCACTATTAATATTGTTGATTAGAACTTGTTTTATTTCAATCGCATTTGTACGTCTCTCACTCAGATGTTGCATAATTTTTCGCAGCTCGTTTGCTGGATATTCGCTATACGATTCGCTTCGTCCACCGAATGAACTTCTATGTCTTTATGACGTAACAATGTTGTTTACTCTTCGCTTACGAAGTCTTACCTGATCGTTGCTCTGTGACAACGAATGAGACGTCACAATGAACGAGAAGTTCCCATGAGAACTCGTCCATTGTTGCGTAACGCACGTCACAGAGCAATGATAACGCCAGTTAGTCCTCTGCGCACTGGGCTCATTCATATTAGCCCCAGTCACTGGATGATTTATCGTTCGTTTGAAATTATTCTCGAATGTGAACAGTCCATTGGATTGGAATTCAAATTCAATGTTCCATGCAAACCCATTGCTTCAAAAAAACATTCAGTATGACCTTAATTATGTCAGGGTTTAGGTTTAGGAAAATGTTAGGCACCCGGTGTGGATCTGTAAGGACCCGATTTTTCTGATTCTAGGGGCCCGATTTTCTCTGATTCTAGGGACCCGATGATAATTTTCTCTGATTCTAGGGACCCGAATCGGGTCCCTAAAACACCTTAAAGAACCCTGATTATATTTTTAAAAGTACTTTACGGAGGGCAACTCGGGCTCGAATGGATGAACCTGAATAAAGCGAGAACGAGCGAAGTCGTTAGAACGTCTGATACTAACGTTATTTTTTTATTTATGCCACCTGAAACATGAGGCCAGACATGGAACGAAAATATGTGAACAATGACAAGGCCCAATGAAAAGATCCCGAGTTAATAACCTTAATCAGTGAAGTTGGTTGTGGCACAAACACAGAGCAAGCAGACTCGGGCTAAGCCCGATTGACGGAGTCATTCAGTGATGATGATGAATTTTGAAACGCACCAATTAAATTTGCGAAGTTTCAATCCAAAATCATAAATTCAAAAATTATTTCTGCATTGCAAACATTGAAATAAAATCTTGATTTTCTATTTTTCCAAAATTTACTATGCAATGACCAAGCTGATGCGAAGTTTGTAATTTTTGAAGTATCACTTGCAAAACGCTTTACAAACGATCAATACGCAGTAGGTTTGCTTCGGATATCAATAACTTTTACTATCCGGATAACGGATATATCCGTATATTTGTAATTTAGCTGACCAGTTAACCGGATAATGCCCGCTAATAGTTAGACAATTGATTTCACGGGTTTTACGTGATAAACTTATTGTAAAATCATGACACAGTTTTATTTTAAATATACACACATGCAATGTATGAGCGTATATAAAAAAATCATGCGTTTTTAACCTTTACTGATTCTGCAACACATTTCTTATAAAGCACAACCAGTTGTGCAGCAAGTGTGAGCGCTGGGGGCTGCGACCTTCGCGGGGGCAGCAACTTGTTGATTAAAGATTAATTTTGAAAGTATTTTTAAAATAGATCATGCTGAAGCCGGTAAAATCTTATACTAACACTTTTCAGGCTTTTTTCAAGAGCTGAAAACGGCACCACTCACGGAGTGTTTCAGACCAATCGACTTAACATTTAATGAATTCTTTCTACTGCAGTGTTCCTGCAAAGAAACGAAAATGCCGTCATGACCAACCATACAGCAATAAACAGCGCGGAAGAGAAAATGATCAGAAACTCAAGCTAGAAACACTTGTTCATTTTGTTGGTGCAAACTGCAAATCTTCAAACAACGATTCACGTAATAAATAATTAATTATTTACGGATTGATTGAAAATGGCTGCAAAATTAGAAAAAAGACAACAGATTTTCTTCAAACACATGCTTTCGAAAAAATCATTAGATTGCTCCGAAAAATCATTAGATCACTAGGTCAGTCTAAAAATCACTAGATCTAGTCAAAAATCACCAGGCGTGGCACCAGTGACTGGAAACCGCGGCAGTTGTCGATGAGATATTGTGCATGAGAGGAGATACGCGTGGCGCGTGACGTTCACGCATGAATGCTTTTTACTAAAAACTTAAGGGCGCGTGAAACCTGCTTTTCCAAGAACTTTTTGACTAAAAACCTTTATTAGGGATCTTTGAGCATCTCCAGTACCACGTGTGTTCAGTTGCGTAACTAGAGGATTGAACCAGGGGAAACTTAGCTGAAAAGAGCCCATACTGGCGACTGTAGGAGGTCACTAACCAACACTCAGAAAATACTCCGAAGACGCGTTTAAACAGCAATCTACTGAAAACCAAAATAATACTAAAGACCAAGACGAAGTAATATTTGGCAGTCCAGTCTCCGTTGGCAGCCAAGTGTCTTTCTGAATTGTACAAAATCATGATGAAAAATGTTATTTTCGTAAGTTTTAGGGGGGGCGATCGCCCCAATCCCCGCCCCTAGATCCGCCCCTGCTTCCTAGAAGGTGTTTCTTGTCTAAGTGAATCAGTTACATGCGATATATATTTTCACCACAGCAAATGTTTGTAATAACATCACCATTATCTTAAAAAATAGCTAGCAACATTTACTTGCAGAAACAGCAATTTCGTGTGCTATAGTAGTTTTCCAAAGCATGGTGGTAGTGCAAAAAATCCACCGACCATGAAGTTCTCATTCAAACATAGGCTACTACAAAGTTGTTGATTAAAAAGTGAAGCAGGTTATTCTTTCACTTTATGCACTGCTGGCAATGTTCAACGTTTTGTAACAGCTTCCGTTACAGTATGTAAACACAAAAATTGTTCTGCAAGTTTGAAAAATTTTTTATTTGAAAATTCTTTATATTTTTGAGTCATGTTTTCATCTTCAAAGTAGGAAAATTTATCAAAAATGGCTGGATTTCAACAAGGTGAAATCTGGAAGATCCGACGACCTAAAAACTGATAAATTTTTCCGTTTAGAATCTTAGTCATGAACAATCGTGTGTCATGTCATTTTTGTGTTTTCTTCAGAACACGTCGACCTACTGTGGTGCAAAACAGACTGAGTTTTGTCTATGCGTGATTGCGCGATATTATAACCTGTTAGAGCAATTTTGTGAGTCCGGATCCAATCCTAATTCAAGCCCGTAGTAGGGTTGCCAGATACGGAATTATCGCCAGAAAGTTTTCAATAGGGAGGCTTTGCGTTTTTGCGGGGGGGCTTTGAGTTTGTGCGGGGGGCTCGACGCTCTAAAAATTGACAAAACTCAACTGATTTATAGTGTTTCATGTTTCAATTTGGGGGGGCTTGGAGCTTTGTTTGGGGGGTCTAAGCCCCCAAAAGCCCCCCGTGGTGACGGGAATGGCCAGATAGCCGGTATTTTACCGACCTGGCTGATATTTTATGGCTAATCAGAAGAAACTGGTAAGAAGCTGTATTTTAAAAACCAGTGCCTGAAGCCGGTATTTTAAAAATAAATAATTTGCAGTAACCGCAAAAAGAACTAACGCAAAACTTCTCAAATTATAATGACTCTAGTAGCAGGTTTTATTTAAGGAAAATGTCAGGTACCCGGTGTGGACCTGTAGGGACCCGATTTCTCTAATTCGAGGGACCCGATGATAATTTCTCTGATTTTAGGTACCCAAATTTCAATTCTAGAGACCCGAATCGGGCCCCTAAAACACCTTAAAAAACCTGCTAGTAGTGAATCTTGTCAGGACAGTTCCTGCAGCGAAGTTCATATGAGGACTCTTACCGTTTTCCCTCTTCCTTTATTTAGTCATACTTAGCATCTTCCGTCGTCCACTCGTCCTAAACGTGATCTGTATGAACATTTCTTTTGGCAATTAATTGTGTAGCTGGCGTAGGTGGGGTTCTTATATGAAATACCACCGTGGACTAATGCAAGCAGAATGCCGGAAAATCGCAGAAATGGACAGGACGACAGTGACATTGCGAAGAATAGCCAACCTTTCACAATCACGTCACGCAATGTGCATTGAACAGACACATTCTTTCGTCAGCGGACTATAACTGGCTCGAACAAGGGCCAGCGAATCAACCGGGAGGTCATCTCTCAGTCAGTCTTAGTGGTCCAGAATGTAGTGAGAAATTTCTTGAGGAGTTTCAGGTGAGCTGGAAAATGTTTGTTGCAAACTGAAGAGAATGGAGCACGCGAGAAATTGTGTTATGGTGTTCATGCATGCAATACTACCGTAGAAAAACAAATACCATCAAATTGTACGGAAAGATGTTCACTTCAGAAATTGATAGACAACATGTATAATTGGAATTTTACTAAGTGCATTATGTTTTTAGAGTTTAAGAAAACGTCTCCGTTCACATCAAACTCTACAGTTATCGTTTTTCATTCAAAGTAGGTTAGTTTTCTAATATAGCATAGAACAACAGACTATGCTCGCAAAGCGTACGTTTATACACTGTTTGAAACATTTCAAACCATTGTGAGGAGTTTCATGATTTTGGAAAGAAAATAACATGAAAAGTAAAGGCATCGTCAAAAAAGTGTTCTTTTTAAAAATGTTATTCGAGAATCCAGAGCCATTAATTACGTGATATCTGGCGCATCGTAACTACCTTGGATTCGAAATGCAGTTACATTGTTGCAAGCACTTTTGTTTTATTGCGCTCTCTGGGCAATTCGTTCAACTATTCTACGAAAGTTCATCCAAACAGAGAAGCCGACATCTCGAAAATGTGAGCTTATACCTGTGAGGTAAACTTTCGGAGTAGAAAAACGCGATTCTGTTATCACGTTTTGCTTCTGGAAATTCAGCCTCCTCCACTTAGAAAAATCCTGACTGCAATCACAGGCGTAGCCAGGGGGCCATGCCTCCCAAAAATTTTTAGAATATCTAGTCATTTTGTGCTTAGAGAGGCGGTATCCCATACAAAATACTGTTGCTAACCTAAAATCAAGAATTTTGGCCCCACCCAAAATTTTGGGCTGTCTACGCTACTGACTGCAATAAGAGTCTGGGTATCCACGTCACTGCAGTTCATGTTTCGGAAATGTTTTAAGTCTATTTATTTCAAAAGAAACTGCATCACACTCACCAAACAATAAACTTTAAACCGAACAAATTATAATTTGCTTTGCACCTGCAGCTATACGGAAGTGGCCACCACAGTAATTCTTTGATTTATTTGCATTTTACATTGCTGTCACAAGAGACCACGCTTTTGCGTCGCTTATTTTTTGCAGGTTACTGATCGTTACACAGTTAGCAGTAACCGTCGCCAGCAAGACCCGAATACTGAATCGGCTGGATCAAAACAATAACATCAATTCGAACTCAAACTCTCCACACCATCTGAAAAAGGACGTGACGAAAACAGCTTTACCGGATGCATCAGACTTAAGGTTATCGAAGGGTGGGTTTGTCATCAGTGGCGTAACTACAGGTTTGAGCCAGAGGGAGCGAAACTTTAACTGAAGGGGCCCACTGGCTACGGTATGGGGCGACTAAGCAACACTTAGAAAAAAGTTAGGAAATGATATTGAATCCAGATGTAGTGGACATCTAACTTGCTAAAAAATGAAAACACCCCGAAAAAAACAACCTACTGAACACCAAAAGGATACTAAATATAAGAAGGTCACCTAAAGGGGGCCCAGTTTTTACATTTATCTTGGCAGGGGAGGCGGCTCGCTCCCGTCAGTTACGCCACTGTTTGTCATCACAGACTGGCTTACAGCAAACCCAGACAGAAACGGTGGGCGATTCGATCGGCTTTGAACCACCGAAAACAAACGCCCACTCATCCGCTGTGTTGCAAAAACACCCGACGCTTTGCGCGCTACCAGCCGTTTTTTGGAAAATTGCGTCAACCCTTCCATCTCACCTGCGTTTGTCATTGTAACCCCAACCAAGACGCACATTCGACGAAACGGATTTCGTTTTGTTTCTATTATGATCTATGTCTGGGCGTCGGATGGCGCGTGTCGTAGAAATATGAGACATTCTTGTTCGCCGTTGATTTTGGTTGTTTCCTAACGCGTACGTGACGAATCTAGCAGATTGTTGTATACAAGTTTAGGACGACTTGCGCATCCTTCGACTGTCATAATATCCGAAGTCATTAGACAAGACGAAGTTCTACACCGGCGGCATAGATTTTTTACTTCGAAACCGCACTTCACCCTGATATTCTGCGCACATCGGTTGCACTAGCTCTCCAGATATGCTCCAGCAGGCCCCGAAGACATTTTAAGACTGCTGAGCTCCTAAAGAGCAGGTCGAGCTGAACATACTGTATATGACAACAACATCCGCTAGGGCGCAAGGCATACGTTAAATGTGCAAAGACTCGGTGCCAGTTTTCCGTTTTATGCAATGATGGCAAATTCACTAAGCACTTCCTCCGATATATTGCTGACGGATGAAAGACCTAACAACTACTTGCCAGTGCCAAGATTTAAATCTAGACTGAACCTACGGTTTCGTGCGAATATCTGCTCATCAGGCATTAACGTCTGCACATGCAAAGCATGAATAAAATTCAGTTAAGTTTGCTTTGCACTGACCGATGTCCTGCACGTCGACATGACTGCATTTTCTTTGTCATAAAACAAATTAACTATGTCATTTCCACAAAAGAACCACAGAGCCGTACGGTACATTTATTAACTAAAATCACCGCCAGCAACTGCTCCGCGCTAACGTCGCAGAGTGTTGATTAACCGAGACTGCCGTTTGAGAAAACCTTCACATCATTGCATTTAAGAACTGACTGGTCGCCAAGCGAAGAGCTGTAACCATTTGTATAAAAAAGCAGCGAGATCCGAACTACCCCAATAAAGGTACTGATATCGGCAGTTCAAGGGCTACAAAAACAGAGCGTAAAACGCAGAAAGCGCACTAGTTTCAGCTTCGGGACTCAACATTGCAGGCGAATGGTTAGATGTCAAGCGTACACACCATGCACTTTATAGACACGCCAACGTGGGGCCAAGTAGTAAAGAAAAAACAAAAAAGCACTAACAGTGAGACCACAGAAAAAGCAGCAAATAAAACTCGGAAGAAAATAATAAAAAGACGAAATCTTGCAGAACGACTGCTCAGCGACCACGTCCGTCACTGACGAGCACAGCGATCCGATCACTCGAAACAAAAAACAAGGGAAACTTCCCACAAAAGTGTTGTTTTAAAAGCTGATTTAAACTTTATTCCAAACAAGACAACAACATGTCTAGTAGAGCAAGATACGCTTTTCGACAGGTTTTCTACAAATCGGACATTCAGTCATTCGGTCTCCACAAAGCTGACAAGTTCCGTGTCCACATAGAAAGATCATATTCTTGATGCGGTCCATGCAGACGGGACACATGACCTGAAAAAATATTAATCAGCGGATAATTTTGTAGCAAAGCACTTGACGCAAAAACAAACGCCGCTGTCTCTACAGCATCGCTGAAGTACATCGCACAAGTAACAGCGATTGTCACTGACTCGAGCTCTGCGTGTGATGCTTCATTTTTAACCGCACCCTTCTCAGCCCCACACAGTAGGGTTGCCAGATGCGTTTTGTAAAAAACCGGCCATTGTGACTTGTCAACAGTGCCAGATCTAAGCTTTGTCGTAATTCGTAAGCGGCACAGGGAAATCAGAGAGACAATCAGGATTGTTAAGCTACAATTAATAATTTACCTGCATTTTGGCTGGCTCATTTCGGTGTGTGTGTGTGACGTGACAATCGCACCAGGGATTGCGTCAACAGCGGCAAATAAACTTCGCTGAAAGAACTGTCCTGACAAGATTCACTACTAAAGTTATTATAATTTGAGAAATTCGGCGTTAGATTTTTTGAAGTTGCGGCAAATTATTTATTTTCAAAATACCATCTTCAGGCACTGATTTTCAAAATACCGGCCTTTTACCGGCCTCTGCTAAATCAGCGGTAAAATACCGACCAGGCCGGTGAAATACCGGCCATCTGGCAACCCTACGGACAGATACAAACCACCCCACCCTGCACACATCGATTGAAGCCAACATCCAAATCCGATTGGCTTCAGCATATAAATGGAATTCGAGCTGGCTTTAGTTGTAAGAATTTCAATCTGCTACAAAAACTACTTGCGGCGTCCAAGAAATGTGTTGCTAAAAAAAGTTTGGCACTGGTTTACAAACATAACTTCGTGTTTTTACAGCTTTTGGTTGTGTTGAAGACAAAATTAACAGATTTTGCCGATACTGACTATCGTATTTCACACTTTGACCATAAATAGATTCCACAGAACATAGTTTGAGACTGGGTTTTCCTTTTCGCTGAGACATTTCGGTCATTTTTTGTTGAGAAATTTTGGTCGCTCAGACATTTCGGTCATTTGTCTCACAGTTTTATTAAAACTTGCCATAACAGTGTTTTTTAGCCTATAGTTTCAAACATTGTGACCGAAATTACTTCATTTTTCGGTCATGAAGAAACCGAAAAAATTCGGTCCATGACCGAAAAAACAGGTTTTAGAATGTTTGAAAAAAGGGAAACTTGAGCAACTAAGGGTGACTGGAGCTGACTGATGCTGTATTTTTTCAGTATGTAATTACCTCTATAGAAAACATACTGCACAACATTTTGAAGGCTGGATTAATACTACTGAAGCAAACCTGTGAAGATCGGAAATGGCATTGGGACGCTACTGCTGCAAGAACCGATTTGGCCCAATGGTATCCGATTTGGCTCAATAGTATCGCAAATACCGTCAACTTTAGTATCAAAATTTTCTTCACGCGAACGTCGATAGTAATGTTAACTACCGGGAAAATCAACATTTTCCTGTAATCATTCGTTTTTATTCATTTTCATGGTCGTTTTTCTCTGTGGAGGGTTGCTGGCAGGGCTGTGGAGTCGGAAGTCCCGTCATCCGACTCCGACTCCTGGCAATTTCGATTATCAGACTCCGACTCTGGACCGACTCCGACCTTCAGCTGTA